>ERZ773265.170-NODE-170-length-42110-cov-4.482416_pt1 | contig 42110 bp, 36 predicted proteins | sample MGYA00580512_ERZ773265 | MGnify/ENA primary metagenome ERZ773265 (study PRJEB29015, sample SAMEA2738169) | human oral metagenome | biome: human oral; feature: human-associated habitat; material: saliva | place: China | collected 2183 ... | reverse complement strand
GGACTATAGAATCGGGGGTTTGGTCCTAAAAAAGTAATGGGAATACTGAAGATACGGAAGGCTAAGCCTTTACTTTGATAGAAACCTGAACTCGAACTGACGACGCTATCAATTGCTGGAATATAGCTTCCAAGAATCTGTGGTAGCACAATACAGATGATCATCGCAGTGATACAAACAACTGCGAAATACTTGTTATAGATACGAGGAAACCAGCAATAGCCTAGATAGATAATGATAAAGAAAAGACTCATATAGTACCTAAAGAACCATGTTAGGGTTATGAATAGGACTACGGATAGATGCCACATTATCCCTCCAGAAGATTTAACCTTATAAATAGAGTGCATGACGGCTGTACAAAGTAGCAGGAATAGTGGTTCCTTGAGCATGGATACATTGAAATATAGAGATGCTCCATTAAGTCCCCAGAGTCCTATTATCCACATAGTCTCTCCCTGCCGTAGCCCTACTATCTTGGCTATGTCATAGATAAGGTAGACTGTCAGGGTCTGGAACCCCACATTAAGGAGCAAAAGGAAGAGCCTTACCCACTCAGTATCGCCATTCCCAATACGGTACAAGATGCTGATAAATAGAGGATATCCTTGGTCCGAAATGTCTTCGAGATAGAATCCAATGACGTCGAAAACCTTGGCTAGAGGTAGCTGGGCAGCCTGTAGACCAATTCTATTATATAGCTCTGCGTCAACCGAGCCAAAATTGAACTTTAGAGAAAGCTCTGAGTCAAAGATCTGTAGTAAGATAAAAGAAAGCGCAAGCTGATAAGCCGCTATGTAAAATAAGGCTGCATTGATGCTTAGCTTCTGGACTAAATGGAGTGAGGCTAAGAAAATAAGCATGCCTCCCAACTGCCATATGACGATGAGGGGCTCTAAAGTGTTATTGGTAAGTAAGGCGACCTGTAGAAGGAATGTTATAAGAATTCCCACATAGAGGTAGCGCTTGGGTATTCCTGAATCTAAATTATCTGGATAGGCTTTCATATAGATCTGCGTAAGCGGAACACATATGGGCAGGGCTATAGCGTTGTGCGTTCGAACGTCCCTTCTCTATCAGTTCCTTTCGGTAGTTTTCCTCATGAATGACACGTAGAAAACCAGAGCGTATACTAGATATATCTTCTGGATCAACATAGCATACGGAGTCCTGTGCTATTTCTGGGATAGCGCCAGCTCGGCTGCTGACGACTGGGCGTCCTATAGCTCCAGCCTCAATAATAGGCATACCGAAGCCTTCATACAGTGACGGGAAGCTGATAATATCGGATTCTCTATACAGCTCGATGATACGCTCTAGCGACACATCCGATTCTTGGGTGAAAGATATCTGATGTTTGTCTAGGAGTAAGGTCTGATCTGCAGAGAGTCTCCCCACAATACGCAGGATACAATCTATGCCCTCAAGCGCAGGAATTACACGTTCTAGATTTTTGCGCTTGGCCGTACCTATATGCAGTATCACCGGGGAATGCATCTCAAACGCAGATCGAGCGGGGGTGTAGGTGAAGAGCCTATTATAGGAGTTGGGAATGACACGAATCTTTGCTGCTCCTTGAGGGTAGATGCTCTCAAGTTCACGCCGGGTGGATTCAGAGATGGCTACAATAAAGTCTGCATAGCGCATAGGCCAGCGCATGGAGACGTTGAAACGCAAAAATTTCTTGAGCCTAGATCGGGATTGCAATGCCGTTGATACATCATGCCAAGTAACGATCTTCTTTCCCCTTATGAAAGGTAATACATAGCTTTCTACAGGAGCTGACAGATGATTAACCTCTCCAGCATGCTTTATTGCAAATACAATGTTCTTTAGCATACCCCATATATTAGCACTGGGTGCAGGGAAGGTTTTAAGAACAACTTGACCTATCCCTTGCTGAAGCGAAGCGGCAAGCTCCTCAATACTGTTTTGCCCAAGCGTTTTATGTCGGAGGAAAATAACAGTCGACATGACTAATATTTATGATTGGGTGGAACATACCTCTGGTATGTTCCACCCAGTAGACTCAATCTAATATTTACTTTCTTATTCCGCAGAAGTCCAACTCGATCTTGTTGGTGTCGCGAGTGAGGGTCTTGAAAGGTGCATGCGCTGTCAGGAAGGCAACGATGTCGGCACGCTGATAGGCCTCACGATAGTCCGTGAGCGTGTAGTCCTTGTAGCTCGAGACGTTGGGCTCTACGATGAGGAGCTGATGCTCGGGGTGTTCACGCTGTACCTGCTCCACGATGTGTATCGCTGGGGATTCACGCAGGTCGTCGATGTCGGGCTTGAAGGCGAGGCCCATCAGTGCAATGACAGGCTTGCGACCATGCTTCAGCTCGAATTCTAGAGCCGTGCTGTGGATGCGCTCGGCGCACCATACTGGCTTGTAGTTATTGCGCTCACGTACAAGCGCAATCATTTGGCTTTCACCTGGGAAGGCAGCCGTGAGGAAGTAGGGGTCTACTGCGATGCAGTGGCCACCGACGCCGCAGCCTGGCTGGAGGATGTTGACACGGGGGTGCTTGTTCGCTAGCTCGATGAGCTCCCATACGTTGATCCCAGCCTTATCGCAGATGAGCGAGAGCTCGTTGGCGAAGGCGATCTGAGCGTCACGGCTAGCGTTCTCCGTCAGCTTGCACATCTCTGCTGTACGGGCATTGGTGGGGTGCAGCTTGCCCTGGACGAACTGAGCATAGAAGCTCTGCGCCTTAGCGGTTGACTCGGGATTGATCCCTCCGATGACACGGTCATTGTGCACCAGCTCGTGGATCACATTGCCTGGGAGTACACGCTCGGGGCAATAAGCAACGTAAATCTTATCCTTGAGTTCGGGGCGTTGGCTGAAGATGAGTTCAGCCATCAGCTCCGTCGTACCTACAGGAGAGGTGGACTCGATGACAAAGAGGTCTCCTTCCTTGAGGAGAGGGAGTGCTGCGCGGGTGGCAGCCTCTACATAGGATATGTCGGGCTCATGATCTCCCTTGAATGGGGTGGGGACGACGATGAAGTACGCGTCACTAACCTCAGGGCTTGTCTGGGCATGCATCTGTCCCGTGCGTACGACCTCCTGCAGAAGCTCCTGTAGACCAGGCTCTACGATATGCAATTCCCCCGCGTTGGTCTTTGCGACAACGTCGGGATTGATGTCAACACCGCAGACCTTAACACCATGCTTGGCTGCGATGATAGCAGTGGGGAGGCCGATGTAGCCTAACCCGAGGAAACAAGCTTTCATTATGACGATTCCTAAATAATGGTTGAAATTTGAAACTTTGAGAAATACCCTCTTAGCGAAGGTAGTAAAAAGTGCTGAATATTACGTGTTGTAAGGTCTTAGGAAGATATAAGTAAATCCAGCGCATGACACGGAGAGAGAGAGGTCTTCGTATGTCTGCGGAGGTCACCTTCTTCCTGTATTCGGCTAATCTTCGGAGCAGCTCTAGCTTCTCTTGATTACTCACCGCTCCTCTATAAGCATAGGCAATTGTGCGAAAAAGAGTGCTACAAAGAAAGGCGTTAATCTCTCGTTCGTATGAAGTACTTTTAATAGTGAAATGCTCCGAAACGTCTTTGAAAGACTTGTCTAGATACTTAAGGGCACGTTCAGACTCAGTATAGGGATGGAGTCTATGAGTTAGGCTTCCAGAGCTTTGTCTATATAAGTACTCGGTGGCTGGGCATAGGTGTATCCTATCCACATGTTGCATGTAGCTCAGTACAAACAAATGATCTTCATGAAAAGATATGCTTGCGTCAAAGCAGAGAGCATACTGATGGATGAGGTTCGTATTGAAAAGCTTAAGTACCGGATGCCCTGCGTGTAGTAGCCTATATTGGGGAATCAACTGAGGAGCTGTAGCCATCGTGATCGTCTCTCTAGGGTATTTCAAAACCGAGAGCTGAGTTTGCAAGTCTTCAGTCATGACTTGCATTCCTTGTATTACGAGCGTGGTTGGGGTAAGTGCCCCTTGCTCCCAGAAAGCCCTAAGATAGTCGGGGCCTATAACATCGTCCGAATCAACAAAGCATAGCCACGGAGCGCATGCCACCTCTATGCCTTTATTGCGTGCGGCTCCAGGACCTGCATTGTTCTGAGAGAAGACCTTTACTCGAGAATCTTTTTGCTGGTATTCTTGGCAAATCGCGAGTGAATCATCTTGGCTTCCATCATCGATAAGAATCAACTCGAAGGTAGGAAGACTCTGTGCTAGGACGCTCTCTATGCATGCTTTAAGATAGATCGCAGCATTGTATACGGGGATGATAACAGAGACTACAGCTTGCTGGGGCGCTTCCATAATTTTGCCTTAATAAATCCTAAAATTTGGTTGCGTTCATTTCTCCTGAGACCAATCATATAGATTGTAAGGATACCTAGTGCTGATACACTAAGACTCCGAACTCCAATAGCTACCAAATCTGGCCCTGTAATATATCCTCTGAGTACATAGCCCAGTACAAACAAGACCGTGGATACCCCTACGATTGGGGAAAGAAAGTATAGATAGCGTCGTATAGAAAGTCCCGTCTGGGTTGCTACTATATATAGACGTACGAGCTGGGCTACGCACTCTGCTAGTAGATATACTCCGATAACTTGAGAGGGGGATATGCTGGTGAACTTGAGTAAAAGATACGCAGCTGGAATGACAAGCAGAAGTATGCCCCCTTCGAAGATCTGGAATCTCCGAATGTTTCCCGTAGCATGTATTGCTGTAAGGAGGGGAATCTTTAGAGGAGAGACGAGCTCAACACAGAGGAACATGACAGACATTCCAACCGTATAAGGGGGGACCTCTCCAAGCCATAGCCGGAGTATGGCTTCTATTGACGTGAATAGAGGAGCGACCAATAAAAGAGTAAGGAAGAAGCCGTATTTGGAGGATATAAGAACGAGCTTATATACCTCTTCTTTGTTGCCGAGGGCGTATTGCTTGATAATTTGTGGGCGTACAGCTGTCTGGAAGCCTAAAATTATGTTCTCTACTGCTGCCTGTATTTGTACTGCGAACCCCCGGGCCGCATTAGCGACTGGGCCGAAGAAGAGATTGAGTAGAATATTGATGCCTTGAGTGTAGCCAATTACGGAAAGGCTGCCTGAGGCATTCCAGCCTACGAAGCCGAGAACCTCCTTGCCGATAGCCTTGTCGTATCTTGGTTTGGCTCGCTCCTGTTTGAATTTGGAGCGGCAGACAATGAGGTATGCCAGCCGAATGATAATCTGGGAGACGAGCGTGAAGACCCCAAAGTAGAGGAGTCGATCAGCGTCAAGATAACTAAGTAGACAGACGGATAGGAGCTTAAGCATAGCCTCGCCGATGGCAATGTAGGCATATATATCCATTCGCTCATGCGCCATGATTAGCGAGTTGTCTGGCACCGCGATGATGGATACTGCGGCAGAGATCGCAGAGCATTGTAGTAGCCAGAAAGCTGTGTCAGCTCGGTCTACAGGGATGTCGAGTATAGAGTAAACAAGGTAGTGGGCAAAGAGCTGCGTGACGACTAAGAGAAGAATCGCAAGCGCAAGATGAAGGAATTGCAAAGTTGCATAGTAGGCCCGCACCTTCTCCACGATCCCCTCCCCCAATGCGTAGGTGATGAAGCGCGATGAGGCCCCAGCCAGTGAGGAATTGAGGAAGGATAAGGATACGATGATTCCCCCGATGAGATTGTATATACCCAAGTCTACCACCCCTAGACTCTGAAGCAATACACGGGAGGAATACAAACTGACCCCAAGCACCAAGATCATGCGCAGGTAGAGGTACAGCGTGTTCTTCGCGATGCGCTTATGCTCGGATGCCATATACTCTAATTCCTTGATGGGTCATCTATCCTTGTACCCTATCTTTGGGCGGCCTGCAGCCTGCGGGCCACGACGCCGACGAAGGCGAGGTAGGCAACGTAGTCTAGGACGAGTGTCGCCCAGACGTTCGTAGTCGTGAGGAGTACTAGGTGGAGTACCCCGAGGAGGACCGCGCTCAGCAGAATGATGAGGCGGGTCTTGGCCTGCGAATAGCCCTGGTCGAGCAGATAGTGATGTATATGATGGCGATCCGCAGAGAAGGGGCTGCGGCGCCTGTAGATACGCAGGAAGAAGAGGCGCGCCGTGTCGAACATCGGGAGTAGCAGCGGTGCTGCTCCCAGTGCCAGAGGGGCTACGTCTAGCCGTGTGATGACTTCGCTAGGCAGGCTCAGCGACTGAAGCCAAAAGAAACTGACTATAGTGCCTAGCGTCAGGGAGCCCGTGTCGCCCATGAAGAGCTTGGTCTGGCTTGTGGACCTACCCCATACATTATAGTATAGGAAGGGGATAAGGGTCGCGATCACCGCACAGGCAAAGACTACAATGCCGCTATGGGCCGCAGTCCCTAGGCAGCTAAAGAGGAGTAGGTAGAAGCCCATCGAGAGGACGACGAAGCTCGCTGCGAGCCCGTCCAGGCCATCGATGAGGTTGAAGGCGTTGACGACGAGCATCACGGCTATCACGAGGAGCGCCATCTGCAGGAGATGCGGCAGGTGGGTGAGGGGCTCGAAGCCCGAAAGCGGAGCTGCGGGTAGCTTAAGTACCAGCAGGATGGCGGCGAGCATCTGTATCGGAGCCTTGAAACTTGCCTTTAGGCCCGACAGGTCATCAAAGATCCCCGTGACGTAGAGGATGAGTGTAGCCAGCAGCAGGTGTAGGTATTTCGAATTGACCTCAAAGGGGACCACTCCTGTGAGGAGGGGGGAGAGGAAGGCTGCTAGGGCGAGACCGAATAAAATGCTGGGGAGGAAGCTCAGGCCTCCAAGACGAGGCACGGGGAGCGTGTGCGAACTGCGTTCGTTCGGTTGGTCGTACAGCTTGTGCGCGTAGGCAATACGGAGCACCTTCTTGAGTAGAACCCAAGAAAGCGCTAGCGCGCCAGCGCTAGCTAAGATGACACTTACTAAATCTCCCGTACGCATGTTCATAATGAGCTTCTAGGCTAGAGCTTAAGGTAACTTGATATCAGGCGGTTAGCCGATGTCTGCATTATACCGTCATCTAGCCCGGCCTACGCGCAAAGATAGCGTAAGTCTAGTAGTTGTGCAAGTCTAGAGGCTAAATAGTCAGAATGGTAGGAAGATGTCAGGAACTGGAGCTGTAAGTCCGCCCACACTGATCCTCCTCTGGAGGGTAGATTTAGGGGCTGAAGTGAGAGCCCTCAAGGATAAGCCTCGGCGTGCTGAGGGCTAACTGGAGCCGAGAAAAGTAATATAAGAAATGGCGCTGAGGCTTATCAGTCAGCGCGCTGATGGATAAGGGGGACGAGCAGAAGTTATATAATAAATCTCGCTGAGCCCCTGCTCGGGATTTGCTAAGCCCTTGGTGGGAGATTGCCCTAAGACGGCTTGGGGCTTGCCGAGGGAGGGCTGCGGGCTCGATGAAGGCCTATGGTTTACTCACTTGTGGGACTAGCCGCACTTGTCTGAAGGGTAGCTGAAGGGAGAGCTGCGGATGGTGAGCTTAGTTGGCCTGCTTGAGGCTTGGGCTACTCAAGCAGAATATGTCAGTAGCAGAATGTCAAGTTCTGAGCGATATGTGGCCCTCCAGGGAGGGAATCTGCTACAAATAGGGTGGAGGGGCGCGCTTCGCAGGGTAGAGTCGGGATGAGACCGTTGAGGCCAAACCTCTAGGCTTCTTGGCATTTTGCTAACTCTAGTTTATTCCTTAGCTTTGTGACAAGCAATAAAGCTACTTAGCTGTTAGAGCAAAGCGGCCTCTATCACTTATCAAACGGTGTCTAACGATGCTACGACCTATGGGCAAGTCCCGTGGGGAGTCCCTCGCGGCCGACTTGCTGTGACATACACATTATTATATAGTTAGTTTAAGACTATGGACGAACAGAAAGCGGTCAAGACGCTCAAGGACATCGTCATCCGATTCTCAGGAGACTCGGGTGACGGGATGCAGCTGACGGGGACGATCTTCTCTGACCTCTCTGCCATGACGGGGAACACCATCTCGACCTTCCCAGACTTCCCAGCTGAGATACGTGCCCCACAGGGTACGCTGAGTGGGGTCTCCGGCTACCAAGTACAGATTGGATCGCGAGCGGTGCGTACCCCAGGGGAGCGCGCTGATATCCTCGTGGCTATGAACCCCGCGGCCCTCAAGGTCAGCGTGGGCTACCTCAAGAAGGACTCGATCATCATCATCGATACCGATTCCTTCGCAGCCAATGACCTGCGCAAGGCCGAGTTCCAGACCGAGGATCCCTTCGAGGAGCTCGGGCTACGTACCCAGCAGATCATCCCTGCGCCTATCTCCTCGGTCGTGAAGGAGGGGCTCAAGGACTTCGGCCTTGATACCAAGAGCGCCCTGAGATGTAAGAACATGTTCGCTCTGGGGCTCATCTGCTGGCTCTGTGATCGTCCACTGGGACCAGCTGAGGCCTTCCTCGACCGCAAGTTCGCCAAGAAGCCCCAGCTGCGCGACGCCAATAAGGCCTCGCTCAACCACGGCTTCGACTTCGGGGCCAATACACACGCCTCGGCAAGTATCTTCCGTATCGAGACGCAGAAGCCTACTCCAGGCCGCTACCTCGATATCAATGGGAATAAGGCTACCGCCTATGGCCTCATCGCAGCTAGTGAGCGTGCCGGGCTGGAGCTCTTCCTCGGGAGCTATCCCATCACTCCTGCGACGGACATCCTCCACGAGCTAGCCAAGCACAAGGCGCTTGGGGTAAAGACCGTGCAGGCTGAGGACGAGATTGCGGGGATCTGTACCGCTATCGGTGCGGCCTTCGGCGGTGACCTCGCCGTGACGACGACCTCTGGCCCAGGCCTTGCGCTCAAGGGTGAGGCGATCGGGCTGGCTGTGATGGCCGAGCTGCCGCTGGTCATCATCGACGTCCAGCGTGGGGGACCCTCTACGGGGCTGCCTACCAAGAGCGAGCAGACCGACCTCATGCAGGCGCTCTACGGACGCAATGGGGAGGCTCCGCTCCCCGTCGTCGCAGCTACGACGCCTGATACCTGCTTCCTCTACGCCTATTGGGCTGCCAAGCTTGCCCTCGAGCACATGACGCCCGTCATCCTGCTGACGGATTCCTTCATCGCGAACGGCTCCAGTGCCTGGCGCATTCCCGAGCCCGATACCCTCCCCGACATCAAGCCTCAGTACGTCGATCAGCTGCCCGAGGGGACTGAGAACTGGCGTCCCTACCTACGCAATGAGGAGACCCACGTGCGCTACTGGGCTGTACCTGGTACCCCAGGCTTCGAGCACCGACTCGGGGGACTGGAGAAGAACTACAAGACGAGCGCCATCAGTACCGACGCGGCTAACCATGCCCTCATGGTCGCTACGCGTCAGGCCAAGATCGACTATATCGCCAACAGCATCCCGCTGCTGGAGGTAGAGGGTGATCAGGACGCCGAGGTCCTCGTCGTCGGCTGGGGGGGCACCTACGGCCACCTCTACGAGGCAACGCACAAGGTCCGTGAGCGCGGCTACAAGATCGCCCACCTACACTTCAGCTTCATCAACCCGCTACCTAGCAATGCCGCTGAGCTGCTGCTGCGCTACAAGAAGGTCATCGTCGCTGAGCAGAACCTCGGACAGTTCGCCCGCTACCTGCGTGGCCTGATCCCAGGCTTCGCCCCACGTCAGTACAACGAGGTGACTGGACAGCCCTTCGTCCTCTCGCACCTCATCGAAGAATTCATCAAGCTAATCGAGGAGTAAGATCATGGATACGAATGCAAATGCTGTCAAGCTCGATGCTAAGAGCTTCAAGAGCGACCAGTACGTACGCTGGTGCCCAGGCTGTGGTGACCACGGCGTGCTGGCGACGCTACAGAAGGCCATGGCTGATGTAGGGGTGACGACGGAGCAGACCGCCGTGATCTCGGGGATCGGCTGCTCCTCGCGTCTGCCTTACTACATCAATGCCTATGGCTTCCACACGATCCATGGTCGTGCTGCCGCCATCGCTACGGGGCTCAAGACGGCTCGTCCTGACCTCTGCGTCTGGATCGCCACGGGGGACGGTGATAGCCTCGCTATCGGGGGGAATCACTTCATCCACGCTGTCCGCCGCAATGTGGATCTCAACTTCATCCTCTTCAACAACCGCATCTATGGGCTGACGAAGGGGCAGTATTCGCCTACCTCGGAGCGCGGCTTCGTCTCCAAGAGCTCGCCCTACGGCACGGTGGAGGATCCCTTCATCCCTGCTGAGCTCTGCTTCGGGGCGCGTGGTCGCTTCTTCGCCCGCTCGCTGGATATTGACATGAAGCTCCTGGGCTCCTGCATGGTAGCAGCCGCTCAGCATAAGGGCGCGGCTATCGTAGAGGTGCTGGTGAACTGTGTGATCTTCAACGACGGCGTACACAAGGGGGTAGCGGATCGCGCCACCCGCGAGGAGCGCTCCATCGTGCTGCGTCACGGAGAGAAGATGATCTTCGGTAAGGAGAAGAATAAGGGGATCGTCCTCGATGGGCTTCGACTCAAGGCTGTGACCATCGGTGAGGATGGCTATACGCTGGACGATGTGCTGACGCACGATGCACACGAGGAGGATCCTACGCTGCACACCATGCTCGCTATGATGGGGACCAATGATGATATGCCCGTAGCTATGGGCGTCATCCGCGACGTCGCAGGCATCAGCTACGACGAGGCTGTCACGCAGCAGATTGAGGAGGTCAAGGCTCAGAAGCCAGGCATCCGCAAGCTAGAGGACGTGCTCCTCAAGGAGGCCTACTGGGAAGTCAAGGCCGAGGATCTCTAGTCCTAAACCATGCCCTGAGCGTCGCATAGCGCTCGGCGGACAGAACGACAAAGGGGCTAGCACCACGCAGGTGCTAGCCCCTTTGCTGTATCCTAGGAGGTCGAGGTCGCCTAGCGGAGGAGGGAATGGATATTCTCCACCAGGAGGGAGAGGGCTACGGGATTCATGCCGCCCTCGGGGATGATGATGTCGGCGTAGCGCTTGGAGGGCTCTACGAAGTCGCGGTGCATGGGCTTGACCGTAGAGAAGTACTGCTTGAGCACCGAGTTCATGTCGCGTCCACGCTCCTGGACATCGCGCACGAGGCGGCGTGCTAGGCGTACGTCGGCATCGGTGTCGACGAAGACCTTGACGTCCATCAGTTCGCGCAGCTCCTTATGCTCGAGGATGAGGATACCATCGAGGATGAGCACCTTGGCAGGGTGCACGAGCACCGTCTGCGGGAGTCGGTTGTGCTCGGTGAAGGAGTAGACGGGGCGCTGGATGCTCTCTCCCTGCTTGAGCTGGCGGATATGCTCGATCATCATATCCGTGTCGAAGGAGTGCGGATGGTCGTAGTTGAGCTGGGTGCGCTCCTCGAAGCTCAGTTCGTCATGGGCCTTATAGTAGTAGTCGTGACAGAGCGTGGTGACGTGCTCCTCGACAAAGGCCTCCTGCAGCTTGCGTACGAGGGTAGACTTACCAGAGGCCGAGCCTCCAGCGACACCAATTACCGTAGTTTGATTAGGACTCATCGGGATGATATTATGCTGATAGTGATATTTACTTGCGGCGGGAGGCAGCGCCCGTGGCTGCCGTGGGGTCTTGCTCCTTCGCTCGCTTTGTACTGAGCTGCTCGAGCTGCTGCCTGAGGCGAGCCTCCTCACTAGTCCAGATGCGGCGCTTGACCTCAGCGGGGCTGGCCTCCTGGCTGGTGCCCGGGTGGACGATGAGGGCATACTTGAAGCGTAAGATCTTCTTGCACTTCTCCTCCAGCAGTTGCGCGGGGATCTCTCCCTTGCTTAGGGCTTGCTCCAGCTCTCGTAGGGCCTGCTGCGGCTGAGGGGGGCCAAGGAGGATATCATTGCCTGCCAGCAGAGCTGCGACGATGAGGGACTCTCCAGGCTTCACCTGTGCACCCTTCATCTCGAGGGCATCGGTGAAGATCAGCCCCTTGAAGCCCATCTGCCTCTGGAGTAGGTCGGTTGTGATCGGTTGGCTTAGGGAGGCGGGACGCCCCGTAGAGTCATAGGCGGGGACACGTAGGTGGGCTGTCATCACGCCACCATAGCCTGCAGCGAAGTAGCTGCGGAAGGGTGCGAGCTCGAGGGCCTCCATACGCGCCTTGCTGGCGTTGACGCTCGGGAGCGTCTTGTGCGAGTCCTCGGAGGTGTCGCCATGGCCAGGGAAGTGCTTGGCTACCGAGAGGACGCCACCCGACTCGAGGCCTCGGGCGTAGGCCAGTGCTCCACGCTTGACCTGCTCCACGGTGCTGCCGAAGCTACGTGTGCCGATGACGGGATTGCGCGGGTTGCTGTTGACGTCCAGCACAGGGGCAAAGTTGATGTGTATCCCCATGAGGCGGCATTGGCGGGCGACCTCACGGCCGTAGGCCTCGAGGAGCTGGGTGGAGGCGGCTGCGATCTGCTGGCTGCGTGGATAGCGCGGGGCATCCTTGAGGCGCATATAGAGCCCCCATTCGCCGTCGAGGGCGATGAGCAGGGGTGTACGGGCTGCCTGCTGGAGGCGGAGGGTAAGCTGGCGTTGCTCTGCCAGCAGTCCCTTCTGGAAGAGGATGCCACCCCACTGCTCGCGCTTCAGGCGCTCCAGCAGCTGCGTGCTGTCGGCGGGGACGGGGTAGATGATGGGCATGATGAGCTGCCCGAGGCGCTCGCGGGGGCTGAGCTCCCGATACACGCTATCGACCCAGCGCTCCATAGGTCGCTGGGGGACGCCCTCTAGGACGCGTAGGGACCTAGAGGCAGTGGGGCGCTGGGCTGCTAGTGGGAGCGCCGTGAGGAGTAGAAGGGCGCAGCGGAGAAGCGGAGTGATCATCTCGAGATCATGCGGTTACTTAGGCGCGCGGCGGAAGACCCAGAAGCGCTGTAGGGTGTAGTTGAAGAGGACGGAGACGACGAGGTCGGCTGCTAGCTTACCCAGCTTGTAGTCGACACCAGCATAGCGCTGCAGTGCATAGGTGCCTAGGTACTTGAGCAGGATGCTGCCCGCGACGGTGAGGGCGAAGCGGAGGAGCTGCCCCCTGAGGCTGCTCGTGTAGCCCGCCTTAGGGTCGCTGCTGCGGAAGGTCCAGTAGCGATTGAGCGTGAAGTTGATGATCGCCCCCACGACACCTCCGATCGCGATGGCCCAGAAGAGTGGGAAGCCCAGGAGCTGACGGCAACAGACCATCAGTCCATAGTCCACGACAGAGCCTGCACCGGCTGAGACCTGCGCTAGGGAGAAGGTGAGCACTAGGGCTCGGAGACGAGCGCGGATTCCCAAGGGACTCCTAGGACTCGGATGAGTGCTTCTCCTTCTGCTCCAGCCGAGCTGCGGCGTCACGCTCGTTGGCTAGGGCCAAGAGACCTGCGAAGTCCGTGAGGAAGGCAATGAGGAGTACGACGGAGATAGCGAGGCCTATCCACTGGATGCTGCCTGGGAAGAAGTACTCGCTAGAGAAGAGTAGGGCCAGGATGATACGCACCTCCGTCGGGCCGAGGAGGCCCGAGTCGATGGAGTAGCGGTCGGTGACCTTGTAACGGAGCTGGGAGATGATCATCTCCGCACCGTAGAGGGCGACGAAGATAAAGCCGACGAGCTTCCACTCAGGTGCTACGTAGCTGTAGTAGCCGAGTCCGATAGCTACGATGCCTATCCAGTCCACGACGATGTCGAGGCAGAAGCCGAACCACTTGCGTGGCTTGCCTCGGTAGTAGGCGAGGCGCCCGTCGAGCGAGTCGCCGAACCAATTGATGGCGAAGCCTAGGGGCGTGAGTAGGAGCCACCAGCTCTCACCCGTCAGCGCCCCGAGGAGCATGAAGAGGGCTACGAGGAGGTTGCCACAGAGCCCAATGGTGGTGAGCATATTGGACGTGACCCACCGCGGTATACGCTCGACGAGGTAGGCGATGAGGGCGAGCTCCTGGGTGTGGAGCACGTTGGTGCGTTTGCGATCTTGGCTGATCGACTTCTTTGTATCCGACATAGGGTATGATGTCTTTACGCTAGCTGGCCCCTAGAGGGAGGGGCGAGGCTGCTGTTCTTGTTCTATTTAGAGTACCAGCGGGGGCCAAGGCTTAGTCGCTACCTCAAGCGGTGGGCTAGCGTGGCTGGGCTAGCTGGGGCTGTGGGCTGGCTTTGCCCCCCTTACCCCAGCGCTTGTAGTACTCGATGTTCTTATCTATGCGCTGCTTCTTGGCCGTGTCGGGCTTGACCTTGCGCAGCTCCTGGGGCTTCGACTCCATGGGATCTGTGGCACGGATGTCCCACTGCTCCTCGGTGGTGAAGCCCTTCTTGATGGCGAAGGTCTGTGGGCAGTAGTAGACCTCCTCGGGCTGTCGGGGGTAGTCCCCTGGAGTGAAGGCTCCATCTCCGTCTGCGTCTACGATGAGGCGCAGGTAGTACTCGCCTGGCTTGAGGTCCTTGAAGCGCACTGCGAGGAGGCCAAGGCTATCGGAAGCTGCCGGCTTCGCACTGGGCTGGCTTAGGCTATCGCGAGTGGCTCCCTTGGGGCTCTGAGTGAGGCTGTCTGCTGTACCGCGTGCCTGCTGGCGCTGCTTGCTGAGCAGCTGCTGGAGGACGGTATCGGAGGCCTCGGACTGGGGCGCGGGGCTGGCCTTGGGCTGTGCCGCGGTAGGCTGAGCACTCTTAGCTGAGGCGGGGAGCGCCTTGGTCTGGGCGATGACAGCATCGCTCTTGTCGAGGAGCTGCACGAGGGCGTGCTCCCGTATGCCCTTGAGCTGGACGGAGAGTTGACCTAGCTCCTGCTCCGCAAGGGTGCTTTGGCTGAAGCTCAGCGAGTCGGCTGCCGCCCCGTAGATGTCACGTACGGCGGCCGAGTCGAGCTTCAGCTGATACTGCTGCCCATAGCCTCGGGTGAAGTGTAGGCTGTAGCTGAGGCGGTCGAGGCTGTCCTGTACGAGGGTGAAGTCAAGGGGCTTCGTCGTGGAGTCCACGGTCACCGTCAGTCGCAGCGCCTCCTTGGGCAGCTGAGCGAGGGGATGGCTTGCGGTGATCTTGAGGCTATCCTCTAGGCTCTGGGCCCGTAGCCCTGTGGCGCCACTCGCCAGTAGCTGCAGGGGGGACTTCTCTACCTCGCCCTTCTTGGTTCGCGGCGTCCGTATGCGGGGCTTGAGGAAGCTAAGCGTATCGGTATGCAGGGCTACGCGCTGCAGGGAGTCGCTGCGCTCGTAGCTGAGGGCAAAGCGTACCGAGTCCCCAGCGATGAGCTCGGCATCACGTAGCCATAGGTCTAGGGTGCGGCCCTTCATGCTCGCCAGATAGAGCTGGGCAGCGGGAGCGCTGGGCTTGTCTAGGGAGCGGATGACGGGGAAGCTACCCGTTGGGGAGAGGAACTCGATGCGGCAGAGGAGGCTATCCACGCGGCTGTGGCGCTCGATGCCCTTGCGGATGATGGTCGGCACGGAGTAGCGCAGGGCTACATCCTGGGGGTAGTAATAGGTATAGGGGCGCGTGATGAGGCTGTCGCGGTGGAGCGTGTCACGCCGCACGATGGAGTCGATGCGCAGCGTGTCGGTGCGTAGGCTGTCCTTGAGCGAGGTGCGGTAGCTGCGCGGGCTGAAGGCGAGCCCTTCGCTAGGCTCGTTGTAGCGGTAGTTCCTATCGTTGTCTTTCGTGGCGAAGACGAGGTAGGCGGAGTCGGGGAGGCCTCTCAGGGTGAAGCGCCCCATCTTGTTGCTCTTGGATACGTAGGGGAAGGTACGCTGGGCGAGCGTACTGTCACTCATCTGCCCTGGGTGGTAGGCGCCGATGAGCAGGTCGCCAATGGGCTCGTAGGTGAGGGCATCGACGACGCGCCCCGAGATCTGCATGGAGTCCACCTTGTCCCCCGTGGAGAAGAGGTAGGAGAAGTCCTCGAGGGTGTTGTCCTCATTGTTGTCCATGATCGCGTCATCGAAGTAGAAGCTGTAGGTCGTCGCTGGGCGCAGGCTATCCTCTAGATAGATGATGACGCTGTGCCCGCTGGTCGTGATGCGCGCGGGCTTGAGCTGGGCGGGGGATACGATGATCTTATCCTGGTCGCTGGAGAGCTTGATATACTCGTCGAAGTTGAGGACGAGCCGTCGGCTACGTACACCCGTGGCCTTGTTTGAGGGGTTGGCCTGCAGGAGGCGTGGAGGCTGGGTATCGTAGGGGCCTCCCTCTGGGGCACCTTGGTTCGCACAGCTGCCGATGAAGAGGGCGCTGAGGAGGAAGGCAAGGACGAAGCAGAGGGTATGCTTAGGATAGGTCATCTAGGAGGTCTGTCGTTGGGAGTCTTTAGTGAGCAGCGGCCTTGGCCTTCTTGCTCGTCATGATCTTGAGGACGTGCTGGTCGGTCAGAGCCATACCCTCACGCCCTAGCTCGGCGAGGTTGCTGATGCAGCGGTCTATGTCCTCATCCACGATCCCCTCGTTGCCCGTCACGACCTGGCCCTGCATGGACAGGAGGGCGGCGATCATCGCAGAGCCTACGCCCGTGGAGGCCTTGAGGCTGCAGCTGGGCTTGGCACCATCGCAGATCATCCCTGCGACGTTGCCTATCATGTTCTTGATCGCACCGATGGCCTGGTCTCGTGTGCCGCCGAGGAGGTAGGTCAGGGCGCAGGCCGTGCCTACCCCCGAGACGACCATGCCACAGAGGCAAGATAGACGCCCCAGCTGCTGCTTGATGTAGATGACGATGAGGCTGCTGAGCATCAGAGCTCGTGTAGCCTCCTCGCGGCTCGCCCCCTGGTGCTCGGCGAAGGTGAGGACGGGGAGCATGGAGGAGATCCCTTGGTTGCCGCTGCCCGAGTTGCTCATCACCGTCACGGGCGCTCCGTCCATGCGGGCATCGCAGGCCGAGCTCGTGTAGGTGAGCATCTGCGAGAGGACGGTGTCGCCGAAGAACTGCTTCCCGAGGTCGCTCTGCAGCATTTTGCCGAGCTTGTGCCCACAGCTGTGCTCGAGGGAGTACTCGCTGGCACGCTTGTTCTGCTGGGCGGCCTCGTAGATGAAGTCCATGTCCTCAATGGGTCCCGTGAGGGAGTATTCGTAGACGAGGTCGAAGTCGAGGCGGATGTCCGTGCCCTGCTCGGGGCAAGGCGAGCCCTCACGCTCTGTCTCGACGCTCTGTCTCGAGGCTCGCTGGGGGACACCGTCCAGCTCCAGCTCCGTGAGCCCCGTGTGCGTGCGGCAGAGGACGGCGCGTGCGCAGTGCCCCGCAGTGTCCTCGAGGAGGGCCTCTACGTAGAGCTTGTCGATGCCCTCTCCCTCCTTGAGTCCGATGGTGATGAGACCACTGTCTACGAGCTCCTTGGCTCGCTGGAGCTCCTCGCAGCTGAAGCAGTCAAGGAGCTCGAGCTGCTTCTCCGGCCGTGCTAGGATGACCCCGAGGGCGATAGCGATGGGGATGCCGAACATGCTCGTCCCTGGGATGCCGACTCCGAGGGCGTTCTTCAGCATGTTGGCGCTGAGGAGTACCTCGACGCGGGAGAGCTGGGCTCTGTCCTCGAGGAGGGAGGCCGCATAGGCTACGGTCAGTGCCACGGCGGCGGGCTCTGTACAGCCGGTAGCTGGTACGACCTCGCGGTGCACCAGCTCGGCGATCTGCTTCAGCTGACAGGGGGTAAGCATAGGATGGGCTGCTTAGGGGTGGCTACGTAGGAGCTGGGGGAGCTTCTTGTCACGCTCCTTGAGGGGAAGGTAACCGCCGTTCATAGCGGGCTCCCAGGTGCCGTAGTTGGGGTTGGGCAGCACGATGAAGCGTCGGCCGAACTCCCGAGCGAGCTTGGCCACCGCAGCCTCACGTGTCTGCTCCTGCTTGCTGTCGAAGACGTGATCGAAGTCCCCGAGGTTGTCCCCCAGCAGCATCAGGATCTCGTACTGCTGGAGTACGGCGTTGCGGCGTGCTGTCTTGTCCGAGTTGCGCGAGGCATCGCGCAGCATCAGGTGCTGGTCGTCGGCCTGCGGTAGGCCGAGGCTGCGGAGGTTGCGCAGCGTGCCCGCGCGGTTGGCCTCATCACGGTTGGAGATGTAGAAGATCTGCACCCCGAGGGAGTCTGCCTTGCGGAAGAAGTCGACGGCACCAGCCAGCGCGATAGCGGAGGCCTGGTCGCACCACTTGTCCCAGGAGGCCTGGGTGAAGTCCTCGCCCTTGAGGGCCTGGTGCACGGAGTTGGCGCTGTTGTCTACGATCGTCTCGTCGATGTCGGTGACGATAGCCCAGCGGTGCCCGCCTCGGGCCGTGGCGGCCAGGAGTCGCTCGGTGGCGATGTTGTAGGCCTGATGGCAGAGGGCCTTGTATTCTGCCGAGCGCTGGATCCAGGCCGAGGTATAGAGCTTGCCTCCCAGCGTGGGGCTCATAGCCTCGGGGCTGGCCTTGGGCGTCATGACGCTGCGATCATTACCCACGGCGATGATGCAGCTGGAGGTGGTCGCTAGGGCGAGGGAGCTAGCTAGCGCCATGGTGAGGTAGGTACGGCGGATCATAGGTTCTTACTTTCGTGTGGTGTATGCTGGTGATTGAGGTAACACTTGCGGCAGAGCGGGCTGTACTCCTGGGCCTCCCCGAGCATGACCTGCTGGTCGCCCGCTACCAGGCGGTAGGAATAGTTGGCCCAGCTGCCGCACTCGACGCAGATGGCGTGTATCTTGTCTACATTGTCTGCGATGCAGCAGAGCTCGGCCATAGGGCCGAAAGGGCGCCGCTGGAAGTCCATGTCCAGCCCTGCGATGATGACGCGCACCCCTTGGTCGGCGAGCTGCTCAACTACGGAGATCAGCCCCTCGTCGAAGAACTGAGCCTCGTCGATCCCGATGACATCCACGTCGGAGGCCATGAGGAGGATGCTTGAGGAGCCCGATACAGGGCTGGAGGGGATGGCGTTCTGGTCGTGGGAGACCACCTGCTGGACGTCGTAGCGGGTGTCTAGACTGGGCTTGAAGATCTCGACGCGCAGCCCTGCGATCTTGGCCCTGCGTAGGCGGCGCAGCAGCTCCTCCGTCTTACCGCTGAACATCGAGCCGCAGATGAGCTCGATGCTCCCGCGCTCGCGTGCGTGGCCAGTCTCGAAGAGGTTCATCATCGTCCCACCCCTCCCTCGGCGCGTATGCGGAGCTCGCGTGCGCCGTCGGCCAGCTCACGCAGCTCTATATATAATGTATCCTCGGGGAGTAGGGGCTCAAGGACCTCTGGCCACTCGATGAGGCAGATCGCACCGCTCTGGAGGTAGTCGTCGGCGCCAAGGTTCAGCGCGTCCTCCAGCCGCTCTAGTCGGTAGCAGTCGAAGTGGTAGATCACTTGCCCCGAGGGCTCAGCCTGATACTCGTTGATGATGGAGAAGGTGGGGCTATTGATCACATCCTTCACTCCTAGGCGCTCACAGAGGGCTTTGATGAAGGTGGTCTTCCCAGTTCCCATGGGAGCTAGGAAGGCAAAGACTCTGCTCTGGGGCAGCACCTCGCGGATGAAGCGGTCGGCGACGTCGCCAAGCGCATCAGGGGAGGGAAGTAGATAGCTGGTGTCTAAGTCCATTTGTTCGTTGCCTCGCAGGGTAAGCTATACCCTACATATAGGATATTACAAATTTAGGACATTCGGCGCACATCACCGCATAGGTAGCTGCGGGCAGAGGGCCGAACTCTTGCTAAGGCTCAGGGTGGGCTGCTCTTGCTCCCTGTCTCGGGATGGTGGAGCGATAGGCGGTGCGGGAGTCCTTGCCCTTAGCCCTTGTAGCCTCACGAGCAGGCTGCGAAGGCTGCTACAAGAGCTCTCGGCAAAGGATGCAAGGAGGGCACTGCAGGATGAACCCTTGGGCTCAGCTCTGTGAGGGATATCCCTCGGCCTCTTGACCGCTATCCCTCACGCTCGTGATGGACGCCCCTTAGCGCTCTGACTGATATCCCTCACGAGAGCTCCCTCTATGGGTGCAGCTCACGGCGACTTGCCTGTCCTCTCAGCGATTTTATAAGTAGGGTAGGGGAAGAGGCGCTGCTTCGTCCCGATAGAAGCAGCTAGCCCCGATAGCGCGGCGGGTGCCGTCTATCGGGGCTAGTATAGGGTGGGGCTTAGCTCCTAGCGACAGGCCGAGCTGCCTAAGCCTTGATGCCGAAGGCCTCGCGTACCTGATCCACGTAGTCGAGACGCTCCCAGGTGAAGAGCTCGACGTCGAGGCTCAGCGTGCTGCCGTCGTAGTTATTGACCGTGCGGGTCACGCGGCGGGGCTCACGGCCGAAGTGTCCGTAGCTCGCCGTAGCCTGGTAGATAGGCTTGCGCAGCTGCAGGCGCTGCTCGATGGCATAGGGGCGTAGGTCGAAGAGCTGCTGGATGCGCTCGGCGATCTCGCTATCGCTCAGCCCTACGTGGGACGTGCCGTAGCTATTGACGAAGATGCTGATGGGCTTGGCCACCCCGATGGCGTAGGCCAGCTGCACCAGAAGGCGGTCTGCAACGCCAGCAGCGACGAGGTTCTTGGCGATATGGCGCGCGGCGTAGGCTGCAGAGCGGTCTACCTTAGAGGGATCCTTGCCCGAGAAGGCTCCGCCACCATGCGCCGCACGACCGCCGTAGGTATCGACGATGATCTTGCGCCCCGTCAGGCCCGTGTCTCCGTGGGGACCTCCGATGACGAACTTGCCCGTGGGGTTGACGTAGAGCTTGAAGTCCGCATGCTCGATCTGCTCGAACTCAGCGGCGTAGCCAGCAAAGACGCGGGGCAGGAGGTGCTGGCGGATGTCGGCCGTGATCTTGGCCTGCATCGCAGCGTCGGCAGCTGCCTGTGCCTCGGGGCTCTTGTCCTGGGGCTGTATGAACTCATCGTGCTGCGTGCTGATGACGATGGTGTCGATACGCAGGGGCTTACCCTCTTGGCTGTACTCCACAGTGACCTGGCTCTTGGCATCGGGGCGTAGGTAGGGCATCAGCTCGGGCTCCTCCTTGCGGATGCGTGCTAGCTCCTCCAGCAGCGCGTGCGAGAGGTCGAGGGTCAGGGGCATATAGGAGGGGGTCTCATGGCAGGCATAGCCGAACATGATCCCTTGGTCGCCAGCGCCCTGCTCCTCTGGCTGTGTGCGGTCTACCCCGCGGTTGATGTCGGCACTCTGCTCGTGGATGGAGGAGAGCACGGCACAGCTATTGCCGTCGAAGCAGTAGTCACTCTTGTTGTAGCCGATCTGGCGGATGACCTCGCGGGTGATCTCCTGGAGGTCTATGTAGGCCTTGCTCTTGACTTCGCCAGCGAGGATCACCTGTCCCGTCGTGACGAGGGTCTCACAGGCGACCTTGGACTGCGGGTCGAGGGCGAGGAAGTGGTCGAGGATGGCGTCGGAGATCTGGTCTGCGACTTTGTCGGGGTGTCCTTCGGAGACGGACTCCGAGGTGAAGAGGTAGCTCATAGCTATATATCTTGTAGTTATTTGGTTGATAGGAGGCCGAGCGCCTATAACGTAAAAAGCCTTGGCTGCATTGGGGCAACCAAGGCGCGATAAGGGCGTTCACTCTGTCCTGCCGCAGCACTCGAGCCAGCAGGCTACTGGTGGCGGCGTGACGGATTTAGCATTTTTTCGCGTGGTTGCAAGCATCACAAATCTGTCCACGTACTGGTCTCTTAGCCGCCACAAAGGTACGAAAAAAAAGCGATGTAGCTCATCTCGCCCCTTGTGGAGCGCCCTAGGGAGCGGAGCGGTGCGCTATGTGCCTCGCTTCCCTCAGGGTGCTTCGGCTCGGGGACGAGGGATAGGGACTGATACTCCTTGTCCTAGTGCGTGCTAAGTTATTTGGCTTATTCCTTGATTTTGGCTACGTTTGTAGCAAGCCTTCAACGTGTAAGGCCCTAATAGAGTATAGCATGAAAAAAGTCTTAGGTCTCGACCTCGGGGTCGGATCCATAGGGTGGTCACTCATCGCCCTCGACAAGGACGAGCGCCCCGCCGAGATCCTTGGCATGGGCTGCCGCATCGTCCCCCTCATGTAGCTCTGGCAGCTGCGTGCCGATGCTGCGCCCCCTGGCCACCAGCTGCGCCTCTTCTAAGCCATCAAAGCTTGTATCATGATAGCACGCACGCTTTACTTTGGGAATCCTGCTTATCTGTCGCTTAGGGACAGACAGCTTGAGGTACACCTAAGATAGGGTTCCTCTAGTAAAGTACCATCACGGACGATCCCGATAGAAGATGTCGGGATCGTCCTCCTTGATGATCCTCGGATCACCATTACTCACGGCGCACTGAATGCCCTGTTGGAGCCAAAGCTACGCCCTCGGCACTCTGATGGGTATCCCTCAGGAGGGGGAGTAGACTGCTGGGGAGAGCGCGGCTGCCATTCTATGGGGGAGCTGCGGCTGGGTACAAGCTGGGGCATTCCCCTCAGTATTTGTATCTTTGCTCTAGGCGCGTGCTGCGCTAGGGCTGGATCTTGGCCTCGCGCGCGTACCTCTATTATTACAGACTAGTCAAGGATGAAACAACTCAAGATCGTACTCATCGGCTACGGCAAGATGGGACGCATCATCGAGCATATCGCTCAGGAGCGTGGCCACCAGGTCGTGCTCAGGATAGACCGAGGCGAAGAGGCGCTCTTCGACGATCCTCGCTTTGCTTCGGCGGATGTAGCCATCGAGTTCACCTCCCCCCAGGCGGCCTATGCCAACTGCTTGAAGACCCTGGAGCGGGGCCTACCCTTGGTCTCTGGCTCTACGGGCTGGAGCGAGCGCCTGCCCGAGCTCAAGGCGCTCTGCGGGCGCGAGGGGAAGACCTTCTTCTGGTCCTCCAACTTCAGCATAGGCGTCTACCTCTTCCGTCAGCTCGTGGCACAGGCCTCGCGGCTGATGAAGCTGGCCCCTGACTATCAGCTCAGCATGAGCGAGACGCACCACGTCCACAAGCTAGATGCCCCCAGCGGTACGGCTATCACGCTGGCCGAGACGGTGCTGGCCGAGCGCCCTGAGCTCGAGCGCTGGACGCTCGGTGCAGCTGCGGAGGGCGAGTTGCCTGTCGTGGCCTATCGCGAGGGCGAAGTCCCTGGGACGCATAGCCTGAGCTTCACCTCCAGTGTAGATCGTATCGAGCTGACGCACGAGGCCTTTGGGCGCGAAGGCTTTGCCCACGGTGCTGTCCTTGCAGCCGAATATGCCGCCACGCATAGCGGTTGGCTGACGATGGAGGACCTCCTACAGTCTCGTTAATCCTAAGTATGCCCATCTCCCTATGAATAGATACCCGCTCTCGGGGCTCAGCCCTCGTCAGCTCCTCATCCGCCGTGTCAAGGGTGGTATTATGATCGTATTGCTCCTGCTCTTCGCCCTCTGGGCGGGCTGGGGCTGGCTCTTGCTGCTGCCCTTCTTGGTAGACTTCTACTTCACGCGATTCATCCCCTGGCGCTACCTCAAGGAGCACCCCAACGGTATGGTACGCCTGCTGGGAGGGCTGCTGGAGGATATCGTCTTCGTCGTGGTGACGGTGACGATCATCTTCACCTACTTCTTCCAGAACTTTGCCATCCCCTCCTCCTCGCTGGAGAAGACGCTCTTGATCGGGGACTACCTCTTTGTCAATAAGCTCAGCTACGGGCCGCGCGTGCCGATGACGCCGCTGGCATTGCCGCTGGCGCACAATACGGCCTTCGGGCACAAGTCCTACCTCGACAGCCCTTCGCTGCCCTACCGCAGACTCAAGGGGCTGGGCAAGGTGGAACGTAATGACCTCGTTGTCTTCAATTTCCCTGCGGGCGATACGGTGGCGCTCTCGATGCCGAACCCCGACTACTATACGCTGTGCGCGCAGTATGGACGCGAGCAGGTGTGGAGCGATCGCCAGCAGTTCGGCGAAGTCGTCGCTCGTCCTGTAGACCGTCGCGACCACTATGTCAAGCGCTGCGTCGGGCTGCCTGGGGAGACGGTAGAGCTACGTGCCAATCAGCTGTACATCAATGGTAAGGCTATGGCCAATCCCCGTCAGATGCAGCTCAACTACTTCGTCCAGACCGACGGGACACCGCTGTCGCAGGAGCTCCTCGACCAGCTGGAGATCAACGACAGAGATGTGCAGCTCATCTACGACTACCGTACGAGCGATGGGGGAGACCTCTCTCCCTTCCTCGCACAGATGAAGCTCGCCTTCCAGTCCGAGGGCTCGCGTGGCTACGGCCTTATCTATCACCTGCCTTTGACGACTGAAATGGTGCGCGTACTGCAGGCCGAGCCCTATGTCAAGGGCCTTGGGGTGGAGCGTACGACGACCGAGCTCAGCGGGCAGGTCTATCCGCTGGACTACGCTACGGGTTGGACGCGTGATGACTACGGGCCGCTCCTCATCCCCCGTAAGGGGCTGACGGTCGAGCTCACCCCCGCGACGCTCGCCTACTATGCCCGCTGCATCCGTGCCTATGAGGGACACCAGCTGGAGCAGCGCCCCGATGGGGTGATCCTCATCGATGGTCGTCCCGCGACGCACTATACCTTCGCGATGGACTACTACTTCATGCTGGGGGACAATAGGCATATGTCTGCCGACAGTCGCTACTGGGGCTTCGTGCCCGAGGATCATGTCGTAGGTAAGCCCGCCTTCCTCTGGCTCTCGATCAATAGCGAGCGTCCGCTCCTCTCTGGCGGTATCCGCTGGGGGCGGATGATGCGTCTCATCAATGGGAAGTAAGGGCCGACATATCCCTAGCCTACTACGCTACGGAGCCTTGCCGCTGGGAGTCGTACTCCTGGTGCTGCTCCTACGTGCCTTTCTCCTCGTGCCGCTGACACTGCAGACCAGCGCCCTGGCCCCGAGCTATCCTCGGGGAGCGTGGGTACTGGTGCTCAAGAGCTTCGAGCCTGAGCGTGGCGACTGTGTCCTCATTGACCTAGGCCGACTAGGGCTGGCGAAGCCCTCAGAGCCTAGCCTCGTGGCGGGGCGTATCGTCGCTCTGCCTGGTGACAGCCTCGAGCTACGACAGGGACTGCCCTATGTCAATGGTCGCCGCACGCTCGATCATCGCCGTGCGCTGAATGCCCGCGAGAGCTACGCACTGCGTCTGCCGCGTGCTCAGGGCGTCTATCCCCTGAGCCCCGTGAGCCTTGTGGCCTATCGCCAGGCCCTTATTCAGGAGCAGCGCGCCGAGGAACGTCTGCATCCAGGGTGCGGACAGCTGGGGCTGGACTCCGCCCGCTGGATGGCGCGCCTCAGTGAGCGAGCGCTCTACACCTTTGCCCAGGACTACTACTGGGTGCTCGCGGACGACACTGCCTCGGGGCCTGACTCACGTCACCTAGGGATTATCCCGCGTGAGGCCATCGTGGGGCGTCTCCTCTTCGGCCTCGGCACGCGCAGCCCCTTCGTCTATCCTTGATGCACTACGACCTCCTGCTCTCTACGGCGCTGGCGCCTCCCATCAGCTACTTCACCCTCCTGTATTATCACCAGTCGGGCAGGGTAGGCCTCGAGGCTGCCGAGCACTACATCAAGCAGAGCTACCGCAATCGCTGCTACATCCTTGGGCCTAACGGCGTGCAGCCGCTGAGCATTCCTGTGGAGCTCCCCCAGGGGACGAAGACCCCCATCACTGAGGTGCGCCTCTCCACGCACAGCCAGTGGCGCTCCGTCTGGCATCAGACCCTCGCTACGGCCTATGGTGCTAGTCCCTACTACGAGTACTATATCGACGAACTGGAGGCGCTGTGGGGCGCCCCCGAGGACGATAGCCTCTGGAGGCTGAACCTGAGGCTGCTGCAGCACCTCTGCCCCCTGCTCGAGATCGATCCCGTCTGCCTCTGCCCGACCGAGACCTTTACTCCGCTGAAGTGCCACGAGGCGGACTACCGCTATAGTCTGCGCCCCAAGCAGGGCACACTGCCCCCTGACTACCTCCCCCAAGCCTATCATCAACTCGATCGACCTGCTCGGGGCTTCGTCCCTGAGCTCAGTATCCTCGATCTCCTCTTCAATATGGGGCCCGAGAGTCCCCTTATTCTCCAAGCCAGCTACCATCCCTATCCTCATGAATAAGCCCAAGCAATCCGCCTTCGGCCCAGCCCCTCGTGTGGCTTCGCGTCCCGAGGAGCTGCGTCACCTCGATGACCTACGTATCGACCCCTACTACTACCTGAGGGACAAGGAGCTCCCCGAGCTGCAGGACTACCTCCGAGCAGAGAATGCCTACACCGAGCAGGTGATGGCCTCGACCCAGGAGCTGCAGGAGGAGATCTATCAGGAGATCGTGGGGCGCATCAAGGAGACCGACCAAAGCTACCCCACACTGCGCCGAGGCTATTACTACTATACCCGTACCGAGCAGGGCAGGCAGTACCCTAGCTATTACCGCTACGAGGAAGAGGCCTTCGACGAGCGCTGGAGTGAGTGCCCGCAGGAGGTGGAGGGTGGCGAACTGATCTTCGACGTCAACCTCATGGCCGAGGGGCAGCCCGCCTATATCTTCGCTGGCTACAGCGTCAGCCCCGACAATCGCTGGGTAGCCTATATGTCCAATACGACGGGCTCCTATGCAGAGTTCGACCTCAGGATCAAGAGCCTCGAGACGGGGCAGGTGCTGCCGCTGTGCATCGCGGGCGTCGCTTCGCTGGCCTGGGCTGAGGATAGTGAGACCATCTACTACAGCCTGATCGACGAGACGCTGCGCTCTAGCCGCGTCCTTCGTCAGCGCCTCGACGAGGCCGAGGGGCAGCTGATCTACGAGGAGCTGGATAGCCGCTTCTCCTGCAGCGTCAGTGAGACCAAGACGCACGAATACCTTTTCATCTCCTGCTCGAGTAGCACCAGTAGCGAGGAGTACTACCTCGCTGCGGACGGGCGGGACACAGAGCCCAAGCTGCTGCTAGCGCGCCAGCCCGACGTGCGCTACTCGGTGCTGACGCACCGCGACCGCCTCTACCTATACTATAAGGATAAGGAGCAGCTCAACGGTGCCCTCTACGCGACGAGCCTCGAGGGGATCGCTGACCGCTCCTCCTGGCGTACGATCCTCGCGCATCGCCCCGAGGTGCGCCTCGAGAGCCTCGGCATCTACGAGCACTATGTGGTGACCGAGGAGCGCGTCGAGGGGCTCTCGCAGATCCGCATCTTCGACCCGCTGGGGCAGCCGCTCCGGGAGGTCGCCTTCCCCGAGCCCGTCTATACGCTGGCTCTGAGAGGCAGCAGCCAGTACAGCACGCGCAAGGTGCGCTACACCTATTCCTCGCCCAATAGACCTAGTAGCCTCTATGAGTACGACCTCGAGACGGGGCAGAGTCGGCTGCTCAAGCAGCAGGAGGTCGGCGGAGGCTACCAGCCCGAGGACTACGTCGTGGAGCGTCGCTGGGCGCTGGCCGAGGACGGGGTGACGCGCATCCCCATGGCCTTGCTCTACCGCAAGGGTCTCAAGCGCGATGGCTCGGCACCTGCCCTGATCTACGGCTATGGGAGCTATGGGATCTCGATGGAGGCACAGTTCAGCGTCTCTATCCTTAGCCTCGTGGATCGTGGCTTCGTCTATGCGCTGGCCCAGGTGCGCGGTGGGAGCGAACTCGGGGAGCAGTGGTACGAGGATGGCAAGTTCCTCAAGAAGGAGCATACCTTCACAGACTTCGCTGCCTGCGCCCGTCTCCTCGTGGATGAGGCTTATACCTCCGCCGAGCGCTTAGCGGCTATGGGGGGCAGCGCGGGTGGGATGCTGATGGGGGTCGTGGCCAATCGTTGGCCCGAGCTCTTCGGCTGTATCGTCGCCCAGGTGCCCTTCGTGGACGTCGTGACGACGATGCTCGACGATAGCCTACCTCTGACGACAGGGGAGTACGAGGAGTGGGGCAATCCCAATGAGCCGGAGTACTACCACTATATGAAGGGCTATTCCCCCTACGACAACCTCCGTGCGCAGCGCTATCCTGCCATGCTCGTCACGGGCGGGATCAATGACTCGCAGGTGCTCTTCCACGAGCCGACCAAGTATGTGGCGAAGCTGCGCAGCCTCAAGACGGATGATGAGCTCCTCTTGCTGCGCATGAATATGGACTCGGGCCACGGCGGCGCTACGGGGCGCTACAGCGGGATACGCGACACGGCCTTTGAGTACGCCTTCATCCTCTACGCCCTAGGGCTCGTCTCCTAGGGAGCGGGGAGTCGGCTCGGGGAATGTTGCCGAGCGGCGGGCTTAGCCCAGCCTCCCCAGTATAGTATCAGAGGGGACGGAGTGCACTCATAGCCTGCTCCTAGCTTCGCGAGGGATATCAGTCAGCCGCCTGACTGGTATCCCTCGCGCTCTTTAGGGACGTCCCTCAGCGCACTGACTGATATCCCTCAGCAACCCTCCCCCTTATACCCGAGCTTTAGCGGGGGTGTGGTGCACCTTCGTTTCGTCCTAAGCTCGGGTGGAGGGGAGGGGCTGCTGCCTCCGCCCTGAGGCGCTTGGCGCAGCCTCTAGTGTAGTGCAGTAAAATTCATTACCTTTGTCTCCGTATTATCCCAGTCTCTGTGGTGCGGGCTCTTGCCTCGCCCTTCATAGGGCTGCGGATACACTAGGTACATTATATACAAAGGATATGAACAAGGTAAGCTATGCCCTAGGGCTAAGCATCGGGCAGAACTTCCGTGCCTCGGGCTTTGACGAACTGATCTTCGAGGACTTCCTACAGGGCGTACGCGCCGTCTACGAGGAGGCACAGCCCGAGATGAGCTACGACGAAGCGAAGCAGATCATCAACGACTACTTCCAGGAGGTGCAGCGCAAGGCTGTCGAGCGCAATAAGGAGGCTGGTGAGGAGTTCCTCAAGATCAACGGCCACAAGGCAGGCGTCGTCACGCTGCCTAGCGGTCTCCAGTACGAGATCCTGCGCGAAGGCGATGGTCCCAAGCCTAAGCTCACCGACAGCGTAGAGTGCCACTACCACGGTACGCTCATCAACGGGCAGGTCTTCGATAGCTCGATGGACCGCGGCGAGACGGCTACCTTCCCCCTACAGGGCGTCATCAAGGGCTGGACGGAGGTCCTTCAGCTGATGCCCGTAGGCTCCAAGTGGAAGGTCACGATCCCTGCCGACCTGGCCTACGGCGATCGTGGTGCTGGGCAGATGATCCAGCCTGGCAGCACGCTCATCTTCATCATTGAGCTCATCGCGATCAAGTAAGGCTAGATGAAGAAGACCGCTGTAATGAGCCTTGGGCTGGCTACGGCCCTGCTCCTAGGGGCTTGCTCCCCCCGCCTCAAGCCGCGCACCAGTGCACTGCCTTCAGCGCAAGACTCGGTGGCCTATGCCTTTGGGGTGCTGAATAGCCAGGCCTTCTCCTCTGCCATGGCAGGTATGCCCGGCGATAGCCTGAGCCGTGCGCAGATCCTCGAGGGCTTCGCCGACGCCTTCCTTAGCCGCTCTGCTCAGGTGCTTAGTCTAGAGCAGGCGCGCCGCATCTATGAGGGCTATATCAATGGCCTCAGGGCCGCCGAGACACGCGAGCGTAGCGCTCGTGCGGACTCCTTGCTGCGCCTCAATGCTCAGCGCCCTGGCGTACAGACGACCGCCAGCGGCCTGCAGTGGCGCGTGCTGCGTGCTGCCGAGGGGCAGCGCCCCGGCGCACAGGACACCGTAGTGGTGAACTACGTGGGTCGACTGGCTGATGGGGGTAAGGAGTTCGATAGCTCTTACAAGCACGGCGAGCCCGCGACCCTTCCGCTGAGTGCCGTCATCAAGGGCTGGACGGAGGGTATTGGTCTGATGTCTAAGGGGGCTAAGTACGAGTTCCTCATCCCTGCGCCCCTAGCCTACGGCGAGCGTGGTGCGGGTGGGGTGATCCCTCCTGGGGCGCCCCTCGTCTTCGAGGTCGAGCTCCTGGATATCAAGCCCTACGTCGCACCTCAGGCCACCGACGAGGTCACTGAGGCCCAGGCACAGCCCAGCTCCAGCACCAAGGCTAGCCCTCGGACAAAGGGGGGCAAGCGCAACAAGCGCACTAAGTAAGTAAACTTCAAATCAATTCTATAAGACGACAATGAAAAAGTTCGCAATGATCCTGGCTGCATCAGCCATGGCCCTCGGTACCTACTCCTGCCAGCAGGGAGGCTCCACGCCCAAGGATAGCGTAGACAGCGTAGCCTACGCTATGGGCTTCAGTAACGCTGCTGAGTTGATGAACGCCATCAAGGGCGCTCAGGCTCAGGGTCAGCAGATTGACTCTGCACTCTTCTTCAAGGGCTTTGAGGAAGGCTTCAACAGTGATACGACCAAGCTCTGGTACTACGTAGGTCAGATGCAGGGTGTACAGGCTGCTCAGCGCTTCAAGGAAGACTCCACGCTGATGAACAAGAAGGCCCTCTTCCTCTCTGGCTTCAAGAAGGCGCTGGCTCTGGACTCCGCTACGCGCGTAGGTCAGGTAGACAGCCTTGGTGCTGTCGCTCAGAAGTACTACGAGAAGAAGTACGAGGAAGAGCAGAAGAAGCAGGAAGCTGAGATGGCGAAGCAGATGGAGCAGCAGTATGGTGAGAACAAGACCAAGGGTGCTGCCTACATCAAGAGCTTCGCTGCTGAGGCTGGTGTCAAGACCACGGCTAGCGGTATTGCCTACAAGGTGATCAAGGAAGGTACGGGCGCTACGCCTACGGCTAACGATGTCGTGAAGGTCAACTACAAGGGTATGCTCATCGATGGCACCGTCTTCGACGAGTCCAAGGATAAGCCCGTCGAGTTCCCCGTCAACGGCGTCATTAAGGGCTGGACGGAAGTGCTCCAGCTGATGAAGGCTGGTGAGAAGATCAAGGTGGCTATCCCCCAGGAGCTGGCCTACGGCGCACGCTACCAGGGCGACAAGATCCCTCCCTTCAGTACGCTGGTCTTCGAGATCGAGCTCCTCGAGGTTAAGCCCGCTGCTGCACAGCAGTAGGCGAGTGGCCTTAGGCTCGGCCTAAGACTTTAGGGCAAGGGCAGCCTCTCCATGTGGAGGGGCTGCCCTTGCTGCTTTCTCTGACTCTGTGGTAGCCTGCTAGGGGCTCAGTCTAGAGCTTGGTCTCACGTGCGCGATACCTTAATAGAGGGGGTGTTGAGGGATGAGTTTCGGTGTGGATTTGGAGCGTATGGATAAAAGTGCTACCTTTGCAGTGCAAAAAGATAGCGCGGAGTGGAGCAGTGGCAGCTCGTTGGGCTCATAACCCAAAGGTCGTAGGTTCGAATCCTGCCTCCGCAACTAAGTAAGGGTATCCTTATCAGAAGAGAGTCTCCACAGTCACTAGCGGAGACTCTTCTTGCATTTACGACAGCGTGCTACTCACCTCCCCAAGGCAGCGATCATCTACTATGGCCCAGTCCGTCCCCCTAGCACTAAGAGATATTGACAAGGAGCAGCTCCTGGAGTTCCTCCTGCGCTATGCGACGACGCAGACCAGTGTCGGGGTGCAGACCTCCCGCATCGTCGTCAATACGACGCGTATAGCCCATGCTTATGGCTATGAGCTGACGATCATGATGTTCCAGCGCAACATCGCCATGACGCTGACTCCCGTGCTGGAGGGTGCTGCGGGCAGCTATCAGCGCCTCGACTACGCCCACCCCGTCACGGGCATGAGCCAGCATAAGCACAGCCCGCTGAACTTCTACCTCAATGCCGAGCTTAGCCGTCTGAGCTGGTACACCTATGATAACCACCCCGATCTAGATGAGCTGGAGGCACGCTTCGAGCGCATCCTCACCACACAGCCGGTCAATCGCTGGCTCGTGCTCTACCTCATCAGCCAGGCCAATATGTGCCTGTGTCTGCTCTTCGGCGGCGATCTTGTCTCCTCGCTCTTTGTCTTTCTCGGGACCTTCCTCGGCTTCTTGGTGCGGCAGGAGCTCAATAGACGGCATGCCTATATCTACCTGACTATATGCCTCTCTGCCTTTATCGCCTCCTTCGTCGTAGGGCTGGGGGCGAAGTGGGGGCTGGAGGCCTCCCCTGAGATCGCCCTAGGGGCAAGCGTCCTCTACCTCATTCCCGGCGTCCCCTTCATCAATGGCATCATGGACCTGCTGGACGGCTATATGCTCAATGGACTCTCGCGCCTGATGACCGCGGCTATGATCGTGGTGAGCATCACGGTCGGGCTCAGCTGTACGCTACTGCTGCTCGGGCTATCGCTGCTCTGATCCTCTCGCCTTGCCTCTACCCCTTATACGACACGCCTCTCCCATGGACTTCGTCTTGATCTTTCAGAAGGGCTTCTTCGCTGCCATCGCAGCACTCGGCTTCGCCGCTGTCGGGAATCCCTCGCCTGCGGCCTTCCGCTACGCTCCGCTCCTAGCCTTCTTCGGCAATGTGATTCGCTTCTCTCTGATGCAGTATGCTGAGGTGAACATCGCCGTGGCCTCCTTCTTCGCCGCCATCTTCATCGGCTTCATGGCCGTGGGCTTCGCCTTCTATGCGCGCTATCCGATCGAGGTCTTTGCCTTCCCGGCCTTGCTCCCGATGATCCCAGGGCAGTATGCCTACCGCTCACTCCTGGCAATGATCCGCTTCATCGAGACCAGCAGTACACAGATGCAGGAGCAGTACCTGCCGATGATCATCAGCAATGCGATCACCGCGCTCCTGACGATGTTCGCCCTCGGCGTCGGGGTCGCGATCCCGCTCTTCATCTTCTACAAGACCTCCTTCCGTATGACGCGTGGCGAGGCCAAATAGGAGGTTGCTCTAAATGATGTACCTTTGTGTTGCGCTTACCTATACCCCTTGACGGAGCTATATGTAGGCGCAACGATTATTTAAGGAATACGTATCATCATAGTAAGGTCATAGATGGAATACAACTTTAGAGCGATAGAGGCTCGCTGGCAAGAGTACTGGAGCGCACACGAGGTCTACCGAGTCACAGAGGACAGCACGCGTCCAGCGTATTATGTGCTAGATATGTTCCCCTATCCCTCTGGTGCAGGGCTGCACGTGGGGCATCCACTGGGCTACATCGCCTCGGATATCTTCGCCCGCTACAAGCGTCTACGCGGCTTCAACGTACTCCATCCTATGGGCTATGATGCCTTCGGTCTCCCCGCCGAGCAGTATGCCATCCAGACGGGCCAGCACCCCGAGGTCACGACCGAGGAGAACATACGGCGCTACCGCAGTCAGCTGGAGCGTATCGGCTTCAGCTACGACTGGTCGCGCGAGCTGCGCACCTCGGACCCCGAGTACTACAAGTGGACGCAGTGGACCTTCATCCAGCTCTTCCACTCCTATTATGATAAGGCTGCCGACAAGGCCCGCCCCATCGCTCAGCTCGTGGCTCAGCTGGAGCGCTCGGGTACGGATGGCCTCCATGTCGCTCAGGGCGAGGAGCTGCACTTCACGGCAGCCGACTGGCAGAGCTGGTCGGAGGCCAAGCGCATGCAGGTGCTGATGAACTATCGCCTGGCCTACCTCGGCGAGACGATGGTCAACTGGTGCGCTGCTCTGGGCACCGTCCTGGCCAACGATGAGGTCAGCGATGGCGTCAGCGTCCGTGGTGGGCACCCCGTGGAGCAGCGCAAGATGCAGCAGTGGTGTCTGCGCGTCTCGGCCTATGCGGGGCGTCTACTGAGTGGCCTCGACGGGCTGAACTGGAGCGAGTCGCTCAAGGAGTCGCAGCGCAACTGGATCGGCCGCAGCGAGGGTGCTGAGGTCCGCTTCCCCGTGCTTCGCTCGCCCGAGAGCACTGAGGAGAAGGGAGCCCTGACGGTCTTCACCACGCGTGTCGATACGATCTACGGCGTGACCTTCATGGTGCTTGCTCCCGAGAGTGACTACGTCGCCGAGGTGACCACCCCTGAGCAGGCAGCGGCTGTCGAGGAGTACCTCACCGCCACGCGCCGCCGTACCGAGCGCGATCGCATGGCCGATCGCCGCGTCTCGGGTGTCTTCACTGGCGCCTATGCTTGCCACCCGCTGACGGGTGCGGCTATACCCATCTGGGTCAGTGACTACGTCCTGGCTGGCTATGGTACGGGCGCTGTGATGGCCGTACCCGCGCATGACAGCCGTGACTTCGCCTTTGCACGTCACTTCGATCTGCCTATCGTGCAGGTCGTCGTCCCCGAGGGCGAGGAGCCCAGCGATACCAGCACGTGGACGGAGAGCAAGGACAGCAAGCAGGGCGTGCTTATCAATTCGGGCATCCTTGACGGCCGCTCCGTGGCCGACGCCATCGCGACGATGAAGGCCTATGTTGAGGCTGAGGGCCTCGGCCGCGTCCAGACCAACTACCGCCTACGTGATGCTATCTTCAGCCGCCAGCGCTACTGGGGCGAGCCTTTCCCCATCTACTACGACGCTGAGGGCATAGCCCGCACGCTCCCCGAGGATCAGCTGCCACTGCACCTCCCCGAGGTCGATAAGTTCCTCCCCACGACGGACGGGCAGCCACCGCTGGGCCGTGCCAAGGGCTGGCATACTGCCGAGGGCTACCCCTACGAGCTGAGCACGATGCCTGGCTTCGCAGGGAGCTCGGCCTACTACCTCCGCTATATGGACCCCCACAATGAGGAGGCATTGGTCAGCCCCGAGAAGAACGCCTACTGGCGTAGCGTCGACCTCTACGTCGGCGGCGCCGAGCACGCCACGGGTCACCTGATCTATAGCCGCTTCTGGAACAAGTTCCTCTACGACCTCGGCCTCATCGTCGAGGACGAGCCCTTCCAGAAGCTCGTCAATCAGGGCATGATCCAGGGGCGCTCCAACTTCGTCTACCGCATCAAGGATACCAATACCTTCGTCTCGCTCGGTCTACGCGATCAGTACGACACGACGCCTATCCACGTGGACGTCAACATCGTCTACAACGACCAGCTCGACCTCGAGGCCTTCAAGGCCTGGCGCCCTGAGTATGCCACCGCTGAGTTCATTCTCGAGGATGGGAAGTACATCTGCGGCTGGGCCGTCGAGAAGATGAGCAAGTCGATGTTCAACGTCGTCAATCCCGACATGATCATCGAGCGCTACGGCGCCGACACCCTGCGCCTCTACGAGATGTTCCTTGGGCCACTCGAGCAGAGCAAGCCTTGGGACACGAACGGCATCGACGGGGTGCACCGCTTCCTACGTAAGCTCTGGGCGCTCTACTACGGTGCTGAGGGGCTGTGCGTGACGGATGGGGCGGCCAGCAGGGACGAACTGAAGAGCCTGCACAAGCTGATCAAGAAGGTCACGCAGGACGTCGAGCAGTTCTCCTTCAATACCTCCGTAGCAGCCTTCATGATCTGCATCAACGAGCTGCAGGCGCTTAAGACAAGCTCCCGCGAGGTGCTGCAGCCGCTGCTCATCCTCCTGGCGCCCTTCGCTCCGCACATCGCCGAGGAGCTGTGGCACGCCCTCGGCGAGACGACGACTATTGTCTCTGCGCAGTGGCCCGAGTGCCGCGAGGAGTATCTGGTAGAGGACCAGGTCAAGTATCCCGTCAGCTTCAACGGCAAGACACGCTTTACGATGGAGTTCCCCACCGCGGCCTCACCCGCCGAGATCCAGGAGGCTGTGCTTGCCTCGGAGGAGGCACAGCGCTGGCTCGAGGGTAAGACGCCCAAGAAGGTGATCGTCGTCCCTGGGCGCATCATCAACATCGTCCTCTAGCTCCCTTAGCTACTACTACCACTCATTATATCTATCACCTATGTCTGCTCAGTTTAACCTCCTGCACTTCTTCGGGCGTAAGTTCAAGGAGCTAGGAGAGGAGCTCTCGCGTCAGCTAGTATCGAAGTACTTCTGGCGAGACCTTCTTGTCGTCTTCGCTGGGGTGCTCATCTACACCGTGGGCTTCAGCTTCCTCATCTATCCCCAGCGTGTCACTACGGGGGGGCTGATGGGGATCTCCAACATCATCACCATCATCACGGGGGTGCCCGTTGACGTGCCGTACAACCTGATCAACATTACCCTGCTGGTCATCGCCTTCCTCTTCCTTGATAAGAACTTCTTCATCAAGACGCTCATAGGCATTGGTCTCCTGGCCGTCATCGTCCCTATAGCCACGCGCTATGTGATCCCTGACCCCACCAATGAGGCCTATTGGCACCTGATGGTATTGAAGGATCAGCCGCTCTTGGCTCTTATCCTTGGCTCGATGATGACGGGGCTGGGGCTAGGCTTTGTCTTCTCGGTCAACGGCAGTACGGGTGGGACGGACGTGATCGTGGCCCTCATCAGCCGCTATCGCAACATGTCCTTCAGCCGCCTCTACGTGGCTACGGACTGCACCATCGTCCTCTTCTCCTTCATCGCCAACGTGTATCTGGCGGACATCAAGATTGACCCGCTGGTCGCCTTCGACAAGATCGTGATGTCCTTCATCCAGGTCGTCCTGCTCGGCATCACGATGGATTGGTACACCAGCGGCAATAGGCAGTCCATCCAGTTCCTTATCTTCAGCCAGAAGTACAAGGAGATCAACGACGCGATCATCTCACGCCTGCACCGCGGCTGTACCATTCTGGAAGCTACGGGCGGCTATACGGGTCAGTCGCAGAAAGTGCTGCTGGTCGTCGTGCGCAAGCAGCAGTCTGTCGCCATCTCCCGTGTCATCGAGGAGATTGATCCCAAGGCCTTCGTCTCACAAGGGGCGGTCAAGGGGGTCTACGGCCAAGGCTTCGAGAGCCTCAAGAGTCTCAAGTAAGGCCGCTCATCCCCTTCTCCGCGCTTGTCTATACGCTAGTTTAAGCGTCCTTTAGCTCCCCATCTAAGGACTAATCTAGAGCGCCCCACCTGCCTTCGCGGTAGGTGGGGCGCTCGCTGTTTATTGGGCTGCGCCCTTGGCCTCCCGAGGCTCTTCAGCTGGTGAGGTAGGTCGCTGACGCTTCTTGGAGTCTGCGACATACCTCCCCCGTCCTTGCTCCTCGGCAAGCTGACTGATATTCCTCAGCCTGCTGACGGACGTCCCTCAGGTCGGTGACTGATAGCCCTCACGGCGCTGAAGGATATCCCTCAGCCCCCGTCTGACTAGGCTCGCGGCTTGCTGCTGGGCGGGGCAAGCCGAGCGCTTGGCCGTCTGCTCCTTGAGGCCTGGCTGATTGCCTTAGGCGTCTTCGCCTGCTGTGGAGCCTTAGGCGAATGCTCCCTAGGGGAGAGCTGTGGATGTAGCTTGCGCTCCTTCGGCTTTGGGCGGTGCGTACTAATTGGCCGAATCATCGTATCTTTGTCGTACAGCTAGAGGATAGCCTGGTGATCTTTGCTCATAGGGACTGGTAGTCGTCACACCGAAGAGTACTGTCATCCGTCCCGAGAGCTCAAGGAATCAAACGATATGATCAACAGAGTACTGATACGCACCCGTGTGCTGCAAGTGGCCTACGCCCACCTACATCGAGGAGAGCTAAGCCTCTCAGCGGCTGAACAAGATCTAGAGCTGAGCCTTCAGCGTACCTATGATCTCTACCTCTACCTACTGCAGCTGATCCCTTCCCTTACCGACTTCTATCGCGAGGTGCTCGAGGTGCGCCGCCGTAAGCATCTGGCCACACAGGCCGAGCGTACGCCGAATATGCGCCTGGTCGAGAACCGCCTAGCCGCTCAGCTCTCCGAGACGCCCGAGCTCACGACCTGGTATGCGAACTTCGGTCTTCGCTGGGAGGACGATGAGGCGCTGCTGCGTCATCTGCTGCGCAAGATCGAGCGCTCCGAGCTCTACCAAGACTATACCCATGGTCGCAGTGATAGCTGGGCCGCTGATCAGGCCTTTTGGCTAGAGGCCTTCCACCAGCTCATCGCGGGCGACGAGCTCCTCAATGAGTACCTCGAGGCACACTCCATATACTGGGAGGATGACCTTGCCGTGGTCGAGAAGGCTGAGGTAGAGGAGCGTCCACACAGCGAGGAGGAGCAGCTACAGCAGGCCCTCCAGGCAGCCCGTGAGGCCGGTACCTACCAGGCTGTACGCCTGGAGAACGGTCCCGTAGAGGTCGTCAAGGACTTCCTCGAGAAGACGCTACGCCGTGCCACTGAGGAGGAGGGACTGCAGGGGCAGATTCTGCCGATGTTCCGCGATGAGGAGGACGAGCTCTTCGCCCGTCACCTCCTTCGCCAGCTCCTGATGAAGGGTGGCGACTACATGCAGTTCATCGAGCCTGTCCTCTCCGAGGGCTGGAGTACCGAGCGTCTTGCCGACATCGACGCGCTGCTGCTGCGTCTAGGCGTGACCGAGTTCCTCCACTTCCCCGCCATCCCCACGCACATCACGATCAACGAGTATGTCGAGCTCGCCAAACACTATTCGACGGCGCACAGCGCAGCCTTTGTCAATGGCGTGCTGGATGCTGTAGCGCGCCAGCTCAAGGATAGTGGGAAGATTATCAAGCAATAATTCAACCTTTTCCCAAAAGAACTAAGAACAAGTACAAACGATGGTAATGACGATCCTACAAGCCTCCCCTCAGGGTGGGGGTATGATGAATATAGCGATGATCATACTGATCTTCGTGATCTTCTACTTCTTCATGATCCGCCCACAGCAGCGCAAGCAGAAGGAGCTTCAGAAGAAGCGCGAGGCGCTCGGGACCAATGACCGTATCGTGACCAGTGGCGGCCTCTATGGCGTCATCAAGGATATCAAGGAGACGGAGTTTGTCGTCGAGATCGCCGATGGCGTCCGTGTGCGCGTCGATAAGGGCTCGGTCTTCCCTGCTGGCGATAGCTCAGCTCGATAAGCGCTCCCTATAGAGGAGCAGATCCTACTACGTGAGGGCTGCCCTCGGAGCGTACCGCGCTCGGAGGGCAGCCCCGCTGCTTGTCCCCTAGCTGGGAGCCTCGGGCTGCCTTGGCCTTAGCTCGCTCGCTTCGCTAGGACTCATAGATCATATAGGATGCGTCTCGAGATAAAGAACCTCCCCACGACGAATGCCGACAGGCAGCAGCCCCAGCAGCGCTCTCGGCGACAGGGGGCTAGCCGCCAGTTGCTCACCTTCCTCTTCTTCGTCTTGCTCTCCGCTGCCCTGTGGTTCATTCAGAGCATGGAGCGCCGCTTCACCTACACGCTGCATATCCCCGTCCGCTATGACTCGGTACCGCCAGCGGTAGGGATCAATACGCGTCTGCCGGAGGAAATCCAGGTGACGCTGGAGGATACGGGGGCGCACATCCTCGAGTATGCGACGCGCGGGGTCAATGTCCTGCACGTCCCACTGAAGCTCGACCAAGGCGTCCCCGTGGGCTTCAGCCTCAGCGTGGAGGAGCTGCAGCACGCTGTCAGTCAGCGCCTCTACAATACGGCGCGCGTCAGCCAGATCACTCCGCAGACGCTCCAGGCGACCTCCTACCGTAGGCAGCGCAAGGTCGTGCCCGTGGAGCTGGGAGCACTGCCTCCCATCGTCTCGGGCTTCACGGTACAGGATCGGGAGCTGACGCCGAGTGAGGTGACGATCTTCGGCTCACGCGAGCAGCTCGATGGCATCAGCAAGATCTATACGGCGGCCTTTGCCGAGGAGCAGCTCTCTGGGACGACGACGACCAAGGTCGGGCTCCAGCTCCCCGAGGGCATCTATGCCTCGACGCGGGTCATCCAGGTGCACCTAGACATCGAGCGCCTGATCGAGAGTAGCCTCACGCTACCGCTCTCCGTCCTCGATGTCCCCGAGGGGCAGACGCTCTACCCCCTGCCCAGCCGTGCCACGCTCCAGCTGCGCATCCCTTATTCGCGTAGCGGTCAGGTACGTCCCGAGGACTTCACCCTCACCGTCAATTATCCTCAGCCTACGCCAGACGACCATGGGCAGCTACGCTACCCGCAGAATCTCGCCGTGGAGCTGAGCAAGAAGCCCAGCTGGGTCAAGTACTGGAGCATACAGCCCGATAGCATACAGTACGTCATCGAGTCGGACCATGAGCACGCACGATCCAAGTAATCCATACCGCGAGCCGCGTATCCTGACGCTGGGCCTGACGGGCGGCATAGGTAGCGGCAAGAGCTATGTCTCGCGTCTCCTCGAGGCGGCAGGCCTCCCCGTCTACGACAGTGATCGGCGGGCTAAGGAGCTCTACGATGAGGATACTCAGCTACGTGAGGGAGTGCAGGAGCTCTGTGGGGCAGATGTTTACGACGCGGAGACGGAGCGCCTCGATCGAGCGCTGCTGGCCTCACGTATCTTCGCCGACCCTGGGCTCCTCCAGCAGGTCAATGCCCTGGTGCACCCTGCGGTGCGTCGGGACTTCCAGCGCTGGCGCTGCGAGCAGCTCGAGGCTGGCGCTGCGCTTTGTGCCCTAGAGAGCGCGCTTCTACTAGACTCGGGCCTGCGACACTATGTCGATCGGGTCGTCGTCGTCGCGGCCTCGGAGGCGCTGAGACTCACGCGGGCGATGGCTCGTGATGGGGTAGGGGCGGAGGCGATACAGCAGCGTATGGCGCGTCAGAGACCACAGGCGGAGCTCATCGCCGAGGCCGATCACGTGCTCTACAACGAGCCAGACAGCGATCTCGAGGCACAGGTATCGAGCCTCCTGGCCTCGTTAGCGTGATATTGCTTACATTTGCACTACCAAGTATATAGAACCACATAGCAATCATATGTTACAGACCATCCTCTCCGTCTCAGGTAAGCCTGGGCTCTATCGCCTCCTATCGCAGGGTAAGAATACGCTCATCGTCGAATCGCTACAGACGAAGCAGCGCCTGCCCATCCTCCCTAAGGATAAGGTGGTCTCGCTGGGGGATATCTCTATGTTCACCATCGAGGAGGATGTGCCTCTGTCGGAGGTGCTGACCCGCGTGCAGGAGCATCAGGCAGGCGTGCCCTTCGTCGAAGAGCTGTTGAAGGACGGCGACGCGCTGCGTGAGACCTTCGGTGAGATCCTCCCCAGCTACGACAGAGAGCGTGTCTACACCTCGGATATCAAGAAGCTCTTCAGCTGGTACAATATCCTCCTCGCCGCTGGCATCACCAGCTACAGCGACGAGGAAGAGGCCACCGAGGCAGAGCAGTAAGCACAAGTAAAAGGGTAGCGCAGCACGAGGCTGCAGCTACCCTTATCAGTTAATATACCTACATTAAGACACAAGTACTATGTTCGCAGGCATGAAGGAGTTCCTCTCCAAGGAACTGCAAGCCATCGATGAGGCTGGGCTCTACAAGCGTGAGCGCATCATCGTCACCCCACAGACGGCTGACATCAAGATCAGCACGGGACAGGACGTCATCAACTTCTGTGCCAACAACTACCTCGGGCTCTCCGACCATCCCCGCCTCGTGGCTGCGGCCAAGGCAGCTATGGATAGTCATGGCTTCGGCATGAGCTCGGTGCGCTTCATCTGCGGCACGCAGGATCTGCACAAGGAGCTGGAGCAGGCCATCGCCCGCTACTTCCACACCGAGGACACCATCCTCTACGCTGCGTGCTTCGATGCCAATGGAGGGCTCTTCGAGCCGCTCTTCGGCCCTGAGGACGCTATCATCAGCGACGCCTTGAACCACGCCTCCATCATCGACGGCGTGCGTCTGTGCAAGGCTCAGCGCTACCGCTATGAGAACGCCAATATGGAGGACCTCGAGCGCGTCCTCAAGGAAGCCCAGTCCGCACGCTTCCGCATCATCGTCACCGACGGGGTCTTCTCCATGGATGGCAACGTCGCTCCTATGGACAAGATCTGTGACCTGGCAGAGAAGTACGATGCCCTCGTGATGGTCGATGAGTGCCACTCGGCAGGAGTCGTCGGTGCTACGGGGAGAGGTGTGGCGGAGCAGTTCGACTGCTACGGTCGTATCGACATCCACACCGGGACGCTGGGTAAGGCCTTCGGCGGCGCGGTCGGCGGCTTCACCACGGGCTGGCTGCGGCCTGTGCCGAGGTTGAAAATGCCCGATTTTTCGGGGTTGTCGAGGAAGAACAGGTTCACTTTCACGACGTCTTCCACGCTGACGAAATCACGGCTTTGGCCGCCTTCGGGATAGCCGTCGTAGCCGCCAAACAAGTTGACATAGCCTTGCTCGCGGTATTGGTTGAAGTGGTGGAAGGCCACGGAAGCCATGCGTCCTTTGTGCTGTTCGCGCATGCCGTATACGTTGAAATAGCGGAAACCGGCCACCTGTGCGGTCAGCCCTTCTTCGATGCGGCGGCGGACGACTTGGTCGAACAGGAATTTGGAATAGCCGTAGACGTTCAGCGGTTCTTCCAATTTCCGCTCTTCGCGGAAGGTTTCGCCTTTGCCGTAAACGGCCGCGCTGGAGGCGTAGAGGAAGGGGATGCGTTCGTCCTGACACCAGTCCAAGAGGT
>ERZ773265.168-NODE-168-length-42317-cov-7.057972_pt1 | contig 42317 bp, 26 predicted proteins | sample MGYA00580512_ERZ773265 | MGnify/ENA primary metagenome ERZ773265 (study PRJEB29015, sample SAMEA2738169) | human oral metagenome | biome: human oral; feature: human-associated habitat; material: saliva | place: China | collected 2183 ... | reverse complement strand
ATAATAGTGATATAAGAAAGAAAGGAACCAATACATGAAACAAATTTTTAAACATCCCCGTAAACTTGTGACAGGTCTTGCGGCCGTTGGAATTGCTCCTGCTCTTGTGACGGTTGCACACGCGGATATGGAACCCTTCCCAACGGAATTAACACAACTGATTGCAGAAGCGAAAGCCCTCAACATTCAGGTGGTTGAAGGTCCTAATAAAACCTTCGGAACTAATGTTGACTTGCAAACCTATTATGATAACCTGGTCCATAAACTTCAGGACCTTGTGATTCAGGCTAAAACAACTAAAGCCACCAATGAAAACGCTCAAAAGGCTTATCAAGAAGCGCAGGCCAAATATGAAAAAGATTTGGCAACCTACCAAGCCAAACAAAAAGAATATGAAGCACAAAAAACCCAATTCTCTCAGGATTCTGACCAGTATAAAAAGCTACAAGCGGATTATCAAAAACAATTGGCGGAATACCAACAAAAATTGGACGCTTGGAAACAACAATCTAAGGTTGATGCTGATGCACAAACGAAATATCAAGCTGACTTGGCTCAGTATGAAAAGCTGAAACAAGAAGATACCAAAGCTCAAGCCGAGTACGAAAAGAAGAAAGCTGATTATGAAAAGGCATCTACACAAGCGTCTGAAGATACAAGCCACTATAATGAAGCTAAAAAGGAATATGCGAAAGCCATGGCTGACTATCAGGCTAAGCTTGCTCAATATAAAACCGATTTGGCTGATTATGAAACCAAAAAAAGCTCAGTATGATAAGGATTTAGCGGAATATAATAAGGCCGTTGCTGGTTCGTCAACTTCCGACTCCGAATATGCCAAGAAATTGGCGGAGTATGAAACAGCTAAGAAAAAATATGATGCTGATTTAGCGGCCTATAATCAGGCGCAATCGAAATATCAAGCAGATTTAGCAACCTACAAGACACAAAAAGCTCAATATGATAGCGCGATGGCTCAAATGGAAGCAAATAAAAACCAACAAGGTCATTTGAGTCAAGCCGCTGCACAAAGTTTGGTCTATCGTTCTGAACCAACAGCGCGTGCTACAGGTTCCAATTTGGTTAATGCACAACCAATTACACGTGCTGGGCTCGGGCGTGCATTTGACCGTGTCGGCTTAGACCGTTACTACATTGATGAATTGGTCGGCAATGAAGATGCATTTAATATTGCCATCAACTCAACTGGTTCGTCACAAGAAAGTATGTCAACTAATGGCAAACAAGGACTGGGCGCGGGCAAAGATACCATTACTGCTTATCGTATTGGGCGTAATGGCTCTCTCACGATTGACTATACTAATTTGAGAAACTCTAGCTACAATGGTGAACCCTTGTCCAAAGTATCGATGACGGTTAGTATTGACCCAAGCTCACAAAATATTTCGGATTACGGAATTGTAGCCTTCACTCAGGATCCAAAACTCGGATTCAACGTCCAGTTCCGCAAAGGTGATGTCAATAATAAACGGTACATGTTGAAGTTTAATGTGACCATGAAATTTTATGACTCCAAGGGTAACCTCATTAATTTGACTGATGAGAATAAAGCCCTCTTAGGCATGTCTAGTTTCAATAGTCACCAGGAGCCTGTTGGTACTGTTGAAGGATTTGTCCCGGGTCAAGGTACTTCGGTCATCGGTATTACCGGTTCTTCCATTCAGAACCAAGGCGGGCGATACTACTCTATTAAAGAAGAAAACACAATGAATCAATTTGGACAAGAAAATATTGATTCGACCACTAATCCATACTTCTGGTATCTTGGTAGTGTTCTCAAAATGACAGGCACATCACCGACCTTCCAGGTCTTATCAGGTGACCCTACCTCGTTTGGCCGCCCAGAGTCCAGTCGTACCTTTATTCCTGGTATCTGGATGACGGCTACGTCTGAACTTGCAACTACTGTTGCTATCAAACCGACAGAACCTAAAGCTCCTGTTAAACCGACCGAACCAGTGAAACCAGATAAGGTGACGAATGCGGTTCCGGCAAAACCAGTTGAGCCGAAAAAACCAGTTGCGCCGGAGAAACCATCGATTACTCCTCCGGTATCACCAAACACACCACCAACAACTCCTCCAATACCTCCGACTCCAAAAGCTGGTGAAAAACCAAAAGAACCAACTCCAAAAGCAGGTGAAAAACCAAAAGAGCCCCAAGCTCCGAATCGTCCACAGCCTAAGGACCCCGCAGATCCTGCAACAACTCCTCCGGTCAAACCAGAGGCACCAAAGGTAACACCTACACAAATTCCTCCGTTCACGGTTCAAAAAGGTTCTGTGACAGAACTGAAAACCACTCGCTGGATTACAGTAACAGGGGCAACATTGAAGGCTCCGGTTGTGGCACCAGACTTCAAACCTAAGGACACATTCCCAGGTTACGAGTTTGTGGAAACAAAAGTGGATGGTTCTATCACCACTCACATCTATCGTCCGATTGAAAAACCCGTCAAAAAGGTGACCACCATTTGGGTAACGGTAACTGGTGAAGTGTTGAAACCACGTACAGATGGCGAGAAACCAAAAGAAAACTTTGACGGTTATGAATTCGTTCGCACCGACAAGGATAAAGATGGTAATACTACTCACATTTACCGTCCGGTTGAAAAACCTGTCAAGAAAGTAACTACTATTTGGGTTACTGAAAAAGGTCAAGTTCTGAAACCTCGTACCGATGGTGAACATCCTAAGGAAAACTTTGATGGTTATGAATTCGTTCGTACGGATAAGGACAAAGATGGCAATACGACGCACATCTATCGTCCGATTGAAAAACCAACCAAGAAAGTAACCACTATCTGGGTCACTGAAAAAGGTGAGGTCCTCAAACCTCGTACAGATGGTGAACATCCTAAGGAAAACTTCGACGGTTATGAATTCGTCCGTACGGATAAGGACAAAGACGGTAATACAACTCACATCTACCGCAAGGTTGAAAAACCAGTCAAGAAAGTGACTACTATCTGGGTGACGGAGAAAGGTGAAGTCTTGAAGCCTCGCACCGACGGTGAACATCCGAAAGAAAACTTTGACGGTTATGAATTTGTTCGTACCGACAAGGACAAAGACGGCAACATCAGCCACATCTATCGCAGGGTTGAAAAACCAGTCAAGAAAGTAACCACTATCTGGGTGACTGAAACTGGTGAGGTCCTCAAACCTCGTACAGATGGTGAACAACCTAAGGAAAACTTTGATGGTTATGAATTCGTTCGTACCGACAAGGATAAAGACGGTAACATCAGCCACATCTATCGCAAGGTTGAAAAACCAGTCAAGAGAGTGACGACTATCTGGGTCACTGAAAAAGGTGAGGTTCTGAAACCTCGTACAGACGGTGAGCAACCAAAAGAAAACTTTGACGGTTATGAATTCGTTCGTACGGATAAGGACAAAGACGGTAATATTAGCCACATCTACCGCAAAGTTGAAAAACCAAAAGTAGAACGCAAGGATGATAAACTCGTCTACCAACCTCAAACAGCTAAAGAATTACCAAAAACTGGTGATGCCGGTACCTTAGTCGGTATCCTTGGCGGTCTTCTAGCTAGTGGCGGACTTGCCGGACTCAAACGCAAGAAACGTCAAAAATAAGATAGAACTAACTTCGGTTAGTTCTTTTTTATCCAATCGGTTGCATACGGAAAGGCAATGTGATATAATAGTGATATAAGAATGAATGAAAGGAATGTATTCATGAAAAAATTGAATAAGAAATCGGCTAGTCTTGCCGCTTTGCAAATCGGTACAGCTCTATCACCATTGACCGTGCTTGCTCAAGCATCTGCTGATACGGTGGATGATGCGGTAGCTAAAGCTGAATCTGCGGGACTAAAGGTCCGTGTTGAGGATAAGGGTGACGTTAAAGTCAATTCCAAAGCCGAAGCGGATACCAAAAACGCAGAGGCCGATGCTCAGTTGAAAGCTGATGCTGTTAAAGTAGCACAAGCTGTAGATAGCTATGTGGCAGAAAAAACTACGGTTCAAAAGGCCAATCAAGAAGCTCAAACACGTTATGAAACTGAAGTGAAAGCTGAGGATGCGCGTGTGGCGAAGCTTGAGGCCGAAGCTCAAAAAACTAACACTCAAAACACTGAAGCTCAAAAAGCTTATGAAGCTGAAAAAGCAAAGGTGGAAGCTCAAAATGCTGAATCTCAAAAAGCTTATGAAGCTGAAAAAGCTAAAGTTGAAGCTCAAAATGCTGAATCTCAAAAAGCTTATGTGGCTGAAAAAGCTAAAGTTGAAGCTCAAAATGCTGAGAAATTGAAAGCCTACGAAACAGAGCTTGCAAATACCAAAGCTGAAAATGCGAAATTGCTTGCTCAATATGAAGCTGAACTCCAAAAAGCTAAGGAAGCTAACCAAAAAGGTAACCAATCAAATGCTGATGAAGTTGCTCGTATTCAAGCTGAAAATGAAAAAGCACAAAAGGCTTATGAAGCCGAATTGGCGCGTGTTACGGCTGAGCGCGATGCGTTAACAAAACAATATGAAGCTGAAAAAGCACGTATTGAAAAGGAAAATGCTGCGTCTGCGACAACTACAACGGCAGATGCTGCGAAAATTGAAGCTGATTATCAAGCAGCCCTCAAAGTCTATGACCAAAAAGTCAAAGACATTACAGCCCAAAACCAAAAAGCACAAGCTGACTATGAAGCGGCTAAAAAAGCCGTTGAAGCCAAAAATGCGAAAATTGATGCGGACTATGCTGCGGCTAAAAAAGCCTATGACGCTAAGTTGGCTCAAGTCACTGCTAGCAACAAAGCCAAACAAGACGCCTATGATAAGGCCCTTGCTGACTATAAGGCTGGTAAACTTGATACTGTGACCAACAAGGAAAAAACCTTGACCATGGAAGTGACCAAAGCTCCAGCGGGTGTCACTGTGCAACCAGCTCGTACCATCGAAAAGGACTTGACTAACTCCACCAATTTGGATGCGGATTTGAAGGCAGCCGAAGCGGAGTTCAAAGCTGAAGAAGCAAAAGTCAACGCTAAGTTGAATGAACTTGCTAACACTCCAGTTGAGGAACCGGTAGACCCTGCCGCTCGTTCATTAGTGGCAAAAGAATTGAAAGCTGCTAAAGACTGGTCAACTGCGCAAAACCAATTAGGTCAACCGATTGGTGTCAAGTATGTCATCAAAGAAAAAGTGGTGACGGGTAAAGACGCGACTGTTGACGCTTTGAAAGCGGCTTATGATAAAACGAAGGCTCAAATGGATAATGAGGCCCTCGTCAGTCAACATTTTGACTCAACTACTCGCCCTGGCGGATATAACTGGACGGGTTCTAAAAACCGTTTCCTTCAAAAATGGGCTGATATTAAACAAACATACAACATGTATCAGACCGATGCTGATGCGAAAGCCGCCGCTGCAGCGAACAAAAAACTCAAGACCGTCGATTATGATTTGACCCAATTGGAAGGTTATGACAAAGCTCGTCAAACAACCGCGACAGGTGAGATTAACAAGAGTACGGGTATGCCTGCTGAGGTCACTGCATGGGCAGATGCATCAACCGCTAAACGCAATGAACTCAAACCATCTGGTGCTAATGTAACCCCTACCGTTCCGGGAGAGACTCCGAAAACTCAAGTTGATCCAGCAACCTACAAAGCTAAAGTTGATGAATTTAACAACACGACTCTACCGGCTATCCAAGCACAAGTGGATGAATATAATACGGTGCGCAAGAACAACTTGGCCATGCTGCTTGCTTGGGACTTGAACGCCTTTATTGGTTCAGATGATTCAGGTAATCGCGTTATTAACAATAATAACATGCAGTTCACGAAATCATCAGACCGCGTGAAATACCTTAATTCGCAAAACTTCACAACGCTCAACGATGCTATGACCAAAGGTTTTGACATCGCTAACAGTGCTAATAGTGAAAGTGCTAATCCAGTTGAAAACCAGTTGGCTAAAGTCAAATTCACAGCGGTTCGCATTCCCAAAGGGGAATCTGTCACTGTTGAGTATACACGGAAAGACGGCCAGGACTATCTCTCTACGAACGATCGGGTTCGCTCAACTATGTTCGTTAGTGATGGTGATTATGTTAAGAAAGACACCTTCACACCAGAGGATGGGCAAGCCGTGAATAAGATTCGCTATACGGTTCGAAATGACGGTTCTATCTCATCAGATGGTGACCTCATTGCCTTCTTCATGAACGATACAGCTGTTCCGGCTTACTTCGGTATCTCAAACATGGGCTCACCTGAAGGGTCCAACCGCTTCAAACTCCTGTCTGATCCTCGTCAAACCTTTGGTACGACGGCGACCACTGAGTTTTTGAATAGTGGCAATGAAGCCTTGCGTGCAACCCTGCATAAATTGGACATCGTTTATCCGGATAAAACGGACCCAAGCACTTTCAAACTGCTTCACAATCAAAACTATATCAAAGGAAATCTTCAACCCGCTGGCAGCGCACCTGTTGAAGAGCTAGTTTCGCGTCCTGACAGCACAGCGGGCGTTCAAGACCACGGTGTCACTTTTGGTAACAGTTTGAAACCGGTAGCTACCCTTAACAATTTGGCAACCAATTGGAAAGACACGGAGTCGTGGGTATCGAATCAAACCGGTTGGGATGGGGCTAAACTCGTTAATCATCAAAAGAGCTTCAACAAACCAAACGTAGATAAGGCTGTCAACCCAACTTCGGGTCATTATCAAGTATCTGAGGTTCAAACCGAGTTCTTTAATGCGGCTTATGCACAAATCGTTCGTATGCCATCCGTGCAAAAATTCCCATACCAATCAAGCGAAGCGACTTACACAAGTGTTCGTCCTACTGGTGAGACGGTACGTACAATTGAAGTTCCTGTTGTTCGTAGTGCCGATGCACCAACAACTCCTCGTGAAGTGACACCGGTCAAGATGGTTATCAAATACAAGGAAGTGAAAAAAGGAACTGAGCCTACGAAACCTACCTTGGAACAAGTTCCAACGACACCACCAGCTGTTAATAAGGATCCGCTTCCAACAGCTCCTACGCCTGCACCATTGCCTGAAAAACCAGTCAAGGGTCAAGTGAAACCAGGAACGCAAAAACCGCTTCCAGAGCAACCTAAACTTCCTGAGCTTCCGAAGAAACCAACACCAAAACCACTTCCGGATGCTGGAACGGTTGTTGTAGAGCCGAAGAAACCAACTTTGAAACCGGAACCTGTGAAACCACCACTAACTCCGGAACCTAAGAAACCTGAATTGGTAACGCCGCCAACAGCGCCTAAATTGAAAGATGTTCCAAAACCACCAACTGGCACAACCACTACCAAGGTGGAACGGAAAGTAATTGAAAAACCAAAACTTCAAGAGGAACCGAAAGCACCAGAACTCAAATTGAGTAAAGTTCGTTATGTGTATGAACCAAACACCATTTGGGTGACAGTTGACGGAAAAGTTCTTCGTAACAAAGAAGACGGTGAAAAGCCAAAAGATCACTTTGACGGTTACGAATACGTTCGTACGGAGAAAGATAAAGACGGCAATACTCGTCATATCTACAAACCGGTTGAAAAACCAAAAGAACAACCTAAGATGAAGACCATCTGGGAAACGGTTGACGGTAAAGTGCTTCGCAACTGGGAAGATGGCGAAAAACCGAAAGATACCTTCAAGGGTTACGAATACGTTCGTACGGTTGTTGATAAGGATGGTAACATCCACCACATCTATCAACCAGTCAAGAAAGTTACCACTATCTGGGTAACAGTGGACGGTAAAGTTCTTCGTGAACGTACAGACGGAACCCACCCTAAAGATAGCTTCGATGGTTATGAATATGTTCGTACCGATGTTGACAAAGACGGTAACACCACTCACGTATTTAAACCTGTCAAGAAAGTCACTACTATCTGGGTAACTGTTGATGGAAAAGTTCTTCGTGAACGTAAAGACGGAACCCTTCCAAAAGATAGCTTCGACGGTTACGAATATGTTCGTACCGATGTTGACAAAGACGGTAACACTACCCACGTGTTTAAACCAGTCAAGAAAGTCACTACTATCTGGGTAACGGTTGATGGTAAAGTTCTTCGTGAACGCAAAGACGGAACCCTTCCAAAAGATAGCTTTGATGGTTACGAATATGTGGAAACTCGTACTGATGAAGACGGTAATACCACACATATCTTCAAACCGGTTGTGAAATCTATCAAGACCATCTGGGAAACAGTTGACCATGCGAAGACCTTGCGTTCATGGCAAGATGGTGAACAACCAAAAGACAACTTTGATGGTTATGAATACGTTACAACTGAAACAGATAAAGATGGAAATATTCACCATCTGTATAAACCAGTTGTGAAAGAAACGCCTAAAGAACCTAGCAAACCTGAAGTGAAACCAGCTGTTCAACCACAAACAGCTAAAGAACTTCCAAAAACAGGGGATGCTGGAATGCTCACAAGCATGCTTGGTGGACTCTTTGCGGGAACCGGATTCCTCGGCTTTAAACGTAAGAAAAACCGTAAAAAATAAGTGGTTATAAACCTTAGACATTGTCTAAGGTTTTTCTGTACCCATGTAACAAAATTCCGCAAAGGTTGCTAAATATGCTATAATGAAGTTATAAGGATACGTATAGAAAGGATACAGAAAGCAATATTATGACCTACACACACATTACCTACCCAACTGGAGAAGAATTCTTATTCAATCATGGAGCCCTCGATGACGGTCAAGTTTGCCACGGTGATTTATTAGCCATGAACCTTCGTGGTCAATGGGAGAGCACGGGCAACACGCCTGTTGTTATCCATACGGGAAATGAAAGCAACGGTGAGGGTGTTCACACAACGGATGAAGTATTGGGCCAAATGCTTGAGTCGCTCCCTCAGGCTTCTCAAGTGCCTGAATTCTATGGCTTTGACTATACGGTTGGTCAATTACCAGAGAAAGTCAAATTCAGCCAAATTGACCGCGGTATCACCGAAGATGAAGATATGACGGTATCGGCCATCATTTTTTCATCCAAATCACTCCAGGGCTCACCTGAACACTTGTCAGGCACCATCGTGGGGATTCAAAACTCGCTCGGATGGCAAATCATTGATCCGGCTGCTAGCGGTGCATACAGAGCAACGAATGTCTCATGCCAACTAGAACCAGGCTTTGGTGACGATTTGTATGATGTGGTAGAGAATCTAAATAACTGCACCATCACTACCAATGACCTAGCCCTTGTCTCGGATAATGATTTGCAAATGTAGGTTAGAAAGGATACACCATGAAAGAACACTGGATTGTGAAGCCTGATGATATCAAAAACATCTCCGAAGAGGACCTTGGCTTTACTGACCGAGCAAACTTCCGGCACGGTGAGTATTTTGAAAAGCATAATGGGGCCTATTACTACTCCACAGACAAAATGGCTCACGTCAGTTTGCTTGATGCCACGTCGGAATTATCAGCCCCGCTTGTGTATGATGTTATTAAGGCCAATTATCCCTATGATGGGTTGGACGACGCTCGCTCAACTGTCGATTTGTTGTGTGACGCCACTGAAGCCAAGCGTGAAGGTGCATCAGAAGACCAATTGCGCAGTCGCTTAGAGTTTTTGACGCAAGGTATGCCGTCGGAATTCCAACTGGAGACCTTGAAAACATGGACCAAACCTCGTGAAGAGTGGCGGGACTATGACGTTTATTTTGTTGTTCATAACGGTCAAGGCTTGGTCGATTTGGCCCCACAAGGCGGCTCGACACACCTTATTGACGATAGTGAGTATGTCTTTCAGCTGACGGAAGATGGGGATTGGCAATACGGAAACATCGGTACAGGTCTGAAGTTGGTTGAGTTATCGGAAAATCAAGGAACCCTGACACCCGTTCTCACAGACGAGGTGACCTATCAAATTATCCGAACGCACAATTTGACTCCCGAGCGTTCTAAACAGAGCACCGGATTTGTCGAACAATATCTTGAGCGGGTACAACGCGACGAATTGATGGTCGGTCAAGACGGACAGATGGCCTTCGATTTTGGGCCTGATTTTACTATGGATTTGCAGACCGAACTTCAGAAATTGCAACCAAATGATTTAACCATGGAACAATGAATCTAAACGCACATTATAAGCGCCCTTTGTGGGGCGTTTTCTTGTTTTTCTGATAGCATTGTGATATAATAAAGGTAGAAAATACCAATGAAAGGTGACCACAAATGTCTTATAAAATTGTTAAGGCCAGTCTACCTGTTGTGGCTTTAGGCGCACTATCTCAAGTCGCTTCAGCTGACACGTTAGATGATGCCATCAAAGACGCTAAGGATGCAGGATTTTCGACGTCCGTTCAAACTCGTACAGAGAAAGTATCTAGCCAATCTGAAGCTGACCGTCTTAATCAAGAAGAAGCGAGCCGTATTCAGGCCCTGGCTCAACGCATTCAGGCCCAAATTCAAAAAGCCAAAACAAGTGACCAATCTGTCCATCAAATTGTTACTTCTGTGCTAACCGACCAATCTAAAGAAAGCACACAAAGTTCAGGGCAAAATGAAACGATTGTGCGTGAGAATATGGATGCACAAAAAGCCTATGAAGAGGCTGTTAAAGCTGTTGAAGCTAAAAATGCAAAGGCGCAAGCTGACTATGAGGCAGAGAAAGCCAAAATTGCGGAAGAAAATACCAAGGCTCAACAAGCTTATGAAGCCCAAAAAGCCAAAGTAGAAGCTGACAATGCTAATAACAAAAAGGAATACGAAGAAGCTATTAAACGAATTGCTGCCGAAAATCAGCAAGCTAAAACAGCGTATGACACCGCTAAACAAAAAGCGGAAGCTGAACTTCATACCAAAGAATGGCTTGACGCCAAGGTCATTGAGGATGCGAAAACCGCAGGTGTTACGGTTCGTCCCGCAAAAACGGTTGATAAAGGTACCGTGAAAGAAAGTGACTTAGCGAGTCTTCAAAGTGAGTATGATAAAGCAGCTGCTGATGTTCGTGCTAAATTAGACATTGCTAAAAAAGAAGTAGCTAAGGCTAATGTTGAGTTCAAAGCCAATAATGAATTGAAACAATTCGTCAAAACCCAGCAGGATGCCATTAAGGCTATTATTGACAAGGATAATGCTAATTCAGCTACCACTCATATTCGTACGGTTGTTAAACAAGGCCCTGTTATTGAAAATGCGGACCAACTCAAAAAAGCCTATCAGGATTTGCTCCAAATAGCCAAGGATAATGCTGTGCGCACCTGGAATGAGCAACGTTCTTATTATCTGTCACAAGGTAAAACCGTTGATGAAGCTGACGTGTTAGCGAATAAAGCTATTGCCTCACACTTTCTCACGTGGGATCATCCTATCCATGCAACTGCTGTAGGTCCAACAAACTATGAAACGCTGCTACGCAGCTTAGGTGCTAAGGTGACCGAAGTACCCGTCACACAGACGTTTCCTACTCTCCCCCTTGGCGCTGATGCTACTAGTAACGACCCCAAGGTTGTCGAGTATAAACAAGCATGGAAGGCTTTCAATGATAAAGTGTTGGGTGTGTATCAATCCAACGATGTCATTGTGAACTTGCTCAACGCATTACATAATGGTGTTGAACAAGGTATGACTCAGGGGTTCACATTATCGGATAATTATGAAGCCGACTTGGAGCGCTATCAAAAGGCTCAATCGGAAATTGAAGATTTAAGTGTTCGCTACGAGGGTGCCCCGTTGAGTCAACTCATTCATGCCTATAATGATGATATCAAATCAGAAGCACCGCTTTTGATGACTGAAATCTACGGTCGTGCAACCCATGGTGCTTCTTTCCGTCAACGATTCACTAATGAAAACAACATTGAGATTACTAAGTCGTCGGATGCTGTACAGTTTTTAAACCCTCCCACAACCATGAATGGTGGTATGTTCGACATTCGCACCCCGAAAACAAGTGCAACTACGCCTCAATTTTTCTCATTCTCCAACTCAGGGGTGAGTGGTGATGGCGTCGACGTCACCCTCGTACGGATCCCAAAAGGTCAATCCATTACCGTTCGATATACCTTGAAATCAGGACAACCTTATTTGTCTGGTAAACAGATGGTGTCTGACAAACCGCTCGCGGCACAATTATTTGCTAAAGAAACCGCTGATGCCTATCGTACCTCAGGTAAAAAACTGACGGATGCCGACATTCAAGACGTCTATACCATTGAATCCACTATCACGAATAATGGTGGGGTTCATGACGGTGATATGGTTGTTGGTGTTGCGAACCGTACGGGGGCACCGTTCATGTTTGGTGTTTCAAATGGTGCATCGGCTGAAGACCGAATCACATGGAATCTCAATACCAACGATCCACGATTGGCTTTTGCCTATCAAACAGAAACAGTTCTGCGCAATAAACAGAATCAAGTTCTAACTCCTGGACTCATTCAAGGGACGATGACCAAAACCCCGTATAAGCTCCCTGAGGATGCTGGTGGCCTAATTGTCGGAAACACCTTCCACTTAAAATCTGATGCCTATTACACCACTGACTATTCGGCCACTTTGTCAGATAGCCGTGAGATCACTCTTGTAGATCGTCGCCGTAGTACCGTCAACCAAGATGGTATGGCGTGGGGTTCCTATTCAGCTCTAGTAAATGAAGACGGAGAAGAGATTTATACTCCCGAGGATGGGTGGCAGGACCAGCATATGTGGTCATTAAGGCGCCAAGGTATGGCAAAAGATAATACCGCTCTCACTGTGACACGCAAAACCTATAACAAAGTCCTTCTCGATTGGGGAGCCAAGGATAATACGAATAATTGGGCTGAAATTCATGAGGCGGGAGACTTTTATGTGACTAGTGGTAGTTCTCGTACACCTCTATTTCCAACATTTAATGTTGTTGTCCCTCCTCATCCGGTGAAGAAACCGACTGAAGTTCGCATCCCAAAAGTAAACGTTGAATTGCTACGTGAAGTCACATTACCGACTCCGAAATCAACCGACCCGGTTGATCCTGTGACTGTCGCGTCTATCGAGCCAGTGAAGTGGGTGGCCAAGTACACGAAACCGTACACTGAAAAACCGCCAGTTCCAAAAGAAACTCCGGTACAACCACCACTTATTCCGGAACCTAAAAAACCAGAAGAGAAACCTCTTCCAACACCTCCGAAGAAAGAGGAATTACCAAAACGTCCTGAATTGAAGGCGATTGCATCAGGCTCTAACTCGTTTGTGGTTAAATCACGGAAAGCAACTCGACCAAACATCTCTGTTGAACGAATTCAATACGTGGCAGAAGGTCGAGTGTCATCAGCTAACTCACTTGTTGTTCGTACAAAAAACGAGGTGAAACGAGCAGGTTCTGGAAACAGCTTTATTATTCGTCGTATGTGACAAAAATAAAAACCTTAGACATTGTCTAAGGTTTTTTACTATCCTTCTTGGAAAATTTCCTGGATGCGTTGGTTTAAGGTTGTGTTCTTACTTACAAGCTCAGACAGTTTTGCCGGCTTCACATCAAATTCGGTGTTGTATCCGTCGTCTAATTGCTCATAAGTTCCGACTTTGACACCTGAGATGACGATGTTATAAACCTCACCATCCCCAGCTTTTGGAACCATTTGAACACCATCAACAGGGAGGTTATCAAGAACCCCTTGTAGGACGGTCTCAAGAGCGTCACGGTGGTAGGAGTTCATGATATCAAAGAGAAGGTCCCCTGAGTCATAGCCCGTATAGTTCGGGTTCTTAGTGGCTTCTTTGGTGATATTTTTCGTGAACTCTTCAGGTGTCAAACCACGAGTTTCCACTTTGAGTTTTTCCTCTTTCGGATATTCACGACGCATGGAGTTGATGAACCGTGAAACTGCGATGACGTCGTAACCCAGTGGGTTATTGTCTTGTTTATCACGATAGATCTGTGTTAAATCACGCAATTCTTTGTCCATCGCACAACGTACGAGTTGTTCTTTCAAAGCATTCAAGCGTGTGATTTTCTCACCTTTGTCGGCTTTCTTGTCCTTGATAACAAGAAGGGCATTCATCATATCCTCAGCGATATCCGCATAAGAAGTGGTATTTGCGAGGTCACGACGTTCGGTTCCAACACGACGTTCGTATTCTTCGAATACGGTGTTCATCATGAGGTTGGCCAAATCACCATTCCGTTCGTTTACAGGGACGTTGTGTTTTTCAGCAATTTCAAGATAGGTTTTCTTCACTTCTTGAGCGATCTTGGCTTGCGCAACGAGTGCTTGCACCATTGCTTCCCCATCGATCACATTTTCCAAGATGTTGACAGAGTCGGCATCATTGGTTGATGGAAGGGTGTTATCGGCATATGGTCCAGTTTTTGGCTGCGGCAAGCGTGTGTGAAGACCTGCGGCCATTGGCGTGATAGTATCCAATTTGTTCATGATTGCCATTTCCCCTTGAGAGAAGGTAATGGAATTACCCGGTGCGGCGTTAGCGAGGAACAAGAGCTCATTTGATGTGAGTGCGGTTGTTTCTTCGACACCGGTGTTGTAGGTCATAACGGGTTCACCGACGGTTACCATGTCTCCAATTTTATGGGCAACAGAGCGTCCTTGGTTTCGGGTGATGTGTTTGGTACCAGACAAACGTACCAATTCGTTAATCAACTCTTCGTCATTTGATTTCAAGAAGATGGTGTTGGCTGAGTTGGCGCGGATGATCTTTTCAACGTCTTCTCCGTAAACGGAACGAAGTTGTTGGAAGGATTGCAATACGAAGGTCAATTGCAAATCTTGTCCCAAGGCAATAGAAGTTACGGTATCGATATTTGGGATACCGTTTTCACCAGAACGAATATTACCAAACTCTTCCAGCATGAGGCGAGTTCCGACAATCGGTTTCCGATTGGTTTTCACCACATAGGAGTCCGCATAGATTTCATCAATGATTTGTTTGATGATAACCAGAACGTGACGTTGATATTGTTGCAAGTGTGGTGGTGTGATGGCAAACAAGAACTTAGGTCGTTCACTATAGAACACTTGAGAAGATGCGATGATTGGGGATTGAACCTGCTTCAAGCCTTGAGTTGTATAGTCAATCTTGGTTGACGCATAGGTTGAAACTTTCGGTTCTTTGGTTTTAGGGTCTAACTCAACAAGGAGCCCACCTGACACAACCTTTTTCTTGGTGATTGGGTCAATGATGTAGCTGACACCACCAGCCGTCTTGTACCCCTTGATGAACTGGAAGTAGAAGGTTTTGGCGATGGCCCCTTCTGTTTTGATGTCCAATTTCAGATAGGTATTGTCGGTTGGGAAGATACCTTTCAAATAACACCATGTCCAGTTGGACGGGCTGATTCGTTCTTCGTGCTCGAAGTCGCTACCTTCCATTTTCTTGGTAAAGTTCTTATCCTTGTAACAAGACCAGTGAGCCAATTCTTTGGTGATACGGTATTCCTGTACGAATTCAGCGTCGAATTGCACACCGAACCGGCGAGGGAAGGCCATACCACCGACGTCAAAAGCGTCTGTTAGGGAACCACTCATGAGGGCTCGTGTGGTGTTATCCGCGTAAACGGACAACCCTGTCATCAGCGATGCATAGATACCTGCCAAGGTTTGCGGTGCACTTGCAATCTGTTTGATGGCGTTGTTGGCCGTGATAGCCTGGCTCCGCAAGTTATTGGTGGGAAGCATGGCCACTGCGTCAAAGGCGAGGGTAAACAAGTCCTTCTCGGCGACAGGTGGCGCTGATGGGTCAATGTTAATGAAATCAACGTCTTTTGAAATCTTCGCCGCCAACTCACCAACAAGGGAGTAGACGTTAAAGAGGGTGATTTTGGAGTAGTTCTCATTGACTGATTGTTCAATCAATTCAGGAGCTACATTGTTCTTATAGCCTAGATAGCGAATATAGCGCTCCTGGTCGATATAAACGGAGAAGAGCATGTATACTGCACGGCGGAACATGTTACCCGCTGCGGGGTTCCAGATTTCACCGTTATCTGGCCACAAGGTGTCTACAATCCCGTCAATCAAGGCTTGCCCTTTTACGTCGTCATTTCGACGGAATTTTTGGAGGGCATTGATGAGGGGATTGAAGGTGTTGGTCAAGTTCGGGTTCATCAGGTTAAACTGGATGACTTCGTAACCCCGAACCGTTGCTGGGTAGTAATATTTACCGATCAATTCACGTATGTTCACACTCGGTCGCAAGTCGAATGCAGCTTTTCAGCGTCTCACGCTTTCACGCAAGTCCAGATCATTTGTTCACCTCTTTCGAGGGACGGATTTTTCTTCCCGCATTAGCTTCGGGTTCTACTCTCCCACAAGGAGATGATCGTTGAATGTCCTAACGAGTAAAGAGCCACTTTTTAGAACCTGATGTATATATCCGGTCATATCCGCACTTTGTATCCGTACGGTGTGGCATTTCAGTTTCAATGTATTTTTCAATTTCTGCTTGGGTAGCAAAGGCTCTATGGTTGCTCAACTTCGCGACCACACCTGATTTGGCGCCCCATTTGGTGGCAATTTGCCAAGAATAGGTGTCTAGTGGGTCAGTCCATGAAACAAATCGAAGCGACGGTCCTGTTTCACCAATCAGCTTTGCACCTGCTTTTTCATACCCATGACCGTCGCCAAGGTCATTATCTGAAAAGGTCATAAGGGTTTCTGTTTCAGGATGTTCCCGAAAGAAGTTCTTGACGAGCTTTGACACACCGCCAAGGATTTGTACGGTTGGTGCAAAGCATAATCGTTTGAGCTCAGCCTCGTCACCCTTCCAAACAAAGGATGCGGCTGCAACGAGTTCGTCACCCACATAGAAGCCCCAATATTCTTTGGCCTTGGCATTTCCGCGTGCGTGATGTTCATCAATAAAGGCACGGACTTGTTTGGTGTTTTTAACAGGTTTCACTGTGATTTGTCGTGCACCTATCTTTCGCTTACCGCCAAATAACCGAGCCAAGAGGCGGGGCCAGGTCGTTTTTAGAAACGTAGTTGGCTCCAAGTCTTGTTCCCACCATTGGATAAGGGTAATGCCAGCGTCTTTGGCTTTTTGGTACTTCTCAAAATGATAAGTTTTACCTTTGATGTGTCCAAACATGACTCGACGGCCATCTGTTGCGTACACGTTGCTGTTGTGGGTTTGATTGGGGTTACATTCAATTCCAAGTTTGAACGCAGGGAGGTAGAAGTCCAACTCTAACCCGTCCAAGACGGTGCGGTCATTTCGTTTGTAGGCGATATTCGACGCATCCAACTGAGACATGACCAATCGTTCATAGTCAACCGGTACTTTGACATTGTCTTCGTTCCGGTTTCTAGGCTTTTTCGGTTTACCTAACTCAAAGGCATAGGCTACACCATAGGTCTCAAGCATGCTTTGCTTGTGCTTCTCACGAAGTTCTTCAGACTGCATGTTGTGCTCAACACCGTAGCGTTCTAACATCGTTTGCTTCTGTTTCGCACGAACTTCTTCATTGAAGGACGGATGGTCGGTACCGTAGAGCTTTTGGCTTGTTTTCTTTTGGGCGCTCTTTTTATGAGCTTTCCACAAAGGTTCAATATCCTGCTCAAAGCATGAGGCGAAGACCTTTTTCAAGTCCTTATAGTAGAGTCCGTATTTAACAGACAAATCGATGCTGTCGAGTTCGCCTCGGCTATAGGCTTCGATATCTGCCCATAACCCTTGGTGTTCTCGATATTCATTGACAAAGGCTTCCATGGCTTTCGCTTTTGAAAGTCGTTTTGGTTTTTGGAATAGAATTGCCTCGACATCGTTTTGATTGATGACCACCGTTCGTAACCATTCCGGTCGTACGTGTCCGACTGTGTACAGACGGGTGATTTCATCTGGAGTCAATTCTACTTTTGGAAAATACATTGTTGTGTTGGGTAATTTTGTTAATTCTTCAGTTTTCTTCATATCTAAAGTATATCACAAAATTTGCCCCTTGTCTACTCGTAAGGGTCACTGCTAAACTGCCATTGTTCCGACAAGGAAGGTTTTCACCAACTTGTCATCTTCACTCTTTTTTCTGCTTTCGCGACATTCACGCTCACACTCTCGTGTCACGTTGTAGTGGTGAAGCTTTAGGCTTTCAAAGCAATTAAACCGTAGGTTTCCGCCAATCACTTGACGGACCGGGCTAACACCCTTAGGATCGGTTGTAAAGATATTCCACGGGTTTTTCTCCCGCGTCCAGACATCAAATGCTGGTTCGATATATGTTTGACCCTTACCACCGCGGGTAATAGCAATAAGGATCGTATTCACGGGTCGGCGGTCATAGAAGTAGACGCCGGCTGGGCGTGCTGTTTCGGTATCAAGGACATAGAAGTTATTGTTGATGACATCAGCGAGGGTGTCATACTCCATGCGTCCATATTCTCCGACACGTTTGCCGGTTTTTCGGTCTTTGGGGTTGAAGTCGTAGTCACGTGCGTCATAGAAAATCCGAAATTCTCGAGGGACCCCACTCATGTCATACAATTTGTGGGCCAGCTCCTCATCAAACATCGGTTTTGTTTCATAGACGATGTTTCCGTCCTCATCCCGTTTGATAAAACCGTCGACGGTTTTGTCATAGACCGGTACTTTGATTTTCTTAATTCCCTTGTTTGAGACCATAATGTGACTCATAAGGGTTGATGCGTGGCCATCAAAGCCTAGTCCTACGTCGGGTGCAACGTCTAACTGTAAGGCCAAGTGATCCACGGTGCGGACATAGGCATCGTCTGGTCGGTCTTCCATATCGTCATCGATATGAATGGCGTTTTTGATCAGCCATTGGGCACGTGTCTTCTTATAGACAACCCCACAAATAATGGGTGTTGCAATAATGGCTAACGGAATATACCATTTGAGCAATCCATAATTGTGCCAAAATCCGGTCTGTAGTTTCGCAGGCTTCATCATGTCATTCAGGGTTGCTAGCAAATATTGTAGCAAAATTCCAAGGACGATGACTCCGGCAGGTGGCCCGAAATAGGATACCGGTTTGTACCATTCAGGATCCGGTCCTGCTTTTCGTTTCTTGACCCGATTCAGTTCCTTTTTGTTGTCTTTGGTGTTTCGGGCATTGATGGTGTACTTGGTGTAATCACGCTCGGCATGACGTTGTTTCTTACGCCTACGGGCTGACATGGAATCAGACGCGCGTGAAGCGGCGTCTTGTGCCATACGCGTTGCTTGACCGGTTACACCCGATAATTTATCCTTCCAACTCACGAGGCACCTCCTTCAACAAAGCCTGCATTTTCTTAGCAGGGTGTGTCAAGCGAGTGACCGCAAGACTCGGTGGGTCTGTTCCTAGTAGAGCAATGATGGACAGTTTATCCACTAAATGGTAGGGAATAGTATCCAGTTTGCTTCGACCATGTTTATAGTTATACAAGGTCGTGTAAGGAACACCCGTCAACTTGGACAGATAGGGCAACTCACTTTGCTCAAGAAGGGTTGCAATATCCTCTAAGGTTAAATGCTTGGTTCCAGACATTTACCGTCTCCTTTCTTTTTCAGCCTTTCGGCATCTACCTATAGTATAGCACTTTTCTTGCAAATTAGCAAGAAAATCCGAACATTTTCACATCAGTAAAATCCGAACGTTGGCATTTTTATTATACCGGCCAAGTTTGTGAATTGGACGAATTTGGATGGTAATTTGGATTTTTTGAAAGCGTTCTCAAATCCCGGTATGAAGGGCTTTTGGATTGTTTGAACATCAAAGCATCGATTTCACAAAAAAAATTTTTTCTGACCACTCATCAAAATTTTTCTAACTTTTTTTCAAAAATGTATAGGTTAGTAAAGAAAGTCAGTCATACCAATGCTTGTAAGCGCTAACAAGGAATCCAAATTGGAATCCAATTTTCTCCAAATTCGTCCAAATGTCCCAAAAACGGCCAAATTCTACGAATTAAATCGTATTTTTCACTCATTTTGGCCATTGTTCGGGATGTCCCGAACGTTTTCCCCAATCCAAGAGGTAAAATCGACTTGTTTCGAGTAGAATGTTCGGAAATTGCGTATTTCTCGCTATTGCGTTCGGTTCCTAAATATGATATAATAAAGAAAAAGAAAGGATACATAAATATGGATGTTCTTTTAGTGTTTATGCTTTCAGGATATTTTGTCCTCGTGTTGGCACTCATTGTCGGAATGATTGCAGTCGAATGGATTCTGTTTGAACGAGCCGGCGAACCCGGTTGGAAAGTGCTCATCCCTTTCTATGACAGTTTCATCCTGCACAAAATTGCTTTTGGTGAAGAAGCTAAATGGTACTGGTTCCTTTTGTTGGTTCCTGGTTATGGCATCTACATGCGATATGCCTTCACGAAAACCTATGGATATTCGACCGGAATGTCCGTCTTATCGGTTTTCTTCCCGATGATTCTGTCCATTGTGATGGTTCTGCAAAATGCCGAATATAAAGGTCCGATGACCCACATCCTCAAACAATAATATCCGAAAGGATATTCTACTTAATGTCGGTTATAACCGACATTTTTTGTTATGTCCGTTCTAACAGACATCAGGTGCCCGATTTCCAAAAATCCCATAACAGCAAGTTTCGTGATATAATAATAGTAGAAAACAGAAAGGAAACACGCGAATGATTAATCAACAGATTAGTGACATGATGCGTCGAGACACCCACTTCCGTGAACGTATGGAAGAACTGGGTTATTCAAATAAACCGATTGTCGCTGTTATTGATTGGGGTGCCGAAACTATTTTCACCCAACAAACCAACTATAGCTTTAATAATGTATCGTCTGATTATTTGGATCTGTTTCGTTCTACGATGACACAAGCATACAAACGAACACCTTTGACTGAGGATGCGGTTGCTCTTGCTGATGAGTTAGTGGAATCTGCTCCAGAAATTCCGCATAAGAAAGCTCCTACACGCATGTCTCGAGATTTGTTCCATAATATGTTTATGTATGAAATGTTATTATTGAATGAGCTCGAAGGTCATTTGGAACTATCAGAAGACAATACTATTCATTTGGTTGACCGTCAAAACTTGACGCAAGGTGTAGACCATATGAAGAAACAGATTTTAAAGGACAACCCAAAGAAGGACGAAATGGAGCTCGTGCTATGACCCTAGAAGACCTCTCTCAAGCTTATTTTGGGACAAAGGATTATGAATCCATTTTGTCTGAGTTGGCTCCATCGTCCATTCTCGTTAGACGGTTTCACGATGAAGCTAAACGACTAAATTTACTACCAGAAAGGAAATAACATGGCAAAAAAACGACCATATGTTAGTAAGCTCAAAATGATGCTCCCAGAACGTTCTATGACCGAATGGGCGGATCAACTAACGGAATTTGAAGCTGAAGAGCTTTTGTCCTATATTAATCGACCAAACTTATCTCTTTACCCTGACCGTACAACGGTGCCTTACGGATTAAACGTATCAACAGAATTTGGGTCTATCCATTTAGACCACACTTTGAAACGGGTTGACAAGGTATACGTGGGTGGTGTTGCATTTGAACCCGTATCAAATGATATGGAAGTGATGAACACCCTGCTTGACGGTAATCCTGCTGATGCCCTCCAACCTCGTGCAGCCGTTCGTTCTCGCTCAGGGCGAGGCCGTCGCGTTCGTAATACTCGTGATAATGAAGTACCGTTTGAAGACGTTGCTAACCGTGCACGTGAAGACCTCGAAAAAGCAGGCCTGACCTATGCTACCTTATTCACCGAAATGTCAAGCGTCTTCTCAGGTAAGAACTTTGATATTGGGGACGTGATGAATGAACTTCGTACCAATCAAGTGGACGAAAAAGATATTCCACGCTTCTTGACGGAGGATTCAACCTATAAACGTGAAATCGTCTCTCAACTCTATGGCTTAAATTATGGTACGGCCCAACAAGACTACAAATTTTCACCCGTCAAAGCGGATGACTCCTTCCTTGGTCGCTTGATGACGCGTCTTGGAGTGGAAGAAGCTGAATATGATGAAAAGTATGGCGTGCTTAAAATCGGTGACCGACACATCACGAATCTACCAAATGTGGATGAGAACGGTGTGTTCTCAAACCAATCCGTTCGCTATATTCCTTACCATATTGGATATTTCGCGGAAGGTGAAGGAACTCGTGTTGAGCGTTTGCGTCACATTGACCCGGTTGAACGCGCTATTTCTGCCGTTGAATTGCAATACAAATTGACGACAGGTGATGTGAAGTTTAAGACCTTGCTTGATGTATCACGTAACCTCCCAGACTTTGAAAACCACCCTTATGGGAAAGAAATTCTCGAAACCTTTAAACGAAAAGTAGTTCTTGACAAGTCCTATCTCCAAACGAACTCACTCGTTGCGGAATATCAAAATCGAGCAGATGACTTAGGTGCGGTTGCACTGACCATGCTTGATGATGACGCCAAAGGTTTGATTGATCCTCTTGGTACGTCCAACGGTGGAAATATGGGAGCTATTTTCTACTTGACAGAGGACGCGCAGTTTAACCCAGACGGTACCTTTACTAAAGGCCAAGCAGAACATTCACCTGTCGGTAATGTCATGAAAAACTTCCATATTGACAAGGATAACTTTAACCGTCACCAAATGAGTTTCAATGCCATGTTAACTTCTACGGATGTTAAAGTGTTGAATGTAGCCTACTCCGAATTCGCTATGTGGAATGCGGAAGACGCTTTGGTATTGACGGATAAAGGTGCTGAAAAACTCGGAGCTGCGGCTGGTGACAAACTGACCGATATGCACGGAAATAAATCGGTATCTTCACTCATTATTGATTCAACTATGGATGCTGATACGGCCAAACAGGAACGTTTGGAACATGCAGTCGAATTTGCCAAATTGAATCCAGACCTTGATATGGTGGTTTCACCGGTATCTCTTGCTTCGCGTCTCAACATGGGGGTTGCGATGGAAGGTCTTGCTGGAGAAAAGAAAGACCTCCACTTACCAAATGGTGAAGTCGTCAAAGATGGGATCACACAAGTGGCCTACATGACCCTCCCTCAAACAGCTGAACACAAGTCCAAAGATTATGGACAAGAAGGAACGGGTCGGAAATATTCAACCTTGTTCCGTTATGCTCTATCATCAAAAGTTGGTGATGACCTTTACCGCAAAGGGATCGTCCACGAAGAAGTTCGTAACCACCACATTGATGAAGTTGCCACTCACTTCGATCGACTTGGGATTAGCTTCAAGGACGAAAAAGCCCTCCTTCGTGAGGACAATGTCAATGGCTTTGTGCCTGACCGTGTGACGGTGGATGCTCATGACTATTCATTCAAATCCCCAGCGGTTGTCCGTTTGTCCCTTATCAATCAGATGGAAAACAATGCCATCAACATTGACTTGGGTGACATGCACGTGACAAGTCCGATGACGGGTGAACCAATCAAGGATGAATCCGGACGTAACGTTCTTCCGATTCGTGTTCCAGAAGGTGAAACGATTCCTTATCGTTACACTGAAGTATTCAAACAATTAGCCGTTGGAAACGAACAAGGTCTACAAGTTGCTTACAATAAAGCGGTTGCTATCGACTATAACAATTTGACAGCCAAAGACAATGCGATCAAAAATATTGATACCATGACCTTCTTTGAAGGGGCCAAAACGGAAATGATTTCACCAGACCCTCGTTTGCGTCTCGGTCAAATTTCAACGTCTATTGACGATAGCCGCGTTATTTTCCACCGTGACCCTTGTGTACAATCCGGTAACGTTATTTCAATGGAAAATGTTGGCGGAAATCATCCAAATATGACTCATATTCACCCAATGACGGTTTCACAAGTCGATGGTGACTTTGATAGTGATACGGCAGGACTCAATGGCTTCAAAAACTTGCGCCTTGATGACGCACAAAAAGATGAATTCTTCAACAAGTCATCTGTCTATGAACAGCTTAACCGCTATGGTGAAGTGTTCCTAGGTACTGGTAGCTCTCACTTTAAGGCAGCCGTCCTTGCAAATGGTTTGGATGATAGTCAAGTAACCTTCAAAGATGGTAAATCCAATATGGAATTGGCGCACGTTGTTGAAAACTTGTGTGATAACATTGTTGACTCAGCTAACTCTTACGGCGCCTATGCTCTCTCTTTTGCTGATGAGCACACCTTGAAGGACTCACTCGGACGTTTGGCTGATGATGGCATCAAGGGTAACCGTGCTGACATCGACCGTCACTTTGAATCAGGTTATACCATTGATGAAGACCGAGCTTTGATGAAGGCCTTGATTGCCAAATCAGAATGGACGGGTCTTGCAGGTTCTACTACGAACAAGTTGATTGCAGGTTTCGGTGACAAACCGGTTGACCCTGAATTGACGCGTGTGGCCATGGATGTAACCTACTCTATGACCCAATCCGTTCTTCAGTTGAAGAAGAATGCAGACAAACTGCCCGAAATCGATGACAAAATTTCACGTATGAAATTAGTCATGGATGGCCAATATGACTTCGAAAAATCTCGCGCCGAACTCCTTGACATTACGGAAGGTCTCGCTCCAGCAGAAGCCATCAACAAATTTGTAGATACGGTTTATGACCGTCAGCGAACCATTGCTCGTGAAACAGGTCAACCAATGAATATGCAATTTGGTGCGGGAGTTCTTCATTCGACTGGTAGCTCTAATGCGGCCTTTGCCTTTATGAGTGAAACAACCTTTAACAAACATATCCAAAAGAATATGCATGTTACAGGCGCAACCAACGAATCAGAGGGTTCTCAACTCAGCAATGAAGACCTGACTCAAATTTTGAATGACTTTGACGCACAACAAGGAGGTGCACATGGATTATAAAACAATCGGAAAACAACTCCAAATTGAGCGTGAGTTGTGTCACAATGACTTAGATGGGGGTGTTCTCAGCCGTGAGGCTGGGATTGCCCGCTTTAATGAAGAAGCTGAAAAACACGGACTCAAACCTCTACGTGACCCCAAAGGTTATATGACACTTGACGATAACGTTTACCAGGCCATCAAAGATACCTATGAGGAAAAATATGAAGCCCGGGCTCAAGATATCGAGGATGGTTTCTCTCTTGGTACCACCTATGCGATGGACTATGTATTGGACCACTTGGATAGTACGGTGCGTAAAGATAGCAAACGCTTTTTACCGGAAGGTATGGTCTATGGCGATCTTCGCTTTATCAAAAACACGCCTGAAATTCAGGACAAAATCGATAAGGTTGTCGACCGTCGTGTTGAAATGACCTTGAAGTATTCGATTTCACGTTCTATTGACGATGCGGATTTCCGTCGTACCTTTGTCTTATATGATCAAGCGGGTAAAGAATTGGCTGAAGCGATTCAACCGTCTAATACTCAAGAACTATCAATGTAGAAAGGAAGCTCATGGAATTTTTACGTATTCAACTCGAACCTACTGATTACCTAGCAAAAGATTGGTCAGGTAGTGCAGGTGTTACGGAAATTATCTCATCTGACACGATGATTGAAGAAACGCCTTCAGGTACTTATGTTAGCGGATATATCGTCTCAAGCACGGACGAACACGGAAATCGATTTTCGAGTACCGATTTACCAGAACCATTCAGATTACAGGGTGACCCAAATATGCATACACGGGTTACTTCCATTGAAGCTGCTGATTTCGACGAATTAGAAGCTATTTTAGCAGAAGAGGATGCACTCGGCGCACAATCGGTGCGTGAATGGCAGGACTCTATCGTGGCTGATTATGAGCGTGAGCAGGCGATTGCTCGTAAACAGTTTGCTCAAAATTACTTGGCTTCTGGTGCTCGCAATTTGGATGAATTCGATACGCGAACACATGATGCGAACTTTGGATTATCCGATGATACTCGACAAAAAGTGATTGACGATTTGAATCAATATGAAGTATTCAAATCTCGTCGTAGTGCTATCAGTCGGGAAATGGATCGCGCTTATGCTCGAAATGACCATCGTACAGACCGCGATTTGAGTAATTTAACATTTGAGCGTGAGGGTATCATTCGTGAAATGAACCTATTAGACCGCGAATACGGTATCACGGAGGCTGCCGAAAAGAAACCAGTGGCTGAAGACCATAAGGTTCCTGCGTGTGACTCAAGAGAGTTCATTGACCAGAGTTCGCACCAGGAATCTCAGTTGGCCAATGATTTTGGTAGCATCACGGAGGCTAATATCGACGCCTTCATGACGGAACTTGACCTGTTGCGTGATGATGGATTGGTACAATAACAAAACCGTAAAAAAAAAAATAGACCCAAATGGGTCTTTTTTGATGGAAAGTATGGGATTCGAACCCATGCGCGACGGTAGCCGCCTACAAGCTTTCCAAGCCTGCCTCTTCAGCCTCTTGAGTAACTTTCCGAAGATATACCCACCAGAATTGGTGGGTATTTGTTTACCAAACTTCTTCGCCGACTGGTTCGTATGGATTGTGATAATTCAACTTCAGTAAACCGTCCGTACCATCCTTGCGACGGTAGACAATGTTCACGTGGTAAGTGTCCTCGTCTAAGAAAGCGAAGAAATCATGTCCTAAGAGTTCCATTTGGATTGCAGCGTCCTGAGCTGTCATAACTTGAACATCTAGGCTCTTGATACGTGCAAATACTTCAGCGTCCTCAAAGTGTTCTGGTTCTACTTCAGGTTCTTTACTGCGAACTTTGTTACGATTTTGCAACTTAGTTTTGTGTTTGCGGATTTGGCGGTCTAATTTATCGACAACCAAATCCAGACTACCGTACCAGTCATCTGATGTTTCTTCAGCTCGAAGAGTGACGTTTTTACGAGGAATGGTTACTTCAGCTTTGGCCCGCTTATTGGGATATACTTTAGCATTGACATGTACCGTCACAGTTTCGTCGTCAGAGAAATATTTCTCCAATTTGCTAAGCTTTGTTTCCGCATAGTCACGGATAGCGTCAGTAATGGTGATGTTTTCACCACGGATATGGAATTCGAACATATATGTTCCCCCTATCATCTTTGGTTTAACAGGCTCTGCAGGAATCGAACCCACATCTACGGTTTTGGAGACTGTCATAATAGCCATTATACTAAGAGCCTATGATGTACTTTATGTTCGTGATGGTTGCTGTACATTCGCCCCATCTTCCTGCACATTTTACGTGAGATTACGGTTCTGCACGTTTGCTTGAAGCAAACTCCACCAACAGGTCTCGAACCTGTGACAACCTGATTAACAGTCAGGCGCTCTACCAACTGAGCTATGGTGGATTAATGTTATGCACTAAGTAGGACTCGAACCTACAACCAACTGAGTAGCTCCCCCTCCAAATTCAGGGGTGGGTGTGCCAATTTCCCTATTAGCGCTAAGTGAAAACATCCATATAAAGGGAATCGGACCCTCATGGCGGTGTCTGATGTCACCGTAGTGACCGCACCACCCATCATGACAATTGCACTTCCACAATGCACGATTACAACCTTACCATATAGTTGTCATATACAGATGTTTATGTTGCAGCAGACGTCCCTACAACTAGTCATGCCATTGACCTGGTTTCGACCTGTTCAGAGGTGATATAGCAATGTGGAGCGAAAGTATGAAATTTATTTCAAAACTTTCGATACAGTTCGTCTTGCGACGCGTCCATGACCACATCAAATTTCAATCCACGCACCTTTGCGGAGGTGCGACAGGGCATTATCCCCTGTTTGTGGCCGTATTGGTTCTTACGCAGTTCCAATTATCCACTAACAGTCAAAACGCTATCGCCTTTGATAGCGAGCCCTGACAAGTTCTCTGGGAACGTCTTGTAGGTAATGACTGTAATGTGACGTGCCGGGATCGAACCGACTAACGCCCACTCCACAAGCGGGTGGCGCACCATATTGCCTTACGTCACCACAATGATGTAGCTGACGAGAGCCGCGCGGTCTCTCGCCACTTGCCCCAGACGCATCCGCATCCAGACTACATTACAACGACAGTTCTTCTCGACAGCGGAGATGGCGCGTCGTTGCATCAAGTGCACTTGGGTTTTAATGTCTTTTCCTTGACAGCTTTTATTTTTGATTCTTCCTTATTCGTTGTCTAAGCTGTCCAGATAGCAAATCAGTTCGGCCAGTTGGTCAATAGCTTCTTGTGGTAGCCATTTGTCGATGTCTAAGATTGATTCGTCTAGGACTATTTCTTTCATGATTTTATCCCCTTTTGAGTTTTTAAGGAAGGTGTGGGATTCGAACCCACGCGCGACAGAGCCACCTAACGATTTAGCAAACCGTCCTCTTCAGCCTCTTGAGTAACCTTCCAGAGTATCACGCAGTAAGCGTGACATGTGTTGGCGCTTTACAAATTTTATTAGTTTTGTGATTTGTGCGTTCACACGTTTTGCCCGATTGGCAACCCTGATTTCAATCCACGCACCGATGCGGTGGTGCGACAGGGCACGTTGCCCTGTTTATGGCCTTATTGGTTCTCACGCAGTTCCAATTATCCATTTGTTATCGAAATTCGATAACATAACCTCTTATTGACGTGAAAGGTCCAAAATGCTGATACATATCAACATCACATTGAGATAGCTGGATTCGAACCAACGCGTCAAGGAGTCAAAGTCCTTTGCCTTACCACTTGGCTATATCTCATAATTATTGTATGGCGCAAGGTGGTATCGAACCACCAACACACAGGGCTTCAACCTGCTGCTCTACCAACTGAGCTATCGCGCCCAAATCATCTAACAACAACATCATTCTAAACTCTTTATGAGTAATCAACTCAACCAAGCCCGATGCGCCGAAAGATGTAAACTGAGTCTCGTCCACCACAGCTGATTAGGCTGGATGACCATAGGTCCGTTTTTATACTTGTGACGGGATTTGCACCCGCAAGCCTGCCATTGATTGAGGCGACTGTTAATTCAGTACTTTACGGGGTTTGGCGAGCATGGCAACTCACTAGATATCTAGCTAAAGCACTGTCCCGATGTGTATGCTGTGTTCCACCACACAAGTATTTGAGTCGCAGACCAAACGGCCTCCGTTGCTCAGAAATGACTTAACAACTTTATTCAAATTGTCAAGCCGAAGAAGCTATGAATGTTAATTCATGCAGTCTTTTTGGCATGACTCGTACTGGATTCGAACCAGTGACCCACGGATTAAAAGTCCGTTGCTCTACCAACTGAGCTAACGAGTCTGAATCGGGGTCGGATTTAGTTTTTACCGACATCCCCTCTATGACAATGGTTATTCTGCCACTAATGTGATGGATCAGTACCACCAACGGTCCACAGTGTCTCGGTATCGTAGATTAGGATAATCCTATCCCAATTTTTATATACCCTTGTGGATTTAACATGGCTTCTTCTGGCGCAATCTTATAGTACCTTTCGGCACATCAACCACTTTCAGCATTTGGGCTTGGATGTAGGCTCACATTCCCACATCGTTCCCGGCTTAGATTCCCAGAAGAACTCTAACAATTACGTTGATGCATACCGCTATCAACTCGCCTTCATCAAGGCTCGAAGCACTTTTTGAGTGTTGTGATAACGTGCGTTAGGTCGACAAACCTATTCCGCCACAAGACGGGACACCACCCGTAATGCAACCAACTCACTGTTTGATAAGCGACTAGCTATTCCGACTTGGCCGTGTCGAAACCTTGTTGCTAGGTGAGGATCGGTACCTCACTACCATGTTGACTGTTGTATGTCAAAAGATTGTCATACCGCAGACCGACTGTTATGTCCCGTCTTATACACCTGTCACCAGGTTTCAAGACAAAGAGATTACGATTCCTTGCGTGATATGTCCATCAGATTTCTCATCAAACACATTCGCCCCAAGTTTTGCACTGGCAAATTGGCTCGACGCAAGGCTAATCCCCGACGGGACTACATGCATTACCATTAAAAGTCATAGAGGAAAGCACATCCTATCGCAGTCCTTTTCAGACTACTACGAACGAACTCTTTTGAAGTTCGCCGGATGCCACTTGCGGGCACAGTCACCTACAAGTTTCCCGATGATACGAAGAGCCATGGGCTCTAAGGACTTTAGCGATCCTCTTACAAGCATCGCACGCCGTCGTGGCACTGATTTCTCAATTGACGGGAGTTTTAACGTCTTTTCTTTGACGATAAGGAGGATGTGGGATTCGAACCCACGCATGACATCACTGCCATCTGACGGTTTTCAAGACCGTTCCCTTAAACCAGACTTGGGTAATCCTCCAAAATCAATCAAAATCAGTATTTAGCCTTGGGAGATGGTCCTCCCAGATTCCGATGGCAATCTCTAATTGCACCGTACTCAGGACAATTCCTTCAACCCCAACGCGACGGCATTGGTTTGGGCACAAGTCTGTTCACTAATTGCAAAGATTTTGAGGTTTTTCGCTGATATGCTACTGGACTTCTTTTTCTCGTTTGCGGTTTAAGCGTTACTAAGACCATCGATTTTTCTTTCTCTTCCTCACCGGTTTACGGGTGGTCGATTTGATTGGTTTTTTTATCGTGTATGTAGTACGTACAGTTACACGTAATCGGTTTTCAATCCACGCATTTTACGATGCGATACGAGTTTTAATGTCTTTTCTTTGACAAATCGGGAAGACAGGATTCGAACCTGCGACACCTTGGTCCCAAACCAAGTACTCTACCAAGCTGAGCTACTTCCCGTTCAGAAGGACCCGTTTATCTGAGGTGGGTCTGACCTCTCCGCATTCTGCGCACAAATTTGGTAACGATGGTTCTTTTATGTCATTCCATAAATGACGATATGGGGTAACAGAATTTAATTAGCTGGTTAATCGCTTCATTCATCCGATTTATTCTGTAATGTCTCTCACCTACAAGTTGAGACAGACTTGTAGATGTTGTCCGCCGTCCATACGACGGGCATAGTTTTCTTGGTTTTTGTCTTTTCGAGGTCGAGGGGCGGAAAACGAGTTACGACTCAAAACTTACGCCTCGGTTCGCCCGCAACTTAAATGTGCACTTGTGCGGGATTTACTCCGCCTGAGTTTTACGACATCATCGGACTATTGGTCGGAATGCGCAGAGAGGGACTTGAACCCACATGAACGATACCGTTCGCACGGGCTTAAACCGTGTGCGTCTGCCAATTTCGCCATCCGCGCGCTGATGGAAGCAGATGGATTCGAACCATCGAACCCGAAGGAACGGATTTACAATCCGCCGCAGTTGACCGCTTTGCTATGCTTCCTTATTTTGACAACGCGTGACACCCTTTTCGAGTAGTACTCATGGTTTCCTTGAGCCGGGATACACGCATTGTCTAAACAATTCGTGGCAGCCTGCGACCAAGTACATATTTTCATCATAGGCGATGCATATCTTTACCTCTTAGTGCTCTAGGCTTCGGAGGGGGTCTGTTCACGAATTGCTTATACATCGTACGGGATTCGAACCCGTGTTACCGCCGTGAAAAGGCGGTGTCTTAACCCCTTGACCAACGATGCAAGATATATGTGAGTTTGCAACTCAAACGGTCTAGACGGGACTCGAACCCGCGACCCCCTGCGTGACAGGCAGGTGCGCTAACCAACTGCGCTACTAGACCAATTGTAACCACAAGCGCGAGAGATGCTCGTGGTTACGCACACATGTGTGACTCTGAGTTGGAGTCACTTCCATTTAGGGGACAAGCCCCTTCCAAATTGTTTCAGCAGGGACCCTCCTAGCTGATAGGCTGGGACAGTATGCTATCGGGGTCTAGCCCCTCAGAAACCGCGAACGCTTCGGACACTTGTCTTACTTCGCATTCGCTCGATCCGCACATGTCGTTACTATGGCGGTGATTGCAGGGGCGGGATTCGAACCCGCGACCTTCGGGTTATGGGCCCGACGAGCTACCACTGCTACTACCCTGCATATTTCAATCCACGCACCCGTGTGGGGTACGACAGAGCATCATTGCCCCGCTTGTGGCCTCATTGGTTCTCACGTAGTTCCAAATATCCCACTGGTGATCAAAAGTCGATAACCGGACCTCTTATTAAACGTGAAAGGTCCTATTTTTGATGTGTGACGAGGGTTCGTGCATTAGAAAATTGAATTTTCTGGCACACGTAGTGTCCGACATGTTCATTATAGTATCCTTCAGGAGGAAACCTTGTGCATTATCGAAGGCGCGTCAATCCCTCAGGTTTTTGCGTCTTTTCCTTGACGGTTTGAATGGTCAAGTCACCAAGGTGTTTCCCTCAATAACCTGTTGATAAAAACGGGCGCAATTTATAGGAGATTTTCTTTTCCCTTTATACGGTGTATATAGAGAATGATTAATGAAAAAGGTTTTCTTACTATGCTATTAGTAACTGCTTTTCTAGTAGTTTTAAGGTCTTGATCGTGACCGCGCCCGGAAAAGAGAACTTTAACGTCAACTCATGACGTGGTGGTCGCTGTTTTGGTCGCTTAGCTACCATAACTGACCACCAATGCCAATTGCGGGGTTCGAACCCGCGACCTCATCCTTACCATGGATGCGCTCTACCTACTGAGCCAAATCGGCAAAAATGTGCGTCTACCGCACAAGGAGGCTTCACATGGCCGTTCATCTGTGGCTATCACATCGTTTGTCCATGCTTGTGATATTAGTATATCACATTTCTTGCAGATGCGCAAGAGAAAATCTAAAGATTTTTAGATTTTCGAAAGGAAAAAGGGGTTTGGGGCAAAGCCCCATTTTGATGGTCTTTTGCGTAGGCAAAAGACCAAAAAAGATAAGAAAAAGGCCTTTCGGCGCTTTTTCTTTATTAGGCATTTTCATTCATGATGCTCATTCGCAGAACTTCACCATTTGGTGTTGTTTCTGTTGTAATGGTTTGGTGTTTATTGATACTTTCGTCGTTTTCTGCGGATTTCCAAACAACATACGTTTGCAAGTCATTGTCACGTTCAAATGATGTGATTTGATAATCACCAGAGAGTAGATTGTCCAAAGCAGTTTTATCACTCACAGCGTCAACGCTATTTGCCGCTGTTTTCAGTTGCTTGAGTTGTTCAATGTACAAATCAAGCATAACAGCTTGTGCGTGGCTACTTGCAATCCAGTGCTCGTGTTTAAAGCGGAGCGTGTTCGTGATACCAAGGGCCTTAAAGTTAGCAATTGCGCTTTCCGGGATAATGAGCACATCGTCATTATAAAATGTTAGTGTTAGCATTAGCATTATATTTCCTTCCTTTTCTGTATATTTACAAAACCAAATCCCGAGGTTCGACCTCGGGAATCTCTAGACTTAGAAGCCTTCTACGACTTCAAGGGACAAGCCTTTTTGCTTGTAAGCTTCCATGGTTTCACTGTCAAATCGCACATCACCATTTTCTACGTCAAACAGTTTATGAACGCGGGCACTTGATACATTTCCCACTTTGTTGCTGTGCTCAAACCAATAGAGGTCACGAACTGTCATGGAACCGTCTGGGCGTGCGGAGGATTGATCGTTAGTAAATAAGGTGCGAAGCGCTTCTTTGATGGATACAGCGTCTTCTTCAGAGAATCCTGTTTTGTCAGCGAGGTTAGGGCTGATGCTACCTTTGATAATGTAGGTTGCTTTTTCCACGTAATGTTTCATACCCATGGTGTCTGAAGAACGTCCGTTTTCCGTTTTTGCTTCCATACCGTTGGTACTACGGGTGATTTGCATACTTGATACGGTAATTGGTTCAATGGATGTTGCCATACTGATAGACACTGGACCACGAACTCCGACAGACCGCCCTTGATAGGTGATTAATTGACCGAAACTACGAATATCTATCCAGTAGTCACAAATAGTTTTGGCGACTTCTGCGTCAGGGAGCTTCTTGTCAATGTAATTTTCAAAACGTTTTTGCAGAGAACGGAATTCATCATCGATGCGTTCATTTGCTTGAACAAAGATGGGGTGACCGAAGTCTTGGAGGCGGTTACGGATTTTCCGTTTAATGGCTACATCACTAATGAGACCATAGCCTTCGGCATCGGTACGAGGCATATTACCTGATAAGGGATCACCATTTGGATTGGCATTTTCAACATCAACAACAAGGACAAAGTCAATTTTATTTTGTAGGGTAGTCATATTATTTTTCTTCGCTTTCTTTTTTAGTGTAATATTCTTGGATTTGGTTATTGTATCCAAAAATAAAGTCATAATCTAAGGGTTTGGTAAAGTTTGGCTCGTCAGCTTGCTCTGACAAGAGGTTGAGGATTTCTTGTTTCTCCTTACTTAGTTTGACAAATAAACCCGGTACTCGTTTTCGTAACAAGTCCTCGTAAGGTTTTACCTTATTTTCGAGTTGCCCCATTACTTTTGCAGGTCGGGCTGTATAAGCCGTCCACAAACGGGTAGCATTGGTTTCACGGGCATTTTGTTGCCCATCAACATGATAATATTTCTGCTTTTCGATTAGGTCATAAATGGCGAGCAATCGACCGAACAAATAGCTGCGATTTCGCTTGGTGCGATCCAACATATAAGTATATTCCTTTCTATTCTCTTTGTGCAATACTCCAAGGCTGACAGCGACGACATGTTTCCACTGATGCGGATACCTGTGTGGTGTGCGAACATTGTTTTTCAATTTTTGAACTACTGAGCGTGGTAGTGGTTTTCCTTCAATCAAACTCATCAAGAGATCTTGATACAACACGCTTCTAAAGTTTTCATTGTCAAAGTCCAGATATTGGGCTTTTCTATCAATCCCATAGGCTGTTGTGATAATGGTGTTGATAGATGGGACGTTAACCTTCACTTCACCTTGGTAGGTAGATGTCCAAGAATAGCGGTCTTTCCATTTTTCGAGGTTTTGGCTGAGTTTAGAACCGGTCAAAGTGTGATAGTATTTGAGGCTCGTCCGTCCAGGTGCTGTTTTGTTCAAGATAGCGACATGATAAGTGGTTTCATCTGAATATCGTTTGACGCCTGTTTTCACGGACTGACCGATATCCTTTGTAATTTGGTTCGGTTTCATCGTTCCGGTGTCATTGTCTTCGATATCATCAAATAAGTCATCAAACGTTTCCGGTTTACGAAGGTTGAGTCCGTGATTATAAATAGGATCATCATCAAACCAGGTCACCAAATACTCATCACCGCTTAGCCATGTTCCACTATTTTTATTTTCTAGGAGATACTTAAGCATGAGATGAATTTTCTCGGTCGTCTCTTGTCCGATGTGGATAATGTGTTCCCGAGCTTCATTTTGGTTGGCGTATCGACCCTTAAAGGTTTCTGGGTGATTGCTGACCGAAATCAGTCCACTACGCCCAAACACGGTGCGGTGGTTTCTGGCCATTGATTCCGTTTTCCCACTAATGTTGCAAATGTTTTGTGGCTCGTTTGCTAAAACGCTTCGCATATAAGCAATATAGGATTGGTGCAAGTCCACATAATCTGTGACGGACACATCCTTCAACCCGTCAAACTGGGCTACAGTGAATTCAACGAAGACATCGCTCAAAGCGGTGGTTTTACCTTCACTATCCGTAACAGCCAGCCCTTCAAGAGTTGAATTGGGATAAAGTTTGCCGGCCACGTTTTCAATGAAGTTCTCGTCATCAATAGCTGTGGTGAGGGTGTCCAAAAATTCACGAACTTGTCCACTGGTTGAAACGGTCCACTCTTCTAACCGTTCATGAAAGGCTGTATAAGCAGGAAAGTCTGGTGTGTAGGTTTTCAACTTATCAACCAATGGATGAGGTTCTGGTTTGGCTGTACGAGTGACTGAGGCGGGTGTGACAGGAAAAATAATCCGAGTCCCATCATCCAACCATTCAGCAGTTAGCACTTCTCCTTCTTTGTTCAAGGTAACGTTTACAATGTTTTTGGCGGCTTTCTTGCTCTCGTGAAAGAGCGGTAACAAAACGGGTTCATCCTTGTCACCATGCTGGTCAACAAGTCCTTCTAGTTCTGCCCGTTCATAAGCTTTCAATAAGGATGAGAAAAAATCCATGATTATCCTTTCTATTGATATGTTTCATATTCAGCCAACTCATCGTCAACAGAACGAATTTGTAGGCTTGGTGTTTTATATTGATAACCTGTAATTTCATTTCGAATTTCACAGTCTGATTTTGATTTATAAGTGATGACCCCATTCACCATTTGTGTGCGTGTATAGTGAGCGATTAGGGGCATCTTTTCGGTTTTTGGGTAAGTAAAGGTGTGAAACATAATGCCAAAATCAAGGGTTTCACCGTCATAAGCTGTTGTAGCCGTTTGGTATTCCTCTTTCGTAAGAGGTTCTATTGTGGCATAGCACTCACGAGTGCCCAAAAAGGCATCGCGACGACCACCAACTTCGAGTGAACGCGTCATGAGTTCTGTATGTTTACCCATGTGTCGATCCTTGGTCAAATCACCACGAGAGAAGTTCCACTCGAAATGGAACTTGACAAGGTATTCTACCTTTCGTACATAAGTCATATAGTTGAGGTCGGCCTTATAGTTGCTAAGCAGAGCTCGAACCCCATGTGATTCGGTTTCGATTGGGTTGACAACCTTTACTTCGTCAACAACGTTGACAATGGTTGGCTTGTAATAAATGTTATCGACCACACCCTCCAAAGCTTGGCGGGTGGGTACAGGATAACTAAATTTTTCACCACCACCTTTGGTGGCGGGGTTTGTAAAGAGGGCACGGTCTCCAACGATCCGTGCGTAAAAATACTGTGATTGTTCTTTCACTCTCTTTTCCTTTCTATTCGATCCACGCACCTGATACGGTGCGATTGAACTTCACCAGCGGTAACAGTCCTTCGTATTTCGATCCACGCACCCCATGGGTGCGATATGTGAAACAATTTATGTCATTCTCCACATTTCTATTTATTTCAATCCACGCACCCGCGTTGAGTGCGATAATTTAACTCAAAAGGAGGTAGTTCCTTTTGCCCATTTATTTCAATCCACGCACCCGTGTAGGGTGCGACTGACTAGGCGTTCAGACATTCCTTTTTTTCAAGGGTTTCAATCCACGCACCCATGTGGGTGCGACAATCGTGCCACTGCAAAGTAGCTGTCCAAAGAGTTTCAATCCACGCACCCGTGTTGGGTGCGACATGCGACGGGAGGCGTTAGCGATATGACACTACAATTTCAATCCACGCACCCGTGTAGGGTGCGACGTCGCTCCAGGCCGTCAGTCAGGTAATAACCCCTATTTCAATCCACGCACCCATACGGGTGCAACGAAAATCATATTCGCTGACTTAATGTCGTAGCCATTTCAATCCACGCACCCGTGTTGGGTGCGAAAGCTTGCAATAGGATCTCTTGCCCTCTGTATTCATCATTTCAATCCACGTACCCGTGTGGGGTACGACAGAACATTACTGTCCCGCTTGTGGCCTCATTGGTTCTCACGCAGTTCCAAATATCCCACTTTGTTATCGAAAGTCGATAACAGGACCTCTATTTTAACGTGAAAGGTCCAGGACTTAATCCACGCACCCGTGTGGGGTGCGACGTTCAGCAAACTCAACAACATCATTGTCGATGATATTTCAATCCATGCACCCGTGTAGGGTGCGACGGGTCCCACTTGCGGGGATTCCGAGCTTTAAGCGCATTTCAATCCACGCACCCGTGTGGGGTGCGACCTAAGAAGTGCTCGCTTAGCCGAGATGTCTTTAAATTTCAATCCACGCACCCGTGTGGGGTGCAACCTAAGAAGTGCTCGCTTAGCCGAGATGTCTTTAAATTTCAATCCACGCACCTATGTGAGGTGCGACGTGGGCTGCCAAAACTTGAAGCCGTACGGGATATTTCAATCCACGCACCTATGTGAGGTGCGATGCAAATGCCTCCCTCTATCCTCAATATACACTACTATTTCAATCCACGCACCCGTGTGGGGTACGACAGAGCATTACTGCCCCGCTTGTGGCCTCATTGGTTCTCGCGCAGTTCCAAATATCCCACTGTTGTTATCGAAAGTCGATAACTGGACCTCATTTTTAGCGCGAAAGGTCCGGGGTTTTGATGTGTGACGGAGGTTCACGCTCATCAGAATATTAAACTTTCTGATGCACGTACGAGTCCGACATGTTCATTATAATATCCTTCAGGTAGGATACGGATATCACCGTCCTGATAGGATTTGACGCAGGACAAAAGTTCATCACTAGGAAATACCTGGATGGTTGTCCGTTGTAGTTTTCTGAGGAGTTGTTTGATAGGGTACCAAACCTTTTTGATGTCATAGGTGAGGAGTTTTTCGAGTTCCTCAATATCCGTTTCATTGCGGTAAGGTACGATGATACTGACCGTTTCCTCAGTGATGAGGTCAATGTTTTCACCTGCGGTTTTAAAGGCTTGGGTCAAGATACCTTTTTGTACGGGCTGAAAGTTATTGGTACTCAAGTAATCAAAAGCTGATTCACCAGGTTGCTCCAAACTATAGTCCATATCATAGGCATTGTTGGCATAATAGCTTTGATAGAAGGGTTGATTCAACTCTTCGAGTCGAATGTGTCTACCTTGCTCACTGAGCACAGCTTCTGCAGCTTTTTTCTTGGTTCTAATTTCCTTCAGCCGACCCACGGTTTCCTCTTTTTCATTCACCTTGATGAGGGTGACGCGCCCTTTATCCCGTAATCCTTCACGATTACACCGTCCAGCTGCCTGAATAAGGGAGTCGACTCCCGCATAAGAACGGATGACCCAATCGAAGTCGACATCGACACCAGCTTCAATCAGTTGGGTACTGATACAAATGACGGGTTTTTCGTCTGCCAAATCCTGCTTGATTTGCGCTAGTAAATCCAAACGATGTTGGGCACATTGGTTGGTTGACAAGTAATAAACAGGTCGCTTGGTTTGGGTTCGAACCAATTCGTAGAGACGGTCTACGGCCTTTTTAGTGTTTAAGATTGCCAAGGTCGACGTTGTACCCTCTAAAATAGCCCTTGCAATTTCTTCGAGTTGATGGGGTTCATCGCTCCATTTCTCAACGACTGTTCTATCAAATTGTGCCCTTTCTTCCTGCGTCAATTGGATGAGGTCAGCTTCTTCACCGTGAGTTCCTCCATATTGAATGGTGTGAAAAATGTTTTCATCATCGTACAAGGGTTGCGTTGCTGTACAAAGCACCAATGTGACATTCATCACTCGTGCAAGAAAATTAGCCATCAGGTTGAACAAATGGGTGGTTTTGATAGGAAGTGACTGAACTTCGTCCAAAACGAGAACACTATTTGCTAAATTTGAGAATCTCCGAACATTATTGGCTCTGGTTTTGTACAAAGTTTGGAAAAACTGAACCATAGTGGTGAGAATAACCTCATTGTCCCAAGTATCCATACAATAGCGAGCGAGTGGACTATCATCTCGTTCGATGATATTCGAATGGTGTTCGGTGACACCTTTGTTTCCTATCACCTTTCTGACGTTTGCTGCATTTTGCTCCAAAATGGATAAGAAGGGTGCCGTATAGATCATTTTCTTCTTACCCTGATATACCATCTGGTGAAAGGCGTAGCGCATGCTGAGGTTGGTCTTTCCTGCACCGGTTGGCAAATCCAACCGATAGACTCCAGCGGTGTCCAGAACACTACGTTCTTTGATGGTTTCTGCCAACTGGGTTCGAATGCGATTGAGTGGTGTGGTTGGGTTTTGAAATCCAGCATAGACGCTCTCAATTTTGTGCAAATACATTTCCCTATGGTCTTCGGTTGAGGGTTCGATGACGGTTTCATAAGCGTTGATGGTGTCCAGAATATCTGCGTTCTTTAAATAGGACAGGTATAATCGAACAAATTGAGCCTGATAATAAGCGTCTTCGACTCTTGTTTTTGCGTCCAGCTTTGCAACCGCTTTCTTATGCTCATTATACGCCTTCTCTAACAAATCGTCAAGGTCATTATAGCCGTATTCAATCAAATAACCCTCTAATTGATGGGCATATTGTTCGACAACGTCATAATGATATCCATCTTTGAGGAGCAACCGCTCATAAAGCTTATTTCGTGCAGGGCTTGTTGCGTTATAGACATCAAACAAACTGTGGTGAGCAGCGATGACATAGGTGATGATGTCAACAAACGGTTCATAACCAAACAAGGCTTTCGCTCTGGTGAATAAGTATCTCGCTCCCGCATAGGAATGGTCGACATGCATCTCCGGTTCTTGTTTCAGTTTTCGCTGAAACTTTGGATCTGCTTTTCCCAAATCATGGTACAAACCTAACAAAAAGAGGACATGGCCTTGACCGATGTCCTTTGCATGTTCGCGAGCGTCTTCTGCTACATTATAGGAGTGACGGGCTAGGAGTTGTTCTTTGTTTCCGTCTTTGTGTGCTAATACTGTCATTTTGCTCGTCCTTGAATAGGTGTTGTTAAGGTTTTCTCAAGTGACCAACCAAGTTTCAAACGAGCCCAATAAACGCCTTTGGTGATACCATAGGTTTCAGCGAGTTCGTCAATCGTTTGGTAGGTGTTTCCTTTATGGTCCTCAATCACTTTGCGTCGGTTGCGTACCGGCGTTGTTAAGGTCTTCTCAAGTGACCATTTTAATTTTCGAAGTCGTTGGTTATAGGCTGTTCGTGTGATACCATAGTGTTTCACCATGTCCTCAGTGCTTTTAAATTGTTGACCTTTATGGTCTGTGACACAAAAAGGACCAAACCCTTGTTCCGGGTTCCTCAAATAGTTGAGGAACTCTTCATGTGACAAGGTTGCATGTGCTCGTAGTACAGCGGAATATGGTAGGTTATAATGTTCTGCCATCTCTATGAGGGACGGGAACACGTTACCGTCCAAGCCTTCGTATTGACGTTGTTTCGAAATGATTTCTTCTAAACTGTAACCTCGTGCCTTTTGTTGCATGTAGGAGCTATAGTTGATTCCATAGTGCTTGCAAAGTGCAGTCACGGTTGGATATTCATTTCCTAAATGATCCGTTACGGGTTTTAGACCTTTACTTGGTCTTAGAGCTTCTTCAAGTGTTTGTCCTCTACTCAATCGACTGACGCACGTATCAGGAACAACTTCATATTCTCTACACATAGCCTCAAAAGATTCGTGCTCAATCCCTAGGTGATCGATGACGGGGCCGTCTGGTCGTTCATATGGAATGATTTGTTTTGCCGGGTTTGTCAAGGCTTCTTCCACCGTTTTTCCTCTTCGTCTGCGCTCATGGTACACGTTGTAGCTCACATCATAAGCTTTGCACATGTCAGCTATGGTATTATACGCATTTCCTTTATGGTCTTTTACCTTCTTGACTTTGGTTATCGGTTGTGTCAAGCATTCTTCGAGTGTTCGACCTGTTTGCTTTCGATAGCAATAGGCTGAGGTGGTAATACCATAAGCTTTGCACATAGCGTTGAGGGTTGGATACCAATTCCCTAGATGGTCTTGCACCTTTTGCGGTTGGTGGATGATTTTGTGTTCCAAAGCTTCGTCCATACTTGCACCCTGTCGTCTCCGTCGATGATAGGTAGCTTCCGCGATGTTGTACGCCTTGCACATAGCTTTTACCGTTGGATAGAAATTTCCCAAATGGTCACGTACTCCCTTTGTTGTACGCACATAGGTTGCAACGGGTTTGGTCAAAGCTTCTTTCATCGACCAGCCAGCTCTTCTACGTTGCTGATAAACATATGGCTTAATGCCATAGTGGTCACACATGGCTTTTATGGTGTGGTAATGATTTCCGTTATGATCTGTTATTTTTTTCAAAGTATTCCTCCATTCATATAAGTAACCCAATGAGGCCCCCGATTTTAATCAGGGGATGGAATGGGTTGAGCTATCCTTTCTATTAATTAATAGTCATTTGTTACGTTTTTATCATCACTTTTACAAATTAATGTAATGATTTGTCAAATACGCATTTGTATGTGCCAACAATGTTAGTTTTTTATAACTTCGATGTGTATCTTTTAATCCTTCAACAGAAACAAGCGCAAAATATCCTGAACTTCGACGACTTTTGATATAATAACGATGATTATTAAATAATACAAGGTCATATAATCGAAAGCCTAAGACCGTTGTTGGTAAACTTGCAACTTTACGTACATGTCCTTTACTGAAGATTGCACGGTGTAATTGACGATTATGCCGACGCATTTTCACTTTGACAACGATTTGGTCTGCAGACGGAACGGTTGAAAAACCAGTGATACATTTGGCATCAATATGATGAGCTTTTGGAAGTCCTGCTTGTATCCGGTTATATTTTGTAATATAACCGTACGTCATTTTGACATTTGGATATCTGTCTTTAATAGTATCATATAAAACCCATCGTGTGGCGTTCATATAGGCCATGTATTTAAACATTCGTTTTTCATTCGGCAATTGTTTTAATTTTGTAGCCGCTTTTTTAGCTGGTAAGGTTTGTTGGATGAATTCTTCTGCTGTTAATGTTCCTTTCTTCTCATTGCAATCATGAC
>ERZ773265.166-NODE-166-length-42911-cov-36.275084_pt1 | contig 42911 bp, 25 predicted proteins | sample MGYA00580512_ERZ773265 | MGnify/ENA primary metagenome ERZ773265 (study PRJEB29015, sample SAMEA2738169) | human oral metagenome | biome: human oral; feature: human-associated habitat; material: saliva | place: China | collected 2183 ... | reverse complement strand
ATCGAAGCCTCCTCTGTCAGCTTGCGAAGGCGGTCCTTTCCGGCTTCATCAAGCAGTGCACCACTACGTACAAAGCCGTCATAACTGTTCTCCAAGAGGCGGTTTTCCTCGGGAGTAAGTGCTCCGTGATGTTCGTAAACATACTTAATACGTTCGAAAACCTTTGGATTCAGACTGACATCATTGCTGTGTTTCGTCAGAATAGGGCTCATCTTCTGCGCCAAAGCGTCCATCTCGTCGTTTGTTTCAGCGCTTAGCAAATTGAAGAAGACACTCTCCACCCTGCTCAGAAGGTCGTAATAATGCTTTCTTCCCTTCACCTCATCCTCTGGAATAATCGTATTTTCAAAGGTTGGTTCATCAGGATTATTGATGATTTTCTCAATCTGTTCGTTCTCTCTTCGTATGCCTTCCATCATCGCTTCCTCATAGTCGGCAAGCTCAATGCGGTCGAAAGGAACGGTGTCATGCGGCGTATCATAGGGTAAGAAGAAGGGGTTTACGCGCCCTTTCTCCTCTTTTATATCTTTATTCATGTCTTTGCTTTCTCTTTATTAACCCACAAAGTTAACATAAAAATTGGACATATTACATATTATAAGGTGTATTTTAACGCAATTTATTGCGGCGTTTGTGCCAGTGTTGATACTTTTCTGCAATCCCTCGAACCGTTCTTAGCCTTATTTCTCTACACTTATTAATCCCCCTTAACGTCTCAAGAGCGTCTGAAGGGGCTAATGTTAACCTCGCTTTATTCAGTGGGTTATAAATAAAAAATCAATTAAAAGCAAGCTGTTTTTTCGTCTGTTTGGATGTAATAGACTTATCTTTGCCACTGTTTAATCAATAATATTGAAATCATGAAAAGAAGTAATTTGTTTAAAAAAGCGGCATGGGCACTCCTGATGCTCGCAGGATTATTTACGTTTGCTTCGTGTAGCAGCGATGAAGAGGAAGACTATAAAGGTAGTGACAGTACCGTTGTAAATAACAAAGAGTCGATGTTGAAGCTGCACGGCACATGGCAGTCGACCGAAAATGGTAGTTATGTTGTTCTGAGAAACCCAAAGACAGGGAAAGAAACGATAGTACAATACCGTCGACTTGACGATAAACTCATCCCTTATCTCAATGGTAAGATAGCCGATTTGGATACCCTTGCCGGACTGAGTCGTGAGGATTTGGGCGATAAATACCTCCGAATCCAGTTCCAACCAGAGGGAAAACTGCAGAGTTTTGAGCAGAAAGAGAACGGTTCATGGGAGAAAGATGACGATGGAAACTACGGCTTTAACGACGATGGTTTCTACATGAAGATTGGCGGAACGAACTATACGAAGGTGCGCATCACGAAGTTGACGCTGACAGAACTTGAACTTACGGAGACCACTTTTGATGATCATGACCTCAATGAGGTGGTTGTTAAGAAGGTCATCCAGTTCGTTCGGGCATGAATGGAGCGCAACTGGGAGTTGCCAAAGAGCCTCTCACCCCACCGAAAGAAGGTGGGTTGAGAGGTTTTTTTGTATCGGTCCGCCAGCTTATTCAACATATTTACGAGTTAAAAAAGTAGATGATAGATGTGTCCGATTAGCGTACTTACACGTTGATAAATAGCAGATTTGCCTGCTATAAAAGATGTGTTTACAAGTTGACGAGTAGCTGAATTGCTTGTTATAAAAGATGTGTTTACAAGTTGACGAGTAGCTGAATTGCTTACTTTAAAACAGGAATTTACGGCTTGATAAATAGATGAGTTGTGTGCTATAAGCCAATACCTTGACTTCTAAACTTTATAATTTTGAGAATAAAACGCTGACCTTTAATCCCAATTTTTAATCCTTTTCTATCCCCAACACCCAGCATTCTGTATCCCGCCAGGCACATCCACTCCCCCTGGAGGGGCTTGGGGAGGCCGTAACTCGAGGCTTAGTGAGCCACCATATCCCACCGTATCCTCTCACATCCCCTCCTCCGGAGGGGCTTGGGGAGGCCGTTTTTCTTTGGTGTCTACTTTTTGTTTTTGTCAATTTCTTTCCTTCTTACTTTCCCATCTACGCCCTTTTGCATTCTAAAAGATGCCCTTTTGCAATGTAAAAGGGCATCTTTTGACGTGTAAAAGGGCGTCTTTTACAACGCAAAAGGGCACCTTTTACAAGCCTCTTTGTAACCTATTGATACTGCGGAGGTTACAAAGTCGGTTTTTCACCATTATCCTTCGTTTTACCATCCACATGCCTTTACTTTTTGTAAGGTTATTTCGTAATCACGAGAAGCGTATGCTTTACAGACGTCAGGTAGCCCTTTTGCTCTACAAGACAGAAGCCTTCGCCGACCAATCCACCATAATTTTGCAGGAATTATTACGAAGTGAAAAATGTGTAAGCAAAGAAAATATAATGTTACTCATACTTATTTTTTATTAAAGGATGGGCTGCAGAGTCCGTTGTTTATCGGGGATTCAGTAACTTTGTACAACGTTTAGAGGATTGTTTACATAGTAGTAATAATTTAATATATTATGAAGATTTACCTTAAAGTTTTCAGGACATTACGCAAAAACAGCCTGATGCTCCTTTCGTTGGGCGTTTTTCTGCTCTCCGGAACGCTGACCTTTGCTGGCAATGTGACGCCAGCTGAAGCCGTAGCCATCGCTGAACGCTACGTGCAAGTGAACAAACAGGTGCGCCGAATGGCACAGACACGCACCGCAAAACTCTCTCCTTATTATATATACAATGACGATCGGGGCAAAGGTTTCGTAGTTGTTGCAGGCCATGACGGCATGGGAGAGCTGCTGGCTTACAGTGATGACGGTAAGTTAGACACGACGAATGCCGACTCAGGGGTACGCGATCTCCTCCGTGCTTACCGTCAGGTGTATCGCCAACTGAACCTTCATCCGTCGCTCACCACACGTGCCGTGGCACTGAAAGCAACGGGTGACGAGGTCAGACCACTGCTGAAAACCTACTGGGGGCAGCATGCGCCGTTCAACAACAGGCTGAACTTCGGGTATGATGTGCCCACAGGTTGTGTCGCAACAGCCATGTCGCAGATCATGTATTACCATCGTTGGCCCGAGCATGGACGTGGACAGAACAGCTACAAGCAGCAACAAGGCGACTCCATTATGACCCTTTCGGCTGATTTCTCCAAGTCAACCTATGCCTGGCAGAGCATGCTTCCCGTCTATCAGCAGGGCAAGTACAGTGCAGAACAGGCTGATGCCGTAGCCAGACTGCTGCGAGATCTGGGCATAGCAACCAACATGCAGTACTCAAAAGATGGCAGTGGAGCCACTGATAACGATGCTGAGAACGCCTTTGGGACCTACTTCGACTATGACGTAGCAGCCATAAGCCTTGACATAGAGTCGCCAGTTGGCTTCCTGGACATTATGCGTAGCGAGCTGAGGAAGGGCTTCCCAATCTTTATGGCAGGTTCTTCAGACCTCGGAGGACATGCTTGGGTGGCTGATGGGTTCAACCATGACGGGCTGGTTCATATGAACTTCGGATGGTATGGCAATGGTAATGGATACTATGCAGTGTCTGTTCTGAACCTAGTAGCTAAGAAAAAGGAGGATTATAAGCAACTATTGGACTTCAGATACAACCCTGTTATCATCCTCGCACACCCTAATAAGGCAGGCGTTCCTAAGATAGAGGAGGCTTTAAGAGAGCAAACTTCAAAGCTATCGTTCGATGTTGGGGGTGATATGCACTTCCTTGGAGCGAAGCCAACAGCACCAACGGCTGATGCAAAGGTGGTATATACCCACTTCTATAACCGTGGTGATAAACCCTTCAAGGGCGATGTCGGACTCGGGATATACGATGAAAAAGGCAATATGATGCGTACTTGCCCGTCTGTTTATTACGCAAAAGGCGGTTATACTGTTGCCCGTTTCCAGGGTGGAGAACTGGCTCATAACATCCTGGCAGCCGATACACTCGCCTTCAAAGCCGACCTTTCCAACCTGAAAAACGGTACTTATACCCTCGCACCAGTCTATGCTGAGAGCAAAGCCGACGGCAAATGGGGACAATGGACACGCATGAAGATGGCACCACGCATCGTCCTTGAGGTGCAGAACGGTAAGGTTCTCTATGATGAGTTACCCTCCAACGAACCTGAGCTGCAGCTTGTTGAGAAGCCAATCCTTGAGGATTCACTCCAGATTGGCGTACGAAACATGGTGCATCTGGCTGTTCGTAAGCTCGACGGAAGGGACGCTAAGTGTGCCATCAGGGCTGAAGTGATTGACGAAAAAGGGCAGTTGGTGTCCACAGGGGTGTCACGTAGCCTTATCATCTACCCTTATGGTACCACCGTTTTCGATGTTCCGCTGACGCTTCCACGCCAGGTGAAGGGGCAGAAGTGCAGGATTCGCATCAAAGCTGACGTCACTCATTACATCGTTGACAAAGAAGTGGGCACACGAATAGACGTTAAAGACTACAAGATGCGTGAGCCTTGGTACGTCACAATAGCCAAAACGGGCAATGAAAAGTTCTTTGGTTCGACGATAATCAGCGTAGAAGACGCCGACGGAGTGGGTCATGGAAATGAGATTGACTATGAAGCACTGCAGAAAGCACGCCTACATGCGTCGTTTGAAGTCGTTGGTGCTGCTGGCTACGTGGGGCCTGTGCGCTATCAACTGACGGATATGGTGACAGGAAGAGTGGTTCCTTTGGGTGCCGACCCATCCTCACTCAACCTTACTGATGGGCAGAGTGGCGTTGGAATATACAGCATCTGGATGGCTAAAAACAATGTGCAGCTGGTCAACGGCCGCTGGTATAAGGTGGGATTGATCGTGAATCTGGATGGAAAAGACGTAGATGTCTTCCCGAAATGGGAGAACCCTTACTGCATAAGAGTCCTCAACGGACCGTATAATTCAGATGATGATATAACGCCAACGGGTATCAACACCACCGAGACAAAGGGTAACATCACTTTCGAAGGGGGTGTGCTGAACATCCAGCAGACGGGACTTCAGACGGTGAGCGTGTACAGTCTGAACGGTGCATTGGTACAGCGTGTCGATGCAGCAGGCAAGAATAACCTCACCATTAGTCTGCCTCACGGTACTTACATCGTGAAGATTACCACCAATACTGCCGCTGGCAACCTCGTTCGGAAGGTGAGTTGGTAGGATGAAGGAGCCTCCCCCTTTCGGTAAAAGAATGGGGGATGAGGCTTCTGAAATACCCTTACAAAGTTTGTGTGCTTATGGTTCATCTGTCAGATGGAAACCGTTGAAAACCGACTTTGTAACCCTTGGATTATCAAGGAGTTATAGATAGGCTCGTAAAAGGTGCCCTTTTGCGTTGCAAAACATGCCCTTTTACACATCAAAAGACGCCCTTTTGCATCGCAAAAGGGCGTCTTTTAGAATCCAAAAGGGCGTAGATTGAAAAGCGGATGGGAAGAATCCTTACAAAAGAAATTCCTCTCCTCCATCTCCTAATACTTACGTCCAGCCTCCGTCAAGATGTTTTGGAAGGCATGAACCTTCGCTGCATCAAGCGGCTTTGTCTCATCATTGTTGTCTGCACCAACGTATACTGGGCGTAAAGCACTACCTTGTAGTTTTGAAGGAGTTGCCACATTCATTTTGAAAGCAGCCCCAAAGAAGAGTCCTTTTTGTGTGAGGTCTGACATGGCTTGGGAGCTATTGTATTGTGAATAGAACCCACTATTGTAGTTGACGTAGCGTAAATCAACGTTAACTCTATTAGCCTTAATTCCTCCAGGACGCCTACCCGTGATAGGAAGGAACAGTCCTTTGTTGGCAAGGACAAGACCAGTAACATCTTGATACTTCCATATCTTTCTGCCAGTTGGGAACTTTGAGTTTGCTCCTGTGGATACTGAGTTACTGAAATAAGCACCATAAATCTTGTTTCCCTTGTCGGTATAGCAATAAGCAGCAATGATAGTATTAGCTGAACATAGCTTCTCTAATTCCGCTTCTTTGGGATATCGATAATGATAATGCTTTGTTCCGTCTTCTGTCCAATACTTAGCAATGTCTCCATGTGTTGCCTGACTCCTGTTCGCAATTGGTGTTGGATTTACGAAAACATTACCTCTACTAGAGTAATATTTGCCTGCGATGTCGTGAGAACCTATACCTAAGAGACAATTATCTCCCTTTAAGTCGAGAGCATCTTTTATTGTACCCCACTGGAAAAGGTCTATATCATCTGTTGAATGTTTGAATACTCCGAGGTTACTATCAACGTACCAACTCTGAGAGCCCAGTCCATTGCTCTTTAGTTGTCGGCGATCAATTTGATACATTGGGCTTGCTTCATCGCCATAGTTACTGATCCACCACTGTGCAGGTGCTATACCCCAGTACTCTTCACTACCTTTCTTATAATGAATGAAGTTACCTGTAGCCCATTTCACGCCGTTTACTTCAACCCATGGTTGTGGTTTGACTTTCTCAACGGTGATGTTTGTGCGGTAATCGTAGTCGTTTTCAAACTTTTTGGAAGCTGTCTTGGTGAAGACCCCGTCCTGTGTATACACCGTTACGGTGAAGTTTGTTGGGTTAGAGGCATTCTCTTCAGCCATGAAAGCTACCCAGACGTAGCCATCAGACTTGATATTCAACTTTGAACGGTTCTTGTTGGCAATGTTGATGACGTATTCTTTCTCGTCACTTGTACCCTTAAACGTTCCGTCTTGTAGGTCGAGCACATCGTAAGAGCGCAATCCGTTGACTTTAATACTGTCTATATCCGTCAGCACACCCGTAGCACTTGGACCGCCATTGACTGTGAATTTCATGCCCCAGAAGGTCACCTTACGTTGTAATGTCACCTTTGTTTTCAGGATAGTGGTTTTGTTTTTACGCTCTCCCGTGTAGTTCGTGAACTGGTTATTACTGGTGATTGTCACCTTTCCCCAGTTGTAATCGAACTTCTTATCAATGGTTTCCAGTGTGCCATCTTGCTGTTTCATGTTCAATGCAACAAGGTTTTTGATCTTGCTTGCAGTGTCATGGTAGGTAAGATCTGCCCCTTGGTCTGTCTCATGCGTCGTATTTGGATTGACAGGAACAACGCTTTTTTCACCCTCAAAGGCAGCACCTGGATAGAAGAAAGCAAGTGTATTGCCTGTCGTTACAGGCTTAACGCTAACGACATCACCAGCAAAGTCAGCCTGTTTCTTGTTACTACTGATGTTCTGGATATTAACAAGACTGTAGTTATCTTCTGTGCTTTTGTTCTCATCAGCAATGTTATAGATAACCATCTTGTCGCCCTTAGCCCATTCAGAGATAATGTGATTTTGAGCGTCAGGGCGCAGAGTACGGGTTCCAGCACCCATGTCTGCCGTCACTTCAATCCTCGTTTTCGTTGCGGTAGTATTGCTATTGTCACCTGTCATGTCGTCATGCTCACTGCAGGCAGCAGCAGCCAGGAGCATAAAAGCCCCAGAGAAAAAGTAAAATGCTTGTCTTTTCATTCTTTAGTTGGTTGTTTCAGTTTAATTATTATTCCATGTTGGAGTTCCACTTTCCTCATCATACCAAGGGTATTGAGGCTTTGCCAGGTTGTCTTCTCCGCCATGATGAGGGTCGCCTTTCCCTGCTCCATTCCCGTTACTCCCCGCTAAGAAGGGCGTGTCAGTAGTCGTTTCGATAATCTGACAGTGGGGATACACATAGTTTTTTTTCATCTTTTTCATTTTCGTTTATTAGTTTATTAGTGAAGACAGTCATCATTGTAGAACAAGTTTTTAGTCAATCTTAAATCGCAAAAATAGTAGTCTCTATCGCAGATCACACTGTCAGACACGTTGTTAAGTATGCTATTACCTTAGGTTTAGCGCTGCAAATTTATGTAAACTCATTTAGAAACGTAAGCGATTTATAAGAAAAATAAGTATAAACGGTTCCTACCAGATTCTTAATCAACGCACAACCTTGGGAGAGACGCAGAGGAAAAGCACCTCTTTATTTCATTATTTAACCCCTTAGGACGCTTGTATTTAAAAAAAAATGTGTTACTTTGCAAGGTCGGAGTAGCTCAAAGAGCTAAATTAACAACACGATAGGTATGAAGAAAAGTCTGAAATGGCTGATAGCAGTGGTGGCAACCCCTGTCATACTGTTTCTCCTTTTGATAGCGTTACTTTACTGTCCGCCGGTTCAGAACTGGGCAGTAAAGCGTGTTGCTGCGTACGTTTCAGACCGCACTGGCATGGATGTGAGCATTGACCATGTCACCCTTTCTTTCCCCTTAGACCTCCAGATGGACGGTTTGAAAGTGCTCCGACAGAATGATTCCATAGCCAATCAGAAAGACACTGTGGCTGATGTGCACCGTCTGGTGGCAAGTGTTCAGCTGCTTCCCTTGCTCAAAAGTAGGGTAGAGGTGAACGAACTCACCTTCACACAACTCAAGACAAATACCGTAAACTTCATTGGTGACCTCCGCATACGGGGCAATCTGCAACGTCTGCATGTGGTGAGTCATGCCGTAAACCTTGCCACTGACTCCATACGAGTGAACAAAGCCGATGTGGAAGGGGGATGGATTGACATCGCATTGGGCGACACTGTCCCGACGGATCCGCATAAGAAACGTCCGCTTTGGAACATTAATATTGACCGGGCAACCCTTGTTAAGACTGATTTCCGTCTGCATATGCCCGGTGATACGATGAGTATTCGTGCACGATTCGAGAAGGCTCAGGCACAAAGAGCCGAACTCCAGTTGCATGATAATATATATAAGGTGGGGGATTTGGACTGGCAAGGGGGTACACTGAACTATGATCAGAACTTCGTTAAGCCAGCCCGTAAAGGCTTTGATGCCGCACATATCGCCATGCGTAACGTCTATCTGGGCGTTGATTCCTTGGTTTACGCTGCTCCAAGACTGCATCTGAGGGTGCGAACGGCACACATGGAGGAGAAGAGTGGACTCACTGTACGTGAGTTCCGCGGCCCGTTCACCCTTGATTCGACGAGCATCTACCTGCCGAATATCTATCTTCGCATGCCTGGAACAGAGCTGGCAGGACGTCTTCAGATGAACCTCAATGCCTTTTCCGACACCCATCCGGGAACACTTTCGACACAGTTGGACGGCTATGTCAGCAAGTCTGACCTCCTTCCTTTCCTCTCTTCACTCCCTTCACAGCTCTATCGTGCCATCCCATCGGCACGCCTTACGGTGCAAGGAAGGCTGGAAGGCAATCTCCGTTCAGCCTCTTTCCGACAGTTACACCTTGCTATGCCGGGGTATTTCAACCTCGTTGGGACGGGTTGGGTAGCCGATCTCATGGGTAAAAAGCCCTTCCGCAGTGACTTAAAGTTGCAAGGTACTGCCACAAACCTGGGCTTTGTCAATGCATTATTGCCCCATGACGTGCGCAAAACAGTGTCTTTGCCACGGAGAATGGGCGTGAACGCCACGGTACATGTACGTAAAAACCTCTATTCAGGCACTGTTCTTCTGACACAAGGAGGCGGAAAGATTCGTGCAGAAGGTGCTTTCAACCCAGCCACAACACTCTATCGTGTCACGGCAACAGCCACGAATTTCCCGCTACAGAACTTCCTTCCACACATGGGACTGTCACCTTTCACGGGTACAGTGAAGGCACAAGGCAAGGGGACAGACCTCCTTAGTCCGCATGCTTCAGTCAATATCACAGCCAGAATACGCCGTTTCAGATTCCAGAAGTACGACCTTGACGGTCTGAACGGTGACATATCGAAGAAAGGAGACCATGTTTCGGCACACGTTAAGAGCTCAAACAGGATGATAGCAGGCGACTTTACGTATCAAGGAAGGTTCAGTCAGAAGCTCGTTGATGGTCATTTGCGGGGTTGGTTACGCCGTGTTGACCTCCATGCGTTGGGCTTGATGCAGCAGAGATACGTCCTTTCGTCATGGACAGACATGGATGTGCGCAGCGATATGAAGGCAAATCACCATGTGAGTGGGCCTCTTCGTAACTTCAGACTCACGGAGGAAGGACGGAAAAAGGCACGCCTCTTGGCTGCAGGAAACTTCGATGTACAAGCCAATGTACGTAACAATCACCTTGATTCCCACCTCAAAGGACGTCTTGCAGAGGCTGATCTGCAGGCACTTGGGATGGTAGATAAACACTATATCACCTCTGCTGACGCCGATCTTGAGCTTCGTTCCGACCTCAAGAACACCTATGCTGTCAACGGATATGTGGGCAATCTCCGCCTGAATGAGCTGCGCAAGGGTGGTCAGGTGTCACTGGCCGAAGGTAGTTTCAACGTAGATGCCACGATGCGTGGTAAGCGTTTGGATGCTTCAGTCAATGGTCTTTTCCCGCATGTGGACCTCTATCAGCTCGGCATCGTTGACCATCCGCTCACCAGTAGCTTTGCTGCCAATGCCTCTTTCGGTACAGATGGACGTGAAGGAATGACCCTTCGGGGTGTCTTAGGCGACCTGAAAGTGAAGGATCAGCAGCGTAGTTACGCACCGGGTGACGTACATGTCGACCTCATGAGTAGGCGTGATACTGTTCATGCCAGCATCACTGCAGGTGATTTCCACCTCAGTACAGCCTTCAATAGTAGTGTGAATAAACTCGTCAAGACGGGTCAGAGCATCGCAAAGACACTCCAAGCACAGATTGAAAACAAACGTATTGACCAGCCAGCGATCCTCCATCAGCTGCCGAAAGGTCATTTCACCCTCCACAGTGGACGTGGAAATCTCTTCAGTAACCTGCTTGCACAGAACGGATATGTGTTCCGTCAGGCAGATATAGAACTCACTTCTTCACCCCAGAAGGGACTGGATGGTACGATAAAAGTGGACTCTCTGGTCTATGACAGTCTGCGGATTGACGACGTAAACATCACCCTTCGCAGTGACAGTGACCGTGTAAACTATGATATAGCACTGGAGAATCACCCCGATAACACCTTCCCTTATAGAGGATATCTGCAGGGTTCGTTCTATGAACACGGCTTAAAGAACCACATAACCATCCTCGATAACGCTGGGAAGAAGGGTCTCGACCTTGCTCTTCAGTCAGCTATGGAGGGACAAGGGATAAAGGTTTCCGTCACATCACCACAGTCAATACTGGGTTATAAGACGTTTGCTGTGAATGATTCCAACTACATTTACATCGGTAGGGACCATCGTGTGTCAGCCGATTTGCGCCTGCTTGCCAATGACGGGACGGGTGTTCAGGTGTCGACAGACGATGCTGACGAAAGCTCTTTGCAGAACATTACCATCTCAATGAACCGTTTCGAGCTGGGTAAACTGTTCACAGTCTTGCCGTTCACACCGAAGATGTCGGGTATGTTGGTTGGTGATTATCACATCGTAAAGACCAAAGAAGACCTCACAGTGTCCAGTGATATGACCATAAAGAACCTCGTTTATGAAGGTAATCCTATGGGAGATGTGGGCACACAGCTCGTATATATGCCAAAGGATGACGGCTCCCACTATGTTGATGCAGTGATAACCAAGAACGGAAACGAGGTCGGTGAGCTCTCAGGAGTCTATCATAGCAAGGGTACAGGCGACCTGGATGCAACGCTAACCATGGACCATTTCCCACTGAACTACGTCAATGGCTTCGTACCTAACCAAATAGTAGGACTCCAAGGGAATGGGGAAGGATCGCTAACAGTGAAGGGTCCGCTCAAGAACCTTGATATAAATGGTGAGGTTTACCTTGATTCTGCCTATCTGGTCAGCGTCCCTTACGGTCTGAAGATGCGCTTTGCGGATGATCCAGTACTGATAAAAGACAGTAAAATACAGTTTGAGAACTTCGAAATGTTCTCCAGTAACGGGTCACCTCTTAACCTTTCAGGGTCTTTAGACTTCTCAAATCTCGACAACATGCAGCTGAATACGCAGATAACTGCTAAGAATTTCCAGATCATTGATGCGAAGAAGAATGCACGATCGGAGGTATATGGCAAGGCATTTGTCGACTTTACGGGTGGGCTGACAGGGCCTGTCAACAACTTACAGTTGGCTGGAAAGCTTGATGTTCTGGGCACAACGGACATGACTTATGTGGTACGTGACGGGACATTGGCATCAGATAATGAACTGAATGAGCTTGTTCGCTTCACTAATTTCAATGATTCTGTGGTGCATGTGGTACGTCGTCCAGACATCACAGGGTTCTCAATGCGCCTTGCAGTGGACATTGATGAGCAGGCACACATCGTCTGTGCACTCGATCCGCAACAGTCGAATTACCTTGATTTAGTGGGTGGTGGCAGTCTACTTCTTAACTATGACCCAACCAATGGGGCTACATTGCGTGGTCGGTATACCATCAATGACGGTCAGATGAAGTATTCTATGCCAGTCATTCCACTGCGAACCTTCACCATAAAGGAGGGTAGTTACCTTGAATTCTCCGGTGATCCGATGCAGCCAAAGCTACATATCACGGCTACGGAAGCTGTCAGAACGAGCGTAACGACGACCTCTGGTACCAGCAGAATAGTCGATTTCAACTGTGGAGTGAAGCTTCGTAAGCAGTTCCCGAAGCCAAGTGTCGAGTTCATCATTGATGCTCCGGATGATCAAGAGATGCAAAGTATCCTCAATACCAAGAGCACAGAGGAGCGATCGAAGCTCGCTGTGACGATGTTAGCATCTGGAATGTACTTCGATGGAGAGAGTTCTGCCAGCGTGAACACGGCTATGAACGGTGCTTTAGCAAGCTTCTTGCAGACACAAGTCAATGCTATTACGGGTAAAGCACTCAACTCTATGGGCTTAGACCTTAGTGCAAACATGGAGAGTACGGCTGATGTGAATGGTAATCTACACACGGATTACACCTTCAGGTTCTCCAAACGCTTCTGGGATAACCGTCTTCGTATCATCTTGGGAGGACGTGTCTCTACCGGTTCTACCTTCTCTGAGGAGAATGGAGCATACTTCGACAACTTCTCAATGGAGTATAGACTGAACCAAAAGGAGACGAAATACTTCAAACTTTACTATGAGCGTGAGGCTTATGATTGGCTGGAAGGCAACCTAAGTGAGTTTGGAGCGGGTATCTTATGGCGCCGTAAGCTGCGTCATTTCAAGGACATCTTCCGTTCAAAAGACGATGGTCCGCTCGTCATTCCACAACCAAAGAAGGAGCGAAAGGACTCGTTAATCAATTTTGTCAATGAGAAAAAGAAAGAATAATCATCTTATTGGAATAGGGATGGCAGGGCTTGTGGTCCTGACATCCCTATTGTCTATTCTGTCAGGATGCAGCACTACCTCTGCTATTCCTGATGGTGAACAACTCTATACGGGCATGGAACCCACGCAATATACGGACTATGAGCGCAACAAACACTTCTCTTCCGTGCAGGAAGAACTGGATGTTGTGTTGGCAACAAAGCCCAATGCCGCTCTGTTTGGTAGTCCGAGCCGTCGATCTCCATTCCCTGTAGGCCTCTGGATATGGAATGCTTTCTCTCCAGACACCACCCGTTTCTCTCAATGGTTGGTCAGAACGTTCGGCTCATCGCCCGTCTTGATGAGCTCTACCACCCCCGATCTGCGTGTCACTGTGGGTGAAAATCTCCTGAAGAAACGTGGATATTTCAAGGGAAAGATAAGCTATGAGCAGGTGCCACAGCGCAATCCGAAGAAGATGAAGCTGCAATACAGTGTCGACATGGGGCACCTTTGGACCCTTGACAGCATCCGTTATACCAATTTCCCACCTGCTAATGACTCGTTGATAAGGCGAAATCTCGATAAAGCGGTCATCCATCCCGGTGATCCTTTTGATGTTTTGACACTCGAACAGGAGCGAAAACGCATCACAGACCTCTTCCGTAACAACGGATATTACTATTATCAGAACAACTATGCCAGCTATCTGGCTGATACAATAAGCATGCATGGACAGGCAGATATGCGCCTGCAGATGGCTGATTCGGTCAATCCGCGTGCCTTACAACGGTGGTATATAGGGAAGGTAACGGTCAATCTGCGCCGACAGTTCATGGATTCACTCACACGTCAGAGTCGTTTCCGCGACCTTATAGTCAATTATAACGGCAAGAGGATGCCCTTGCGTATGCGAACCATAGCCAATGACTTGAAGATGTGGCCAGGAACGCTCTACAATGCGGAGGCACAAGAGAAGAGCCAAAGGCAACTTAGCGCAAGCGGAATCTTCTCTTCTACGAGTCTGAACTTCACCCCTCGCGACTCTGCTGACACCTGTCACATGCTTGATGTGGCTATAGATTGTGTCTTCGACAAGCCTTATGACTTCTATGTTGAGGCTTACGGGAAAGGCAAAACAAGCGGACGGTTCGGTCCAGAGGTCATCGTTGGTCTGACGAAACGCAATGCTTTGCGTGGCGGAGAGAAGTTCGACACACGTCTCCATGGCTCTTATGAGTGGGCATGGAACGATGATGACGACGGCAGAGACCGTCTTGGCGTGAACAATTATGAGTATGGTGCGGAGGTAAGTCTGCAGATTCCACGTCTTGTCAACCCCTTTGCCGTCCCTCCACGCAAGCGATGGGATCGTATACAACGAAAGATTGAAAGGGCAGAGGCACTGGGTATAACGTATAAACCGAAACCTCCACGCATCTATTATACCACACCTACGACGACACTGAAGGCTTCCGTCGACGTGCTGAACCGTGCTAAATACTTCAAACGGCATGTTGTCTCGGGCGAACTGACCTATCAGTGGCAGCCTAACGAGCGTAACAGTTACTCCTTTTCACCCCTTGTTCTTACCTATGAGTATATGCATAAGGTGACGGACCGTTACATTCATCTTGTTGACAGTATGCCTTATCTGGAGGTTTCCATGGCTGATCAGTTCATACCGAAGATGATGTTCCAGCACACTTTCATGAGTCCTGCATCCTATCGAAGCCCTGTGAAGGTGTGGACAACGGTCAGTGAAGCCTCCAATCTGCTCTCTGCTGGCTATGCCATAGCGGGCAGGAAATGGAGTGAAAAGGGCAAAGAGCTGTTCAAAAACCCCTTTGCACAGTTCGTAAAGGTGGAGACAAACGCCACGAAGGTGTGGGCATTGACGGAGAAAAGCAGCATTGCTCTCCATGGAAACATCGGTGCTTTGTGGGCATATGGCAACAGTCGGTTTGCTCCTTATACGGAACAATTCTTCGTAGGAGGTGCCAATAGCATCCGAGCCTTCAATGCCCGACAGATCGGTCCGGGGCGTTATCGGTCGTCAATGCGCCGCCGTTCGTATGTAGAACAGACGGGTGACATCAAGTTTCAGGTCAATCTTGAGTATCGACCCCACCTCATGGGCTCTCTCTATGGTGCCCTTTTCCTCGATGCAGGTAATGTGTGGACGATGCACCATGACCCCAATCGTCCTGGTAGTTACTTCAAAATAAAGAACGTAATGCGTGAGATGGCACTCGGAACGGGCGTCGGTCTGCGTTATGACCTTGGCTATTTCATGGTGCGTCTCGACTGGGGTTTCGGTCTGCATGTCCCTTATTCAACGGGCAGAAGTGGCTTCTATAACATCACTCGGTTCCGTGATGCGCAAGCTCTCCACCTTGCTATTGGATTGCCATTCTAAGGGAAAAGGGAGGGAAGTAAAGCCTCCCCAAGCCCCTCCGAAGGAGGGGATGTGAGATAGGATACAGTGGATTGAGGTGGGGGACATAGGTTTTTGTCGTAGTTTAAGTAGATGTGTCTTATATTATAAGGTATATATTTAAAGTGGTTATAGGGGTAAAAAACATTAGTGGGACACACTTTGACATTTCCAATAACACATTTGGCTTAACGACCTTTACTCCTTCAATTACCCAGACTCCCCATAATTTTTCCTCTAACTACTCTGACTTCTTTAACAATCAATAGAAAACACGTATCCCGCCAGGCACATCCCCTCCTTCGAAGAGGCTTGGGGAGGCTGTAACTCATGGCTTAGTGAGCCACCATATCCCACCGTTTCCTCTCACATCCCCTCCTCCGGAGGGGCTTGGGGAGGCCGCTTCTCTTTTCTTAGTTCCGCCCTTCTTTGTCAATTTCTTTCCTTCCTGCTTTCCCATCTACGCCCTTTCGTGTTCTAAAAGATGCCCTTTTGCAATGTAAAAGGGCATCTTTTGATGTGTAAAAGGGCGTCTTTTACAACGCAAAAGGGCACCTTTTACGAGCCTCTTTGTAACCTATTGATACTGCGGAGGTTACAAAGTCGGTTTTTCACCATCATCATTCGTTTTGCCATCTATATGCCTTTGTTTTTTGTAAGGTTATTTCTTAGTGCTCTTTCCTGTGCCCTTCACGTCCCTACTCGCGGCTCCTTGCTGCGTTTTTTATAGAGTTCAGTGCTCCCGTTGTAAGCCCTTATCAGTCGTCCTCCTCGATGAAAAAAACAGTATATAGGTGTTGTTTTTCTAATCAGAAATACCTATCTTTGTCACATTATTATAGTTAATCAAAATAAAGAATACTACGATGAGGAAAAAGATCTTTACCCTTTTGGCAATCTTTCTTGCCTTTACGGCGGTCACAATGCAGGCACAGACCGTGCAGGATGCGCCCCGACACGAGGTGTTACTTGAGACGGACAGTGGTGATATACGCATAGAACTGTTTAACGAGACGCCCAAACACCGTGATAACTTCCTACGACTGGTGCGCAGTGGCGCCTATGACGGTGTGTTGTTCCACCGTGTTATCAAGGATTTCATGATACAAACGGGTGACGTGGGGTCGAAGAATGCCAAGCCGGGGGAGGCAGTTGGCGATACGCCAGAGACCTATACCGTGCCGGCAGAGATATGTTTCCCGAAGCTTTTCCACCATCGTGGTGCACTGGGTGCAGCCCGTGAAGGCGATGATGTCAACCCGAAACGGGAGTCATCAGCCACACAATTCTATATTGTTTGGGGTTATAAGTTCACCGATGGACAGCTCGACAAGGTGCAGCAACGGCTCAATGAGCGCACGGACAGCACTGTTCAGCTCACTCCAGAGGTGCGTGAAGCATATAAAACGGTGGGTGGAACGCCCCATCTTGACGGTCAATACACGGTCTTCGGACAGGTTATTCAGGGGCTCGACATCGTCGATCTCATCCAGCGTCAGCCCGGTGACAAGAACGATCGTCCGTTGAATGACACCCGAATACGCAGAGCATTGGTAGTGAAATAAAGGAGAATGAAGCTTTTCCTTTAACTTCTTTAAACTTATTAACGCCATTGAAAATATATTAATTTACTATCTTTGCATACCTAAACAATAAATACCAAATATGACAATCAATAAGAGATTAGCCGGCTGTTTGCTTGCTTTGATGTTCGGAACGGGTGCAGGACTCGCTTCGGAAAGATATGTTTACTATGCTGTGAACGACTCTACTGATCAGCAGACAACGGCAGACAAGAATAAAAACAACACGGGAAAAGCCGACGGAAAGGATGCTAAAGGTAACGACAAAACGCCTTCTTACGAGCAATTAATTAAGAAAAAAGGAAGTGTTCAGGAAGGTCTTTTCACCGTAAGGCACATTGATGACAAGTGGTACTTTGAGGTTCCAGACTCCGTTCTGGGCCGTTATCTGCTTGCAGTGACACGCTTCACAGCCGTACCACAGAACTTCGGGAAGTTCGCAGGAGAGAAAGTTAATGAGCAAACGGTCTACTTTCAGCAACGAGATAACAACACTTTACTGCTCAGGGCATACGTCCTTTCGCAGGTAGCCGACCCTAAAAGCAAGATCTCAAGAACGCTGACTGCATCCACAGCCGACCCTATCATCGCCGCTTTTAAGGTCATCGGACGCAACAAAGGGAAGCATACTCAGATGGTGGAGGTCACTCCGCTCTTCGCAAAAGATAATAATGTGGTGAGTGTATCAACGTCGGATGCCAAGCAATTGAAGCTCGGAGGACTGCAGGCTGACCGTACTTTCATTGACACAATGAAGGTTTATCCCATCAATGTGGAGGTCGCTACGACCCGAACCTACGGCAGTTTGGAGGGTTCAGCACCTGCTTCTCGCACGGGATCAATGACCATCGGACTCAATACGAGCATCGTTCTGTTGCCAGAAACGCCTATGCAACGCCGCATTTGGGACCAACGTGTGGGCTATTTCACCAACAAATACACCATATTCAATGATGAACAGACGAAAACTGACCGTGAAGAGTTTATCTCAAGGTTCCGTTTAGAACCGAAAGACAAGCGTGCTTACGCCAAAGGAAAGCTCACAGAACCGGTCAAACCCATTGTCTTCTACATTGATCCTGCCACACCTAAGAAGTGGGTTCCTTATCTTAAGCAGGGTATAGAAGACTGGAATGCAGCCTTTGAGACCGCTGGTTTCAAGCATGCAATACAAGCTCGTGACTGGCCAGACGACCCAAAGATGAGTGTGGATGATGCTCGTTTCAACGTACTTCGTTACCTTCCGGCAGAGATTGAGAATGCTTATGGACCGCGAATCGTCGACCCTCGCAGTGGAGAAATCATCGAAAGTCACATCTGTTGGTACCATAATGTGATGAATCTGTTGACGAAATGGTATCTGACACAGTGTGGACCGCTCGACAAAAGGGCACAAACGGTGCATATGGATGACAAACTTATGGGCGAACTTGTGCGCTTTGTGTCGAGTCATGAGGTGGGTCATACACTCGGATTGCGCCATAATATGGGTGCAAGTCACGCCACTCCCGTTGAGAAACTACGTGATAAGAAGTGGGTTGAGGAGCATGGTCACACGGCAAGTATCATGGATTACGCCCGATTCAACTATGTTGCGCAGCCAGAAGATGGTATTTCAGAGCGCGGACTGTTCCCTCGTGTGAACGATTATGACAAGTGGGCGATCCGTTGGGGCTATCAATACCGTCCGGAATTCAAGGATGAGAAGGACGAAAAGGAGCATTTGATGACCGAGACAACAGCCATTCTGGCTAAGAACCCACGTCTTTGGTTTGGTGGAGAAGGGAAGAATGAAGACCCACGTGCCCAGCGTGAGGACCTCGGTGACGACAATGTGAAAGCGAGTGATTATGGTATCAAGAACCTAAAGCGCATCATTGTGGCGTTACCAGCATGGACCAAGCAGCCCAATGACCAATATGAGGACCGTATGGAGATGTGGAAGAGCGTCGTAAGTCAGTTCAATCGCTATACAAACCACGTACTGAAGAATGTCGGTGGGCGTTATCTGAACAACATGCCAGGGCAGAAACCGTATGAAGTGGCACCTGCTCAGAAGGGTAGGGACGCCGTAGACTATCTCTCACGTCAGCTTTTCGATGCACCAGAGTGGCTCTATCCGACGACGATGACCGACATTTCGGGTACGGATGCGGTGGAAGCCATCAGCAATGAGCAGGCTCGTGTGCTGAAGGTGATGCTGAATCCTGCACTGATGGATAAGATTTACAAGGACCAAAGAGCACCGGGTGCTTATCAGTTCAAGGATTACTTGAATGATGTTTACCGCAGTGTATGGAAGCCATTGACAGGTCTTTCGGAGGTGAAAGCACGTACACGCCGTATGCTGGAGCGCACTTATGTTGAGCAGTTGAATGCCATTCTCAACCCAGTGAAGACTGAAAAGGCTGGTGCTGCCGACCGTATTCAATCGTCGGATGTGCTCCTTTATGCTGAACAGCAGCTTGATACGATTGAGAAATTCTGTAAAACGCAGGCTGCACACAGTACTGGTATCAACCTGATGCACTACAATGACCTCCTCCGACAGCTGAAACTCATCCGCGAAAGAAGAGTGACGGTGAAGTAAAGGGATGTCATTGGATGTGCGGAATGGTACAATGAACCTGTTGGGTTATCAACTTGTTCATGCGTAAACGTGCCCAACGAATGTAAAGACTATTCACAGTTGGTAAATAATACATGCTCATACAGCCTCTCCCCCGTCCCCTCTCCGAAGGGAGAGGGGGGGCTAATTAGCGAGATACCCCGTTGTATTTGAGGAGACATAACACACTGTTTAAGGATTTTAGTAGACTGTCTTTGAGATTAAAAAGTAAACAAGTTGTTTGCTATAAAATACTTGTTTGCAAGTTAACAAGTAGATGGATTGCATGCTATAAACACTTGTTTGCAAGTTGGCAAGTAGGAGAATTACATGCCATAGACTGCCTGTTGACGTGTTAACAAGCAGGCGAATTGCATGCTATAAATATAGGTTGACAAGTTAATAAGCAGATGGATTGTATGCTATAAATACAGGTTGACGAGTTAACAAGCAGATGGATTGCGCGCTATAAACATTTGTATGCAAGTTAACAAGTAGATGGATTGCGTGCTATAAACACTTGTTTGCAAGTTGGCAAGTAGGCGAATTGAGTGCTATAGAAAACAAGTTTATAAGCCATGTGTAGAGCGGTTATATATTATAAGGTGTTATTTTGAGTCCCGACCATTGTACTCTGCCGTTTTAATTCTTCATCCCGTTATATTCCCAATACACTGCTTTTTGCATCCCACCAGGCACATCCCCTCCTTTGGAGAGGCTTGTGGGAGACACATTTCTTCCCCCTTTTTTATTCAACCGACATGCGATTCTATTGTAGAAGATTATCATGTGCGAGGGGAAAGGATATGTTTATAAACGTTAAATAGTAGTATAAAGTAAGTGATAAAACCTTATAAAGTGTTATATTTGCAAACGATGGTGTCTAACTAACACCTCTTTTAACCATTTAGGTACAGTAATTTACACCTGATAACCAAGAATTTAGGAACCTAAAATATAATAATTAAAAACCTAAACCTAATGAGAAATTTTTACGAAAGAAAGCAGAAGCATCTGTATTTCTCGGTAGCCTTTGCCATGTCTGTGGCTTTGACGCCGACAAATGCCCATGCAGTAGGTAACGCTGGAGGCTTACCCGATGCCGCAACGCGCCAGATTGTGCAGCAAGACGGTAAGCATAAGGTGACAGGACGTGTCGTTGACGCATCAGGAGAACCCCTGATTGGCGCAACGGTCATGGTGGAAGGAACCAAGGATGGTGCCGTAACCGACATTGATGGTAACTTCACCATCAACGTTTCGTCGGCTGCAAAGCTTGTCATCTCCTATGTTGGATACACCTCACAGACTGTTTCCGTGGGCGATAAGACAAGCCTTGCCATCACGATGAAGGAGACTTCCAATACGATGAATGAGGTGGTTGTCACCGCTTTGGGTATCAAACGTGCTGAGAAAGCATTGAGTTACAACGTTCAGAAGGTGGGTGCTGACGAGCTGACACGCAACAAAGACGCCAACTTCGTTAACTCCCTGAACGGTAAGGTGGCAGGTGTTAACATCTCGAAGAGCGCCAGTGGTGTGGGAGGAGCAACCCGTGTCATCATGCGTGGAGCCAAGTCCATTGAGGGAGACAACAATGTTCTCTATGTCATCGACGGTATTCCAATCTTCAATTTCAGTGGTGGTACGGACAGTGGCATCATGGGTGAGGGTCGTGTTAGCAGTGAAGGCATAGCCGATCTCAACCCAGAAGACATCGAGAGTATCAACGTTCTTGCCGGACCTTCAGCCGCTGCACTCTACGGAAGCAACGCTGCTAACGGTGCAATCCTCATCACAACGAAGAAAGGAAAGGAAGGTAGGGTAGAGATTTCGTTCTCAAGTGCAGCCGATTTCAGTTCCCCTTTGCTCATGCCAGAGTTCCAAAACAAGTATGGAAACAAGCTTGGTTCCTATGAAAGTTGGGGTGAGAAGCTCGCAACACCAAGTTCTTACGATCCAAAGAAGGACTTCTTCCGCACAGGAACGAACTTTATCAATGCCCTGACAGTCAATACTGGTAACGAGTTTAACCAGACTTTCGCTTCCGTTGCAGCCACCAATTCACGTGGTATCGTACCGAACAACACGTATGACCGTTACAATTTCACCATCCGTAACACCTCACGTATGTTCAAGAATAGGGTACAACTCGACCTCGGAGCATCCTATATCAAGCAGAAAGACAATAACATGGTGTCGCAGGGAGAGTACTGGAACCCTATCGTTGCAGCCTATCTCTTCCCACGTGGAGAGTCGTTTGATGCCATCAAGACCTTCGAACGCTATAACAACGTGCGCAATTTCCCAACCCAGTATTGGCCTATCATGGACAGCAGGTTCGCCAATCAGAACCCATACTGGACCGCTTATCGCAACCTTGCACCTGATGATAAGGACCGTTTCATGTTCAATGCCGGTCTGACTTATAACATCTTCGACTGGTTAAGTGTGGCAGGTCGTATCCGTTTGGATAAGACTTTCATGACAAGTGAGCGTAAGATATATGCTTCATCATTTGATTATTTCGCCAAATCGAACGGTGCTTACGACTATTATGACTATAAAGAGCATCAGACTTACATTGATGCTATAGCCAATATCAATAAGCATTTCGGTCAGATCAGCCTTGCTGCCAACGTTGGTTACAGCTATTCTGACTACGCATCCCTCACCCGTGGATACGGTGGTAACCTCATCTTGGTACCTAATAAGTTCTCTCTGAACAACATCGCACCGACCGATGGCAAGATACGTGAGGACGGTGGAGCCTCTAAGGTACGCAATGTCGCTGCCTTCGCAAGTGCTGAAATCGGTTATAAGAGTATGCTTTACCTCACGTTGACAGGTAGAAACGACTGGAACTCACGCCTTGTCAACTCGTCAGAGGAATCCTTCTTCTATCCTTCAATAGGTATGTCAGCCATCGTTTCAGAGATGACAAAGCTGCCATCCTTCATCTCTTACCTGAAGGTTCGTGGTTCTTACACTGAGGTTGGTTCGCCTGTCTCACGCTCAGGTATGACCCCTGGCACCATCACCACACCTATCGTGGGCGGTAGTTTGAAGTCAACTGACATCTATCCTTTCACTGATTACAAGGCAGAACGTACGAAATCGTATGAATTCGGACTGACAGCACGCTTCTGGAAGAAGCTCTCTTTCGACTTCACATGGTATAAATCAAACACCTTTAATCAGACTTTCATCGGCGAATTGCCTGAGAGTTCAGGTTATAAAGCCGTCTATCTGCAGGCTGGTAACGTGGAGAACCGAGGCATAGAGATGTCACTTGGATATACAGAAAACTTCGGTGGAGTGCAGTGGAACTCATCATTGGTATACTCAAAGAACGTCAACGAGATCAAAGAAATGGTGAAAGACTATCATCATCCATTGAGTCCTAAGCCCATAAACATCCCTGAAGTGTCGAAAGACAATGGTCGAGTGTTGCTGAAAGTGGGTGGAACGATCAATGATATCTATGCTCGTAAGGTGCTCGCAAAGGACAATCAGGGCTTCGTTAACGTCAGTCCGTCTGGTGGAATGAGCCTCGAGACCGTTGAACCAATCTACCTTGGCAAGACAACACCAGACTTTACGATGGGTTGGAACAATACTTTCACGTATAAGAACTTCGGACTTAGCTTCCTTGTTAATGCTCGTTTCGGTGGCGTTGTCACCTCATCAACACAGGCATTGCTCGATCGTTTCGGTGTCTCAAAGGCGTCAGCTGATGCACGAGATGCAGGGGGTGTGATGCTACCTCACCAAGGATTGTATGATGCAAAGAAGTATTATACACTCGTGGCAACAGGAGAAAACGACCTCGCAGGCTATTATACATATAGCGCAACGAACATTCGTATACAGGAATTCACACTGAGTTATAAGTTCAACTCACGTTGGTTCAATAACATTGTCAAGGACTTAACCCTCTCATTCGTGGCTACTAACCCATGGATGATATACTGTAAGGCACCTTTCGACCCAGAGCTTACGGCGTCAACGGGTACCTATGGACAAGGCAATGACTATTTCATGCAGCCCAGTTTGAGGAGTTATGGTTTCAATATTAAATTCAAATTCTAATAGAATGATGACAACAAAAGCATATAAACACAAGCTATCTAAATATATAATAGCTGTCCTGGCACTCTCTTCCCTCACTGCTTGCGACTTCGAAAAGGTCAATACGAACGAATTCGAACTGCTTCCTGAGGAAGGAATGATGGACGGAATCACCATTGGTGGGCCTATAACGGCAATGGAAAAGTGTGTGTTCCCCGTCGGAACACAGGCAGATGGTACGTCAGTAGTGAACAGATACCAGACTGCTTACAACCTTGCAGCCGACTGTTGGAGTGGTTATTTCGGGCAAAACAACAACTGGGGTGGTCCGAATAACCTCAATTACTTCCTCAAAGATGGGTGGGTGGCATCGTCATATACCGAGGCTTACTCAACAGTGGTGCCTCTCTGGCAGGATTTAAAGGGTAAAACGGAGACGAAATTCCCTGAAGCTTTTGCCTTGGCACAGATACTTAAGATATCAGCTTGGCACAAAGCAACGGATATGTTTGGCCCTATTCCTTATAAAGAGGCAGGAAAAGGGCTCATAACAGTACCTTATGACAGTCAGGAAGAGGTGTATAAATCGATGTTCAAAGAGCTTTCTGATGCCGTAGATGTACTGACAAGATATGCCGATAATGGCACTACTTCCCTCTTACCAAAGGCAGATGCCGTTTACGGAGGTGATGTTAGGAAGTGGGTTGTCTATGCTAATTCATTGATGTTGCGCCTTGCGATGCGTGTCTACTATGCTGATGCAGCGCTCTCACGTCAGTATGCTATGCAGGCAATCAACCACCCTTACGGTGTGATGAAGGCCAAAGAGGATGAGGCAAAGATGGAGAAAGGAGCCGGATTGGTATTCAAAAACAACTTTGACGACCTCATCAATCAGTATAATGAGTGCCGTATGGGCTCTTCAATGTTGGCTTATCTGGGCGGATATCAGGATCCTCGACTGGCAAAATACTTCCATACGAGTTCGCTTTCACAAGCTATGACAGTCGGAACGATGGGCAAATACATGGCAATACCTACTGGTCATGATGTCAATTCGAACGAAACGTTCAAGAATACATCACGTCCTGCCATCTCAAATACGACCCCAACCTACTGGATGCGTGCTTCTGAGGTTTACTTCCTCCTGTCCGAAGCAGCCTTACATGGCTTCCCTGTTGGGCAATCTGCCGAAGATCTATATAAGAAAGGTATAGAAATGTCATTCGAAGAGAATGGTATCCCAACCTCAGAGGTCACCGCTTACCTGCAATCAGGGCTGCAACCAGCTGCTTATAACATGTCAGTTGCCAATCCAAGTGTCAACGTTAGCGTCCCAGCTGTGACCCAAGCGACGACAGAATGGACTGGAACGGACGAGGAAAAGCTTGAGAAGATCATGATACAGAAGTGGATTGCCCTCTTCCCTAACGGTCAAGAGGCATGGACAGAGTATCGTCGTACGGGCTATCCTAAGCTCCATAGCGCAATAACCAATTACAGTAACGGTGAGGTTGACAGTGAGATTGGTATCCGAAGGATGCGTTATCCGACAAACAGATCAACCTCTGCGGAGGACATTGCCAACCTTGAGAGTGCACGACAGATGCTACGTGGCGGTCAGGATAAGGCTGGAACACGTCTGTGGTGGGACAATAAGAATCATTAATCTATAAAGGAAAAAGAAATGAAAGGCTTTAAATATATTAGTTTGTTGCTGCTTCTCATGACGGGATTCATCGTCTGTGGATGTAGCGATACGGCTGACATTGAGAACAAACCGTATGACCATATCGGTGGATACAACACAATGAACAATGCCGAGAGTGAGAAGTATTATGCTGAACTGCGTGCTTATAAGCAGCAGGCTGTCAACTATGGGCGCCCGGTAGCCTTCGGTTGGTATTCCAACTGGTCACCAGCCGGCACGTACAGAAGAGGATATCTCACCTCAATGCCCGACAGTATGGACATCGTTTCCATGTGGAGTGGGGCGCCAAACCGCTTTACTATCACGCCAGAGCAGAAGGCTGACAAGGAGTTTGTGCAGAAAGTGAAGGGTACAAAGCTGTTGGAAGTGACGCTCTTGTCCTACATCGGCAAAGGCAGAACACCTGATTCAGTGTATACAAAGGTGGAGAAACAGGCTGAAGAGGAAGGCTGGGCAACTGATAAAGCACGTGTTGAAGAGGCTAAGAAACAGGCTCGTTGGAAGTTCTGGGGCTTCGATGGCGTCATTGGTTCCGATAATCACAAGGAGGCTTTGGCTCGTTTTGCAAAGGCATTGTGCGACTCTCTCGTTGCCAATGACTGGGATGGATATGACATTGACTGGGAGATTGGCAGTGGTGTGTTCGATATGGACGGTACGTTAAGCACCAATGAGCAACTCGTTTATTTGGTCAAAGAGATGAATAAATACATCGGTCCGAAGAGCGATCCTGAGCATAAGGGACACCGACTGATCTGTATCGACGGTCATTTCTGGGCACTTACTGAGGCGTTGGATGGCTATGTTGACTATTGGATTGACCAGTCATACGGGCGTATAACGAACTTTGATAACTTCGGAATAGACCCGAAAAGCATCATCACAACCGATAACTTTGAGGCTTCATTCAAGACTGGTGGCGTGCTGTTAAGGCAGGCTGCGAGCATGCCATCAACGGGTTATAAGGGTGGAGTAGGTGCATATCGTTTCGATAACGACTATGACAACACACCTAACTATAAGTGGATGCGACAGGCTATACAGATTAATCAGAAGGTGTTTAAGGAGAGAATGGGGCAGACAACACAACCTCAGAACCCTTAATCCTACATAATTTTAAAACAGAATATGAAGATGAAAAAGCATATTTTAAAACATATTGCAGTGGCAATCGCCGCATGCTGTGTGGTGAGTTGCCAAGACAGTGAGAGCGATTTGCTGAAGCAGAAGGTTTATTTTGATAACAATCTGCAGAGCGTTTCCATGCCTGACACGGGTACTTCTGCGGAGGTTGACATCACATCGCGCCTCTCCAACAAGCAGAACGCTGCTGTTGAGGTGTCCTATACCCTGGCAGATACGGCTTTGGTAGCGGCATATAACAGTCGGTACGGTACGAATTACGTTCCTTTCAAGCCGGAGAATGCTGCCTTCAGCAAGGCTGCTTCAACCATTGAGGCTGGTCAGGTGTATGCAGAGAAGGTGTCACTGACACTCAATAACCTCGACCAGTTGCAGGAGGGTAAGACCTATATGCTGCCCATTCAGTTGCATTCCGGGTCAGTGACTGCCATCAGTGGCGAGAATGTGATGTATGTTGTCCTTGCCAAACCCATCAAGATTGCCAAGGCAGCGAACTTCTATTCAAGTTACATCTCCGTGAAGTTCCCTACCGGAACACACTTCAAGTCGTTCACTTATGAGGCTCTGATCAACTCAATATGGTGGGGTAGCAACAACACCATCATGGGAACTGAAGGCGTAATGATACTCCGTGTCGGTGATACTGGCGGTGGTATACCATCTGGAATACTGCAAGCTGCGGGCAGACAACACTATGAAGCACCCGAGAAGCTGCAGACCAACAAGTGGTATCACGTGGCTCTGACCTTTGATCAGGCTACGGGTAAGACGGTGATGTACCTCAATGGCGTGAAATGGGCTGAGTCTGCATGGAACATTCCGGGCTTTGATCCGAACTCCGACATCGGTTTCAACATCGGTAAGCTGGCTGGTTTCCCATGGGGCGAACGTCCTTTCTATGGTTACATGAGCGAGGTTCGCGTGTGGAGCGTGGCTCGTACGGAGAACCAGATCAAGCAGAACATGCTGGGCGTTGACCCTAAGTCGGATGGACTGGAGCTCTATTTCAAGATGAATGGTTCGGAGAAGATGGAGAACGGCAAGATAAAAGACGCTGCGAAGGGCATCGAATGTCCGATGAGCAACATACAGATTGATGACCTCTCACAGCCTCTCACCGCAAAGGATCTGCAATAATCATCAGTGCTGTAGTGCCTTCCTGCCACCGCACATAACGCCATTGGCAAAGGCACTTACAGTGTTTCAATAACCGTAAAAAGCCAGACTGCACCTGCAAGTCTGGCTTTTCTTGTTTACCTTTTTATGCTTTTCCCTTGCAAAAGTCCCTTGTCCCCCTTTCTTTTTTATCCTTTTCTCTTTCAAATACCCCTTTTCTCTCTTTCTTTTTTTATCCTTTTTTCTTTTTAAATGCACCTTTTACTCTCTCCCTTTCTTATCCTTTTCCTTTTCAATTCCCCTTTTTATAGTTTTACGCTTTTCCCCTTTGTTCTTTCGCCTTTGCCCCTTCTTTGTCAATTTATTTCTCTTCTACTTTTCAATCTACGCCCTTTTGCATTCTAAAAGATGCCCTTTTGCAATGTAAAAGGGCATCTTTTGACGTGTAAAAGGGCGTCTTTTACAACGCAAAAGGGCACCTTTTACAAGCCTCTTTGTAACCTCTTGATATTGCGGAGGTTACAAACCCAGTTTTTCACCATTATCCTTCGTTTTGCAGTCAACACCCCTTTTCTTTTTGTAAGGTTATTTCTTATTTCTCACATCACCCTCCCTTCCTGTTTATTCCATCCTCCCTTCCTGTTTATTTCATCCTCCCTTTGTCCTCCCCCTGTTGTCATCCGCCCCATTCCCCTCACCCCTTTCCCGCTTTGATGGGTATGAATACATAACCGCACCGCCCATAAGAAGCACCTCAAACGATATGCCCCGCCTTTTTAAAGTTTGTTTTGTAAATGTGATCTTTTATGATCATAAAACTTAAACAATGATCCTTTCTTTGGCGTTATCTCACCTTTTGATGACCTTTGTATAAAGAAGTAGAAGATAGTATGAAAAAAACAGATAATGCAAAGCCGTTCATTAAGTGGGTAGGAGGTAAGGGACAGCTGATAGAACAGTTGACAAACCTGCTTCCAAAGGACTTCTGTTGTTGGAAAGATACCACTTATATAGAGCCATTTGTAGGTGGTGGAGCCATGCTTTTTTATATGCTTCAGCATTTCCCGAACATCAAACATGCTGTGATAAACGATATAAATACGGATCTTACAACATGCTATCAAACGATTCGTGACAATGCAGAAGAACTCATTTTATCATTGAAGAATATAGAAGAGTACTATCTTTCTATAAAAGAAGAGGAGGAACGCAAATCTTTTTTCATGTCTGTGCGTGAGCAATATAACCAAAAGAACCTTGCACCTGTAGATAACACGACAAAGTTTATCTTCTTAAATAGAACGTGTTTTAATGGTTTATATCGGGTTAACAAGTCTGGATTGTTCAATGTTCCTTTTGGGAAATACAAGAATCCAAAGATATGTGACCCACAAACTATTAGGAAAGACAGTGAGCTTTTGCAACGTGTAGAAATACTGAATGGTGATTTTGAGGAGACATTTAACTATGCAAAGGGTAACACTTTGTTTTATTTTGACCCTCCTTATCGCCCTTTAAGTGATACGTCAAGCTTTAATGACTACACGAAAGAGTCCTTTAATGATGATGCACAGATAAGGTTGAAGGAGTATTGTGACAGAATTAATAATGCGGGATACTCTTTTATGCTAAGTAACTCTGACTGTAAAGGCAAGACGGAGAGTGATAATTTCTTTGATATCCTTTATAAAGATTATCAGATAGAACGCGTATGGGCATCTCGTAGTATCAATGCTAACCCTAATAAAAGAGGAAAATTGACAGAGATACTTGTACACAATTACCCATGTGTAGAACAATATTCATTTAATAATCAATCAACTTTAATAGCTGAAAACCAATTAGAATATGGAAAAAAACTTTGAACGATTCATGTCTCAACTACGGGAGACAAACCAAACCTTAGATTTCTTTTGCGACTTTAAAAAGATTGAAAACAACGTGAATGACATTAAGTTAAGTCTCTGTATGCTTAACAGTCTTATTGGATCTACAAACCTTCGTCAAAGTGTTGAGACGATTTGGCAGAGAGATAAAACAGCCTTTAAAATCATGGACCTACTGATAGCGGTAAGAAGTGGTGGCAAAAAGGTCGTGCTTAGTTCTGATGGCGACTGTGTTTTTCTCGATCGGTACTTTGATAGTATAGATGGGGTTATGGAGTATTTGGAGGAAACTGGTCTTGCAAAAGTATTATGTGAGGGCAAGATCAAAGACCTTGTTGATTATGTTTTCGGTATAGAAACAGGTCTGGATACTAATGCTCGCAAGAACAGAAGCGGAGATATCATGGGCAACTTAGTTGCTAACGTCTTTACTGATCATGGCATTACGTTCCGTAGAGAGGTTTATTCAAGTGAATGGCCAACCATAACGAAAGTTCTTGGTGAGGATAAGAAACGTTTTGATTTCGTTATTAAGACGAGTGAAAAGGTGTATTTAATAGAGGTGAACTTCTATAGTACAGGTGGTTCTAAACTGAATGAAGTGGCTCGTTCTTATTCAGATATTGCACCAAAGATTAATAGTGTGCCTGGCTTTGAGTTCGTTTGGATAACCGATGGTGTAGGTTGGAAGTCCGCAAAGAACAAACTACAGGAGGCGTATAGTATAATACCTAACATTTATAATTTGACTGATATAACTAATTTTATAAACCTAATAAATGAATAAAAACTATGGCATGTAAAAAAAATCATTCTGAGTTATCAAACATTATGAATAATTTACCTTATGATCAAGGTGGTGTTGGACGGCATAAATGTGCTGCATGTGCTTATGAGAAGGGCTATAAAGCAGGGTACTCTCTAAAAGAAGAGCTTGATATCAATGAGGTCCTAAATGGCTTAGAAGAGAGTCAGGCTGGTTCACAGAGACACAAGAGTCCTCATGCAGCGTATGCTTTGGGATATTATGATGGGGTGTGTGCAAGAACTAATAGTAAATAATAAATTATGATTAAAGGTGGTACTGGTGGTTCAAATACTCAGACTGGTTTACTTTATGAGGCAAAAACTGATTTAAAAGTTTTCCTAAATAGTAAAGAAGGGTATAAAGTAGAAGATACGAAAGTTTTTTATCATGGAGATTTAGTTGCAAGATTTTTTAAGAAACATGAGTTATATGGTTTCTTAAAAAGTAATAATATTGATTGGAAACAGCATATCTCTAAAAAGCTTTTACCAGATGGTTGCATTTATGTAATCGTTAATAATACTGTGTTTATTATTGAAGTAAAATATCAACAGGTTAGTGGAAGTGTTGATGAGAAGCTACAAACTTGTGATTTTAAGCGGAAAGAGTATATGAAATTATTCTCTAAACTTAATTATAAGGTCGAGTATTGTTATGTACTCAGTAAATGGTTTCATGACAAACAATATAAGGATGTATTAGATTATATTATAAGTGTAAACTGTAGATACTATTTTACATATATACCTTTACATGAGTTTGGGTTACCAGTTCCACAAGAAACTCCTGAAGATGATGTGATACCATCGTATGAAATGTAATGATACAGCCCTACTATTCATCACCGAATTCTGACTTTCTCCTTGCCCATGGCGATTGTTTCAAGCTGCTTCGTGAGTTTGATTTTAAGTTTGATATGATCTTTGCTGACCCTCCTTACTTCCTCTCCAATGGTGGTATTTCGTTGCAGAGTGGGCATGTAGTGTGTGTGGATAAAGGGTCATGGGACAAGGGAAAGAGCCCCGAAGAGCTGATGACTTTCAACCGTGAGTGGCTCAGACTGTGCCGTGATAAGCTGAAAGATAACGGTACGATATGGATCAGTGGGACGTATCATAACATCTTCTCCGTGGCTAACTGCCTGACGGAACTGGGCTATAAGATTCTGAATGTCATCACTTGGCAGAAGACAAACCCACCATGTAACATCTCTTGTAGGTTCTTTACCTATTCAACAGAGTTTATTATCTGGGCTCGGAAGCTGCCACGTGTGCCGCATAAGTTTAATTACCGACTGATGAAACATCTCAATGGCGACAAGCAAATGACGGATGTGTGGCGGTTACCCGCTATCGGACGATGGGAAAAGTCGCAAGGAAAACACCCTACACAGAAGCCTTTGAGTGTGCTGACCCGTATCATTCTTGCTTCCACTGACCCCGGTGACTGGGTTCTCGACCCCTTTAGTGGCTCCAGTACTACGGGTATTGCAGCCAATCTTTGTGGTCGTCGTTTTGCCGGAATAGAGCAGGAAGAGGAGTTTTGCAGGATGTCACGGGGTAGGAGAGAGGAACTTGAACTGTTGAGTAGACGTGATGATCTGGCTCACCATATTGCTGATCTCCGCCTGTTGGAGTATGAGCAGACAACGGTTGCAGCACCTCTCCTGGATGGTTCTTTACCCTTCTGATGGCTCTGTGGTCACAACCGCATTGTCATAAATGCGTCTTTTTTATGATGAAGGTAGGTGTGTTGATGGGTAAGGGATTAAAATGAAGCCAGTGAGAAGAATCACATTTGCTGTCATTCCTGTCATCTTTTGTAGTCGTATAACCCATTATACATGAGGCGATTACACGAAATGTTAAAAGTGACAGCAAACTAATTTTAAACTAAGATAGAGGAAAAGAGTAATTTTTCTCCTATCGTTTAAATCCCGAAAACACATCCGTTCCCTAAGAATTTATTGTCCAGAAAGGACACTGTGCAGCTTTTCTTCTTGCTTCATCTGTGCATCTTACCTCTCTGCTGAGCGTGTTATGGCGGGTAATGAATCCCTTTCCGTTTAGTCTTCTCTCCCTTTAAGACGCGTTAAGGTGGGCTTTTTTAGAGAGAAAACATGGTTGAAAGGATGCGACAAAGTTGTCTGTGGATTCACTTTGGGGCATGGAAAATGCCGTAAGAAACAATTAAAAATCATAAAGTAAGCTGCATATTACTTGCTTATAAACCAAGTTTCACCTATCTTTGCACCGTAAAAATAGATATAAACATATACGGATATGGTAGATCTTAGACAAAAACAGCAGGGAGATAGCCAAAAGAGCAAGAATGACTTTGTACTGTCAGACGTCTCTAAGGAGGAACTTCTGAGGAGAAGAATACCCGTATATGACTATATTTTGTAAGTAGGATACCCTCCCTTTTGATGATGAAGTGATACTTCAACGAGCACCCAACATTAGTCACAGACATTGAGAATTTCTTCAAAAGGCAATACCATTATTTCAGTTAAAGCATGAATTCAGACCTTAAAAAGACTGAATGGAGCTGAAGTTTTTGTGATTAACCTACAATAAAAAACTATTTATATACGTTTTAAATGCCGTATATACAACCACATCTTGGGCTTCTCAAGGTGAAGAATTTTGAATTATGATAGAATACATCAAGGGTGAACTCACCGAACTTACACCTGCTTTGGCTGTTGTTGAAGCACATGGCGTGGGTTATGCGTTGAGCATTTCACTTAATACTTATAGTGCTATACAAGGTAAAACGGCTGTGAAACTCTTTGTGCATGAGGCAATTATGACGGGAGGACGTGACGATAGCTACACGCTTTACGGCTTTGCAACGAAGCAGGAACGCTCACTTTATCAGTTGTTGATTACCGTTTCGGGTGTAGGAGCCAACACTGCACGTATGATTCTCTCATCATTGACGCCTGCCGAACTGTGCAATGTCATTGCAAACGGTGACGAAAAGATGCTGAAAACAGTGAAAGGCATCGGACTTCGTACGGCACAGCGCATCATTGTCGACCTCAAAGACAAGATCATGCAGAGCGGAATAGCCGACGAACTACATGTAAGTAGTCAGCCAGGGACGCCTGCTGTTGATGCAGGAATCAAGGATGAAGCCGTCAGTGCATTGACAATGTTGGGCTTTTCTCCTGCTCCTTCGGCAAAGGTTGTGGTCAGTATTCTGACTGAACAGCCCGATCTTCCTGTTGAACAGGTTGTAAAGATGGCTCTGAAGATGATTAAGTAAAGTGTGATTCGCAATCGCTTTTGAAAAGATACCATAACATATTCCTCCTTCTTGTCGTCCTCCTTGGCAGCGTTTGTCTGTTGAGCTGGGGACGTGGAGCCTTTGGTGTCGCTTCAATAGAGACGATTCTGACCACCATTGCACCACCAGACACGGTGAAGAAGGCGAAGAAAATTGACGTGGAGATTGACGATGAGAAGATCCCAGACTCCCTTTTACACCCGCGATGGAAGGTGCAACGCACCTCCCCTGTCACCTATGACGACCTGAAAGAGAACTCCACCGACCTCAGTCGTCCGGAGAACATGCGGCAGACCGTGGAATATAACGATACACTCGACCGATACATCATTGGCAATAAGATTGGGAACACCTACGTGACAGCCCCTATCATGATGACACCAGAGGAGTATCGGAAGTGGAGTGAGAAGCGAAGTTTCTCCGATTATTACCGCTCTAAGAACCAGGAAATACTCCAAAAGAAAGGCAAAGAGAAGTTTGATTTCACCGATATGCACTTCTCTTTGGGTCCGGCAGAGAAGATTTTCGGTCCCGGCGGTGTACGTATCAAGACACAGGGAACGGCAGAACTGAAGTTTGGAGGAAACATAAAGAACATCGATAATCCCTCATTACCAATCCGAAACCGCCGTACTACGGCAATGGACTTCGATGAAAAGATCAACTTAAACGTCAATGGTAAGGTGGGAGATAAGGTGAATATGAACCTCAACTACAACACTGACGCTACGTTTGACTTTGATACTCAGAACTTCAAGTTGAAGTATGAAGGGAAAGAAGACGAGATCATCAAACTCGTTGAAGGTGGTAACGTGTCCTTCCCATCCAATAACTCGCTTGTTCAGGGAGCCACATCCCTCTTCGGTATCCGTACCGATATGCAGTTTGGAAAGCTGAAACTGCAGACCGTTCTGTCGCAGAAGAAGAGTTCAAACAAAAGCGTTAGCTCACGAGGAGGTAAGCAACTCACTCCTTTTGAGATTGATGCTACGGAGTATGAGGACAACCGTCACTTCTTCCTTTCGCAGTATTTCCGTACCAACTACGATGCTGCGATGAAGAGTTTGCCCAACCTTACCACGGGAATAACCATCAACCGTGTGGAGATATGGGTTACTAACAAGACAGGAACGACCAGTAACACCCGTAATATCGTTGCTTTGACCGACTTAGGTGAGAACACAAAGGTCAGTCGTACCGACCTTTGGGGTGCCGGAACAGGCCCTGTTCCTGCCAACAATGCCAACACCGAGTATGCCACCATCGCACAGGGCTATCCCGCAGCACGTAACATTGACCAGGTGACGAGCATCCTTGACGGTGCAGGACTGGTGGGTGGAAACGACTATGAGAAGCTTGCCAATGCCCGATTGCTCAGCAGTTCGGAGTATACTGTCAATAGTGCGCTGGGTTATATCTCACTTCGTAGTGGGCTGCAGACCGACCAAGTGCTGGCAGTAGCCTATGAATACACCTATGGAGGAGTAACTTATCAGGTGGGAGAGTTCGCCAGTGACCGTACAGATATCAATGAAGCACTCTTCGTAAAGTCACTGAAGAACACCAGTAACAACCCGAAACAGGGAAACTGGGACCTGATGATGAAGAACGTCTACTACCTTTCGACAAACATTGAACGTGATAAATTCCGCTTAGACGTCAAGTATCAGAGTGATACCACAGGTGTTTATCTCTCTTATATCCCCGAACCACAAGTGAAAAGTCAGCCTATCATCCGCCTTCTTGGCGCTGACCGCCTGGATAATAACAATAATCCGCATGCCAATGGATACTTTGATTACGTGGAAGGGTACACCGTTGACAACGGAAGAGTGTTCTTCCCGATGGCTGAACCCTTTGGTGAAGGACTCCGAAAGGCACTCCTTGCGAAAGGTGTAGCAGCTAATATCGCCAATAAATACGTCTTCTCCGAGCTCTACGACTCCACAAAAACCATTGCAAAACAGATTGCAGAGAAAGATAAATACATGCTTGTTGGACAGTATCGGGGTACGGCTGCCAACATCATCTCACTCGGTGCATACAACGTTCCACAAGGTTCGGTGGTCGTAACAGCCGGTGGTGTCACGCTGACAGAGGGCTCTGATTACAGCGTTGACTACAGTGCTGGAGAGGTAACGATACTGAATCAGAGTATCATTGATGCTGGAACAGCTGTCAACGTGTCGCTGGAAAGCCAGAGCAGTTACCAACAAGAGCGCAAGACAATGCTTGGTTTGAACTGGGAATATGACTTCTCTAAGGACTTCCAGATTGGTGGTACGTTCATGCATCTGTCTGAACAACCACTGACAACGAAGGTGAATATGGGTGCAGAACCACTCAATAACACCATCTGGGGACTGAATATCAACTGGAAAAAGGAAAGCCAATGGCTGACGAATATGCTGAATAAGATTCCATTCTTGCATGTTACACAGCCTTCTTACATAACGTTCTCGGCAGAATTTGCCCAGCTTATTGCCGGACAAAGCAAGGGAACACAGAACAATGCTTCGTATCTGGATGACTTCGAGGGGACAAAGAACACCATCGACGTGAGTCAACCGAAGTCGTGGGTTATCTCAAGTGTACCGTCAGACTTCCCGGAATCAACGGATAAGACAAGCCTTCGCAGTGGTTTTAACCGCAGTCTTCTGGCATGGTATAACATCGATCCGTTGTTCACACGCCGTAGTAGTTCACTCACACCGGGGCATATCAAGAGCGACCTTGAGCAACTTTCGAACCATTATGTGCGTGAAGTGCCTGTCAGAGAGCTCTTCCCGAACCGTGATCTGAACTATACTGGCTCCATATCAACGCTGAATGTACTCAATCTTGCGTACTATCCAACGGAGAGAGGACCCTATAACTTCAATCCAAACATCGATGCAAACGGTAGACTTACTAACCCAAGAGGTACTTGGGGAGGTATGATGCGCAAGCTCGATACCAATGATTTCCAGGCAGCTAACATCGAATACATTGAGTTTTGGATGTTAGATCCCTTCATTTATTCGAACCTTCAGCCCGACGCAAGCCACTATGGCGGTGATTTCTACATCGATTTAGGTGAGGTTTCAGAGGATATTCTTAAGGATGGGAAGAAGTTTTACGAGAGCGGAATGCCTGTTGACGGTAGCTCTTCATGGACAACGACGCAGTGGGGACGCATTCCTACACAGTCAACTATCACCTATGCCTTCGCAACATCAAAGGGAAGCAGAGCCAAACAGGACATAGGTCTGGACGGATTGACGAATGAAGAGGAGCAACAGTTCGCTTCTTATCAGAACTTTCTCACTGCTGCAAGAGCCAGAACGAACCAAGCTGTGTTCGATTCTATATGGGCTGACCCTTCAAATGATGACTATCATTACTTCCGTGGGTCGGATTGGGATGCAAAGAAGGCATCCATCTTGGAGCGTTATAAGCGTATCAACAACCCACAAGGCAACTCTCCTGACAACGAAAACAACAACGAACGATACGATACTTCCTATAAAACGACACCTGATGTGGAGGATATCAACCAGGATTATACGCTGAATGAGTATGAGAAATACTATCAATATCATATCAGTATCCGACCACAGGACCTCGTTGTGGGTAGGAACTTCATTGTGGATAAGCGTACAGCATCTGCCCCACTACGCAAAGGTGGATCCGAAACAGTGACCTGGTACCAGTTCAGAATCCCATTGGAGGAGTTCCAAAAGCGTGTGGGTAACATCAGCGACTTCACCAGTATACGTTTCATGCGTATGTTCCTGACGGACTTTGAGAAGCCTGTTGTACTGCGTTTTGGTACGTTCGACCTCGTAAGTGGTAAGTGGAGACAGTACACACAGAACCTTACCAACGCTGCATCTACCTCTGGGACGATGGCAGTAAGTGCCGTTAGCATTGAAGAAAACAACAATAAAGTACCTGTAAACTACACCCTTCCTCCAGGCATAGACCGTGGACAGGACCCAAGTCAGCCACAACTTGTTCAGCAAAACGAGCAGGCTTTGTCTATGTCAGTGAGCAATCTCGGTACTGGAGAGTCGAAGGCTGTATATAAAAACACAACCCTTGACCTGCGCCAATACAAACGTCTGCAGATGTTTGTACATGCCAATGCCTTCGAACAGAACACCACTAACCTTACTGATAACCAGCTGGCAGTGTTCGTTCGGTTGGGTTCCGACTATAAAAACAACTACTATGAGTATGAGATACCTCTGAAACTAACCCCTGCAGGATGGTATGATACCTACACAGCAGAGGGCTGTAAGGCTGTATGGCCAGAGGAAAACATGATGGATATACCCTTGCAGCTGCTCACATCGGTGAAGAAACAACGCAACCAAGCACGTGGAGCAGGTACTGCAAGTTACAATCGTCCGTTCTCAATATACGACGCTGAGCACCCTGCCAACCGTGTTACGATCATGGGTAACCCAACGTTGGGAGAGGTGAAGACGATGATCATCGGTGTTCGAAACCTCGCAAGCAGTCAGAAAAGTGGTGAGGTATGGGTGAACGAATTGCGCTTGTTAGAGTTCAACAACGAAGGTGGATGGGCTGCACGTGGGCAGTTGAACCTCCAGTTGTCCGACTTTGGTACCGTAGACATCAATGCCAGCCACAGCACGGATGGCTTTGGTGGTATTGAACAAGGCGTCAATGAGCGGCAACAAGAGACCAAAACGGACGTATCAGTCACCACAAGCCTTGAGTTAGGTAAGTTCTTCCCAGACAAAGCAAAGGTCTCTGCACCTTTATATTATAGTGTTACGAAGAGCGAAAGCCGTCCTAAGTATAACCCACTCGACACAGATATGGAGCTGAAAGATGCCTTGGAAGGTGCTGCCAACCGACAGGAACGCGACTCCATAGAGTCCATTGCGGTGACAAAACGCCTGACAACGAACTTCTCTTTGTCTAATGTACGTGTCGGAATACAAACGACGAGCCATCCAATGCCGTACGATCCTGCCAACTTCTCCTTCTCTTACAGTCATTCACACTCACATACTACGGGTGAGACGACGGTCTATGAGAACGAAGACACCTGGCGTGGAGCTGTCAACTATACGTGGACTCCAGTGTATAAGACATGGGAACCGTTCCGAAAAATCATCAAAGGGAAGTCAAGATGGTTTGATATTCTCAAGAACTTCGGGCTCAACTGGTTGCCACAGAACATCACTTTCAACACGGAGATGCTCCGAAACTACTACGAACTACAGGAACGTGACATGGAAGCAACGGTCAATAACATGCTGCCATTGACCTTTAACTCACAATTCCTGTGGAATCGTGACTTCTCTTTGCGGTGGGATCTGACACGAAACCTGCACATGAACTTCCAGAGTGCTACCCATGCGGAGATTGAAGAGCCGTATGCACCTGTCAATAAGGACCTCTATCCAGACCGATATGAGGCGTGGAAAGACTCTGTTTGGACAAGTATCAAGCACTTCGGAACGCCACTTGACTATCAACAGAACTTCACCCTTTCTTATCAGTTGCCACTCAATCTCATTCCAGCCTTCGACTGGGTGAATGCTGATGCCACCTATACTGCGGCATACACGTGGGTACGTGGAACGGAACTGGAGGATGGTACGTCACTCGGAAATACGATTACGAGCAACCGTATGCTCAATATCAACGGGTCATTCAACTTCGAAAGACTCTATAATCACGTTCCTTTCCTTAAGAAAACCAACGAGCGTTTCAACCGTACAAAGCCTCGTCTGCAGCCGAAGAAGCCAATGACACCGGAGGAAAAGAAGAAGAAAGAGAAGGAAAAGAAGGAGGAACAGGACAATAAGAAGAAGGAACTGCCGAAGAATAAGCGGAGCTTTGAACAGGAGATAACCATCAATGCCGACTCAGCCGTTGTCATCTCACATGGTAAACACACCAAACGACTCATGGTATCTGCCAAGGATGCAACAGGAAAGAGTATACAGATAAAGTGGAAGAAGATGGGCGATAACCAGGTGAAGGTCTATAACAAGGCTGACTCTTCCGTACGTATGAAGCTCACCGTGACACCGAAGGAGCCACTCGAGAACAAGGGATGGTACAAGACGGCACAGTATGTTGCACGTGCATTGATGATGGTTCGTAATGCAAGTGTCTCTTATCGGAACCAGTATGCCATGGCTTTGCCGGGCTTCATGCCTACTGTCGGGAAGGCATTCGGGCAGAGAAGAGGAACGGGAGCCATGTCTCCGGGACTCGATTTCGCCTTTGGTCTTATTGATGACGACTACATTGGCAAGGCTCGTAATAATAATTGGCTGCTCGTTAATGACAGTGTTGCTACACCAGCAACGACCAATAAGACCGAAGATCTGCAGTTGCGCGTTACGTTAGAGCCTTTCAGAGACTTTAAGATTGACCTTACTGCCAGTCGGACGGAGACCACCTCACGTAGCATTCAGTATATGTATGCTGGCAATCCTACCACGCAAAGCGGTACGCTGACCATGACAACGCTCTCTCTGGGTACGGCTTTCGAAAGTCAGGGGGATGCTAATAACGGGTATCACAGTGCTACCTTCGACCGTTTCGTGGGTTCACTCGAGAAATATCGTGGGCTTGTTGAGGCTCGATATCAAGGTTCTACCTATCCAGCAGCCTATGGTGGAGGAACATATAACCCTGCAAACGGAGCCGTAAACAAGTATAGTGCGGACGTAATGATACCTGCTTTCCTTAATGCCTACACCAGTATGGGTGGTAACGGACTGAAGTTGTTCCCTACATTACGCAGTTTGCTGCCGAACTGGACCATACGTTACAGTGGATTGTCACGTCTGCCGTTCTTCGAGACATTGTTTAAGAGCATCAATATCAACCATGCTTATCGCAGCATCTTTGCCATTGGCTCTTACCAGAGTTACAGTACTTGGCAGGAATACATGAACGGTTTGGGCTTCATCACCGATGCTACAACGGGCAATCCGTTGCCAAGTTCAATGTATAACATCTCACAAGTGAGCATCAATGAGGCTTTCTCACCGCTGCTCGGAGTGGATGTGACGTTGCAGAATGACCTTACGGCACGTCTGGAGTACCGCCAGACGCGTGTCCTTTCGCTCTCAATGACGAGTATCCAGCTCAATGAAGCAACGTCAAAGGACTGGGTTATCGGCATAGGATACAGGATAAATAACTTCAATCTCTTCAATACGGGAACACGAAGGGTGGTTAAAAGCAAGAAAAAACAGAATGATAACAATCAGAATGACAATAACTCGACGAACAAGAATGGTGGGGTGAACCGTGATTTGAACCTCCGTCTCGACATGAGTTATCGTCAACAGGCATCGCTGACACGTGACATCGCATCGCTGTCGTCGGCAGCATCAAGTGGTAACACTGCCTTTAAGTTCTCCTTTATGGGCGACTATACACTGAGTAGGTTGGTTACGGCAAGCCTCTATTACGACCTGCAGATCAACTCTCCACTGTTATCATCAGGCAGTTATCCTACCACAACGCACGACTTCGGTGTCAGTCTGAAACTCAGTCTGACCCGATAGGGCGTACCGATCTTGGTCTTTCCCTGCTTCGTGATTCGTAAAAAAGACGGCTAAGGCGCAGTGTTCTTCTTCTTAAAGGGACAATACCAAATGACGAACCACGACAGAATGGATATCACAAGCAAGGAAATCGTCAGGTAATTGTCTAAGATTCCATTGCCATGTTTGAAGAGATTGAAGATGCCATGGGCACAAGCGCATAGCAGAAGAGACCGTGTGTCGTGTGCAAACCGGTCCAATCCCCAGGAAGCCAACAGTAAGATGGCGAAGAATATCAGTCCACTCATGTTGAAAGAGAAGTTCAAATGCCAGAAAAACCACAAGACAGTAATGGTCAGGATACGTTTTATCGGGCGCATTGCTGCAAGCTCTCCCGTTAGATAACCACGCCAACCCACTTCCTCAAGGAAAGCATAGAGCGTGCAACCTAAGAACACCAAGGAGGTTCTTAGCCCATGATGCGTGTCGAAAATGAGAAAGAGCAGGGTGGGGAAGACGATACACGCAAGGCTGCGTATCCATGATTTACCTGCTATGGAACAGAAAAACTTCTTCTTAAAGATGCCCATTACCACCACACCTCCCAGTGCTGGACCCACTCCTTCACATAGCTGCACGATGATGGAAGAGCAACTGTCAGGGAACAGACGGGGCAAGACGTAAAGCGAAACGAGTCTGCATGCCACCGCAATAACATAGAAAAGAAGCAGTGGCATGACTACTTTCTTCCAGTATTTTGTTACGTTTGTCATAGTTATTTTCAATGTTATTAGTCTTTGTTCTGTCGCAAAGATACAATTAATTCTTTGTAAACTGTCGTTGGAATATAAAAAAATTACCGACTGAAAGACACATTTTTGATTGCCAATCCCGCCGTTTCTTTCGTCTTCTTCTCGTCCGTTTCTCAGTCTGTTCACCCGTCTGTTGAATCGGTAAAACCGCTACCCTGATGACAAAGAACACTGACCTTACTTTGAAAACACAACGAAACGAAGAGTAACAAAAATCCTTACACTTTCCACTCCGTCGTCTTTCACTTTCCCTAGCATATCCCTTCTTTTCCGCCTTTGTAACCTTTAGATTATCAATAGGTTACAAAGAGGCTTGTAAAAGGTGCCCTTTTGCATTGCAAAACATGCCCTTTTACACATCAAAAGACGCCCTTTTGCACATCAAAAGGGCATCTTTTAGAACGCAAAAGGGCGTAGATTAAAAAGCAGATGGGAATAATCTTTACATCTGAACACTCCCTCCCTTCCTCCGTTCCACCCAAATGCGAGGAGAGAAAGCGCAGAGATTCTTCAAAATAAGCTCAGCATAGCCTTCGCTTTATGTTGTTATTCACCCTTATTTACTATGTGTTGAGTCTTGCGGCGAACCAATTGTTATATTCATATGGTTGTTGATTTTCTCAGCATTAATGTGTTGTCTGTATTCATTTGGGGTTAGATGTATCTCGGAATGTCTATGAAATGGTAGATTAAACTCAGTGTATGTAATGTGACTGCACA
>ERZ773265.163-NODE-163-length-43793-cov-8.059308_pt1 | contig 43793 bp, 70 predicted proteins | sample MGYA00580512_ERZ773265 | MGnify/ENA primary metagenome ERZ773265 (study PRJEB29015, sample SAMEA2738169) | human oral metagenome | biome: human oral; feature: human-associated habitat; material: saliva | place: China | collected 2183 ... | reverse complement strand
CAACGGACTGAAAATCCGTGTGTCGACAGTTCGATTCTGTCCTGAGGCACCATTTTTGTATTCCACGCGGTTGTGGTGGAATGGCAGACACGCCATCTTGAGGGGGTGGTGAGCGTACGCTCGTGAGGGTTCAAGTCCCTCCAACCGCACCAAGCTGATTAAATAAGGGCTTACAGGTAATTCTGTAAGCCCTTATTTTTGTTTGACATCATAAAGTCTTGCGTGGTTTGACATCATTTTGACATCAGAATATTTTAGAAATACGTTCCACGATGTCATCTTCCATTTTAGGTGTCACATGTGAGTAGGTATCCATCGTTTCTTGGAATGAAGCATGCCCTAGACGTTCCTGTATGGCTTTCATATTGGCTCCATTTTCGATGAGAAGTGTGGCATGGGTATGTCTAGTACCATGCATAGTAAAATCGGGCTTACCGATTAAACTGGCGTATTTCTTACATAGTTTGCTGACTTCATCAGGACAACGAGGACCGCCTTTTATACCAGGAAATACAAGATTATTATTAATCCAGTTCATGGTTTTAATTCTACGCTTGTCTATGACCGTTTTATGCTTCATAAGCTCCTGGAGCGTTTCCGTATCAATAGCAATAATCCGTTTTGAGGATGCCGTTTTAGTTGTATTGGATATAACTGCAGTAGATCCGATTTTGAGTGCTGTTTGTGAAACAGATATAGTTGATTTCTTAAAATCGATATCAGACCATCGTAAGCCTAATAATTCAGACCGACGCATACCTGTTGCAAATGCTAATTTAAATAGCGTATGATGTTCTGTATTTGATATATTGGATAAGAAATCTTTTACTTCATCTGCAGATAACGTTACCATATGACGGACTTTAACCTGTTTTGGTCGGTCTATGTTTTTCATATAGTTTTTAGGAATAATATCATCTTTTACCGCCTGCTCTAATATGGATCCTAGAATTGTCATGGTGTAGGATATAGTCCTTGATGATAATCCACCCATTGATTCAAAGACATACCGTAATGTATTAGGTTTAATTTCGGCTAACTTCACGCCACCGATTTTATCTCTGATATAGCGATTAATAATGCCTGTATAGCTTTGATATGTGGCAGGGGTTATAGTCTTTTTCTTTAGATTCAGCCATATATTAATCCAAGTGTTTAATGAAATAGTATCGTCGAAATTAGCACATGCTTGATTTGTATTTACGTATTTCTCCATGGATTCTATGGCAGCTTTTTTGGTAGTACCATAAAAGTATTTACGCTTACCATTTATCATTTTGGATACTTGGTAGCGTCCATCGGTTCGTTTTTTAGCCATAAAAATAACCTCCTTGGCATAGTTAATAAGCCTTAGAGGTTTTATGGTATAATGTTATTGGAGTAAAAATGAAGTACCTCTAAGGTATGTAGTTTTTAATGGCCCTCACTGCGGTGAGGGCTTATTTTTTATATTCAAAATTATAATCATACTTTATTAATAAAGTATCGATTACCTTGTTTTACTTGTTGTAACTTACCTTCCTTGACTAAGGAATTACATAAACGTTTACCATATGATGTGTTATCAGGAAATAGTGATTTGATTAAACTAGCTTGTGCAATTGGTTCGTGAGAAATTGCTGATAGTATAGATTTTTTATCAATACGTTCTTGTTTAATTCTATTTTTCTCTTCTACAACTGCTTTTTGTTCTTCATTATAATCATAGGCATTATCAGGGTAGTCATTTAATAAGAATGATTGAATTTGGTCTCGAGCATCATCAAAGTCACTGCTATGCATAGAATTATATTCATCAACACCACAGGCACCTTTTGAATAGAGGAATTCTTTAAATTGAACAAGATGATTTTGTATTTGAGATACTATAGTAACAATCTTATTAATAGCGTGTTGATTGGATAGCTTATCTATTAATTCATCAGATTTATCAATATAGTTTGATTCTTTATTATCATAACTAGTTGAGCTGAAGTAATCAGCATTACCATTAAATATTGGGATTGGTAAATCAGGTTCATCAATGATAGATAAAATACTAGTTATATCAGCTTCAGATAATCTAAACTTATCTAGCTCTATTTCATGTAAACGATTTGCTTCAGCAAGTTCTTCTGCTTTTTTTGCATCTTGAATAGCTTTTTCTTCTATTTCAGTATCTGTATGAATATGTGCAGCAATAATTCCATTTTCAATAGCTAATCTACACATATGTTTACATGGATAATCAAAATATGCATTTTGACGATTTTGAAAGTCAGCACAGGTACAACTAGATAGTGTTACTATATATGGTTGAGGTTGAGTGCCAGAAATATAACAAAAGTCGTCGTTCATTTTTATCGATTGAGAAGAAATCCATGTAGCACGTTCAATTCTATGTTGAAAAGAATTGTTGTTAGAAGCTAACCAGTGATTCCAATACTCATCGATAGATAGTTCATGACTATGGTTAGAAATAGGTGAGTGATTAAAATTAGAATTTACTTCAAAAGATAATTCAATAGTATCTGTGGTATTATCAGATTTCTTTGTAAAACAACTAAATAAACGTTTTAAAAACTTTAACATAATAACATCTCCCCAGTTATACAGTTAAATAATATGATGATAAAAATCTATGGTTTCTAACAAATCATCTGTAAGTTCTTTCCTTCTCACCATATGTTCAATAAGATTAACATGTTGATCTATATGGAAATCATCTTAGGTGTATCGTGTCCTCTTATTCTGTTGGCGCAGAGTAAGAGGCATTTTTTATTTTAGTTAGCTGGATATGTTTTGATAATATATTGCCCACAATTACAACGATAAATAGATTTATCTGTAGTATCATCCATATTGATATGTAGCTGTTCTTTTAACTTAGGCAATGGATTATGACATTTACTACAGGTTAGTTTGTCATTTTTGATATACACACCACTATAACGAATGCCGTCTATATCGACGGCTTGTAAATTATCATCGTCTAAGGCTACTAATTCTGATAGAGCGTATATATTATTTAACATCTCTTTGTCAGTATCAGCTTCATCAATGAAATTAACTTTAATATTATCCATGAAAGTTAATTCTCCATGTGTCTTTTAATTCTTCTAATCCGTGAGGAACTCCAACGGCTTTGGCTAAGTTACATAGACTAGTGCAGTCATGATCCATAACCAGTTCATCTGGTAATAATAACTCAACAGCGAATACATTGGCTTGCCGTTCTAGTTTATCAGTGCAGTAAAATGTATGGGCTCGTAAAAATGGAACGTTCGCATCTTGATGTAATAACGCATGACCAAGTTCATGGGCACATACAAACCGCTGTAGATGATAAGGTACATTGTCATTAATATGGATAGTCCACATACGAAAATGACAATCACAGTACCCAAGTAATTCCCCTAAGCTTTCAAAAGAAATCATAATATCAAGACATTTACACAACTCAAAAGGGTCATTGGTATTATGTGTAGTAACTAACTCTCTAACAATCCCCTTAATATCCATTGGCATCACTCCGATTCAGAATTTTTATATTTGTGAGGGGTGAATTTTTTTTGTGCTCGTTTTTTAGCGGTACGGATGGACATTTCTAATGATTCTTTTAAAAGCTCTCTAGTGATATCATCCATTTCCTCACCGCCGTTATAAAAGGCAAGGGCTGCATCTGAATTTAAATCATCTAAAATAGATTGCAATCTTTTTTGAATATCTCGTTCTACACGAGGAGTAAATTCTTTTTGTGTGGTTGCAAATCGTGGATCTAAATCAGATTTTTCAAGTTTCAATGCATCCGCGATTTTTTGAATAGTACCAGCATTAGGCGTTGAGCGCATAGCGAAATATCCAGATAAAGTTGATGCGGGTATTCCTGTTAATTGTGAAAGCTCACCTTGTGTCATATGAGATGTATATTTTTTTAGGTTTTCAGATATTTCTTTACGAATTTTTCTATCAAAATCACTAAGTTGATTTCTTGCCATAAGTGAGTTCTCCTTTCTAAACTATCTATATTATAACGAATAAAATCGTTAAAATCAATATAAACAGAAAATAAAAACGATAAAATCCGTAGTTAAAATTACGGAATTTGTTGACATAACGAATAAACTCGTTTATATTGGTGTCAAGGAGGTGATGAAATGGTAATCACTTTAGAATCAGCACGTATTAATGCAGGATACAGTCAAAAGGAAGCTGGCGAATTGTTTGGTGTGCATTATCAGACTATCGCTAAATGGGAAGAGGATAATACAAAAATGCCATTTGATATGGTGAATAAGATTCCTGAAGTATATGGTATTGAACATAATCATATTTTTTTTGGCGTTAAAAACGAGTTTATTCGTTTTATTAGAAAGACCGCAGAAACATATAAGAAATAAAAGAGGTGAAATCAAATGAAGGAAATAAAAAGCCACTAACAAAAGTTAGTGGCAATAAATAAGAATTGTAGAAATGGAGAATTATTAAGGAAGAATAAGGAGGTAACTATGAATAGTAATCGGCTTGATACAAAATTTTGCCTTACTGTTGAAGAAGCGGCAGAGCAAGCCAGTGTAGCACCTGCTGTAATTCGCCAATGGGCGGAAGACTTTGATTTTCCGTCCATGAAGATTGGTGAGCGTGGTGGTAAAAGATTAATTCATTCGCGGTTATTTGATGAGTGGTTGGCCAAACGGTGCCAGGCACGAATTGGAGAATAGAAAGGAATAAACAATGATGAAGTTGATTTGGGTATTAAGAACTGTAGCGTTCCTAATGATCATAGGGACGATAGGTTCTATAGACATTAACAGGATTGATTTCTATACTGCAATCCTGCAAATCTTGCTCGGGTTCGTGTTACTAATATTAAGTAACTACTGGGCAAGAGAAATTCGGTTTTATTCAAGAAAAAAAGTCCGTTAATCGCCTTGGACAGCAAACGGACTTTTGGTAGAGTACTCGGTTAAAGACTCTACCTGTATTTTACAAAATATAGGAGATAAAAACAATGAACAAAACAGTATTAATGACAGCAACAATCGCATCTTTAGCAGTAAACGTATTTGCAACTGATAACAATTTCATCGGTGGTACCGATAACACAGTAACAAACAATGCAAAAAGCATTGGTGTTGTAGGTTATCAAAACACAGTAGGCGGTAACAACGCAGTAGCTTTTGGTGAAAATAATATCGCAGCTGGTACGAATTCTTTCGTCGGCGGTAATGATAGTAAAGCATTGGGCCGTGATAGCTTCGCTTACGGAGCACATGCGGAAGCTACTATCGAATATACTGTGGCAATTGGCAGTCAAGCTCGTACTGCTGCCTATAACACTATTGCTATAGGCAACGGCGCATATGCAAATGGCGAGTCAACAGTAGTATTAGGTAGAACTAATACCGTAAACGCTGAAAATGCGACGGTAGTCGGTTCTAACAATGGCGAAGTAAAAAGTGGGCAAGGCGCAGTAGTTGGTTATAGTAACCAAGTGCTTGATAATTCTAAAGAACAGCTAACCTTTGGCTCAAATAACAAAACTAAAAATCAAGGGGCAACTGTTGTAGGTTCTCATAGCCAAGCAGTAGCAGTAGACAGTTTAGCTTTAGGTAACAATGCAGTAGCAGATGTTCAAAACTCTGTAGCGTTGGGGACCAACGCTACAACTGAAGAAGCTATCTCTACCGACCATATCCATATTAACGGCGAACGATATGATTTCGCAGGTGGAGTAGCTGATAGTACTGTATCCGTTGGCACTACAAATAAAGCTGGTAATGGTGGTGTGATGAACTATAAACGTACTATTACAAATGTGGCGGCAGGTAGAGTAGACGGCAATTCTACAGACGCAATCAACGGCTCTCAACTTAATGCAGTAATTAATGCTCTTAAATTTACTACTGTTGCAGAAGGAGATAACACTACTGTTCATAAAACACAAAATATCGACGGCGGAAAAGAATTTTCTGTTAGTGTCAATAAAGATTTAACTAATATGAATTCTGTTCAATTTGGCACGGTTAATGATCCACAACATAACTATATTGGCAAGAATGGTAGCCATGTATTTAACGAAGAAATTAACTCCGATTATGGGGCTAATGGCTTCAAAGTAGAAAACACAGACAATTTAGACAATGCTCAATTCAATATAGATGGAATGGTTGCTGATAGTAACGGCAAGCATATTGAGTTCACAACTCAAAATATCACTGCAGGTGGCCAACAACTACACGATGTTGCGGATGGAGTTGCAGATACTGATGCGGTTAACATGCGTCAATTAAGAGCGCAAAACCAAGTAGGCATGGCTCAAATCAATCAAACAAATGCACGTCTAAATAAATTAGGCGCAAGTTCCGCAGCATTGGCCGGATTACATCCGCTTGACTTTAACAGAAATGATAAGGTCAGCTATGCGGTAAGTTACGGTCATTATCGTAACAGTAACGCGGTGGCTCTTGGTGTATTCGCTAGACCTAATGAACGTATCATGTTAGGCTTCGGTGCTACACTAGGCGCTGAAAATCAATATAATCTAAGCCTCTCATTTAAGACTGGCAAAGGCTCCGATTACATTCAAGAGGCAAAAGATAAAGATAGCCGTATTTCTAAATTGGAAACACTTGTTCAACAACTTATTAAAGAAGTAGAAATTAGTAAACAATCAAAATGATGAATGGTGCAGATTTATATAGTTATTTACAAGACAAACAATTAGAACTCAATAAAGCATTGCGTTTAGCCAAAGATAGAGGAATTGATTTGGCAAATGCTGAGTATTCTTATAAAAAGGCCAAGGCTAAATTTATAGCCTCGGCCAGATTGGAAAAAGTAGCAGTTACGTTGATACGTGATCTAGCACAGGGGGATGAATATATTGCTGAGCTTAGGTTAAGAAGAGATACCGCTAAGGTACTTTATTTAAATGCTCAAGAAGCAATTAATGTATTCAAACTACAGTGCCGATTAGTAGAAGCACAACTAAAACGGGAGTGGCAAGATGGATAACTGGTACAACCAATTAACTAACATGGAATGCCCAATATGTGGAAAACAAATACATTGTGCAATTGTATGTCACAAAGAAAAGAAGCGTGTATGTGATACATGTTGTAGTGAATGCCAATACCTAATGAGATATCAAGGTGAATGGCATTGTGAATTTGATAAATAAAAAACCGCCGTGCTATAACACGGCGGTCATTAAGTAGTTATATGAGAATATAACCATAAATAATCCTATTTATAGTTTACCTCATATATAGAGAAAAGTCTAGTGAAAATGCGGTTTCAACTGCATTTGTGGGACTTGATAGATATATTAACAACTCGACATAAGGGGTAAATAAATGCGTAGGAGAACAGTAATAGAATCAAAAAATATCAGAGAGGTTACAGATTCAATTACGGGTAATTCGTATCTAGGTAAATTAGGAAAAAAATCTAGAAGTGAAAAACAACATGTAACACCTGAAATGATTCGTAAAAATAACATACGTATTGCTGAAAAGAAATTAAGATTATTAATCGATATGAATTTTGTAGAAGATGATTATTATCTAACGCTGACATTTCGAGATGATCCTGATGAAACTGAAGCAAAAAATAGGATGACTAAATTTATTAGAAGGTTGAGAGCAAGATTTAAGAAAGAAAAAGAGCTTTGTAAATATATTTATATTATGGAACGGCAAGGCAAAATACACTTTCACATGCTACTTAATCAAGGTATTCGATTAAATACTAAAATTCTAAAACAGTTATGGGAATATGGATATACAAAAGTAGAACTGTACCGAGGAGAAGCTGAAGATGCAATTGGATTAGCTAAGTATTTTATAAAAGAACGAAAAATGGATATACAAGGCAGTCCAACACACGCATCTAAGAAATGGGTTTCAAGTACGAATTTAGATAAACCAAAGGTAGAAAGTAAAACTATTAAAGCTACGGAGTGGAGAAAAGAAATTAAAGTTCCACAAGGCTATTATCTGGATAAAGATAGCGTATATGAAGGTATCAATAATTATGGATATCCATTTAGAACATATAGATTAATACGTCTTACGAAATGGAGTGAAATATATGCGAAGAGAAAATCGACTGAGACCATGTCCATTCTGCGGGAATAAATCAATCAGAGTGGTAACAGGTATTAAAGTTACTGAAAAGCATCATATGGTGGTATGTGATAAGTGTTCGGCTATTGTATGTTTCGAAGAAGCGACAAAGTATTTAGCTTGTGAAAAATATTGGAATAAACGGATAGATTAGGAGGAAATTATGAATAATGTGCAATTAATGGGGAATTTAGTGCGTGATCCAGAGTTAACTTTTACAAAAAACGGATCACTTGTAGCAAGATTTACTATTGCTGCTAGTAATGAATATGTAGATAAGAGTACAGGTGAAGTAAAAGAACAAACTGCATATGTTAATTGTGTAGCGTGGAAGAAGTTAGGCGAAAATGTAGGTAAGCTAATCAAAGGCAATAGATGTATTGTAAATGGAAGACTACAAACACGATCCTATGAGACTAAAGAGGGTGAAAAAAGATATGTTACTGAAGTAGTAGCAGATTTCATTGGTGATAGTTTATCGAATAAAGATGATGAGCCAAGTAATTTTGAAACATTTGGTGAGGATGAACAAATTCCCTTTTAAAGGCAGCGCAGAGACACTGCCAGATAAAGAAATAAAACATAAAACAAATGTACGGTGTAAATCAAGGAAAAAAGCAGAAAGGTTGATGCGGTAGTGGCAAGACGAAATGAATACAAAAAAGCAAAAACATGTAAACATGCCATTCAATTAACTGAATTTGGAGGTTTATTTGTTAAAAATACATGCGTTAATGAACATAAGCTTATGCTACCATGTCCAAATCAAATGGGAATTGCAGTTAAAAGACCTTATGTTATGGCCAAGTATTGCAGTGGATGTAAACTCTATGAAGACAGAAGAAAGACAGAAAAAGACAGAAAAAGACAGAAGAAAGGTTAGGTGGAATATGACCAGGAATGATCCTACAGGTGTGAGATTAAATTGGTTGGCATTATGGGCTTGTGTATATGGCAATGTGACAATTACTAGAGCCTTAAAATGTATGGGCATACGTTCTTGTAAGACGATTTCACAAAAAGATATGCAAGACTTAAAACACAATAAATTAAGTCAAAGTGTAGGAAATAAGATATGTGAAGATTATAAAACAGGAAACTATACACTTAGGGAGATGGCTAAAAGATACAAGATTTCATATGGTTCAACTTATCGTATTGTAAAAAGAACATATAAATACGAGAGCGCATGATATGGAATCAAGAACAGATAAGATGATGCGGTATGCAAATATGTCGGTAATATCAAAAGCGTATATAGCGGATATAGTAACAGAATTAGAAACGAAAGATATACCACATAAGAAAGAAATCATAACACTATTAGCACAACTATGGGTGATAAGGGCAAGATAGGTGATAATAACATGGGAATTACACATGTAAAAGCAAAATCGGCTAATTATTGGGTATATGGTGTAGCAATTAGACACGATGGGAAATGTAAAATATATCAGGAAAATGAGAAACCAATCAGTATAAAGGAGTATACGATTTGTAGGGCTACAGATGGTGTAGATGATGCGGATGATTTGATTTATGAAAACGACATCATTGAATATAAAATGCCACATTGTAACAGACGATTTATAGCTAAAGTATTTTATAACGAACAAGATATGAAATGGTGTGTATCGGTCATTACGAGTGAACAGAAGTGTTATTGGGATTTAGGATTCATAGTGAATGAAGCAGAAGAACTAAAAATTAAAGGGAATGTATTTGATTAGGAGACACAACATGGATACGTATGAATGTATTAATCAATGTAATGCAGCAGCTTTTAATGGAAATAAACCAAGAAATTTGGATTGGGAAAAAGTAGCACGACACATTATTAAGATTGGATGTAATTGTGTTGTATATGCGGGAATTGAAGAAGATTGGGATAACACGGTTGGCATTATATATGACCATGGTGAAGTTATTCATAAAGAGGCATATACAACTAGTATATGGGGAACACCAACTATAGAGGTGTATGTAGAAGGTCAAAATAAACGAATTGATGCGGATACCATCTTCTACAAAGAAGCTAATGAACATATTTATGATTGGACTGCTGAAAGCATAGCTATATTGGAGGGAAAATAATGAAAATTAAGAGTTTTGCAACATATGGCGTAGGAATGGATATTATATATGAAGATATTTTGAGTACAGGTGCTATAGCAGATCTACGTATAAAGTCAGAGGATGAGAAAAGTCCTGAATTGTATGATGCGTGGAAAAGAATGGAAGCTAGAGTATTAGAGTATCTTGGAAAGGTCTGTAAATTAGATACACAATGCATGCTTAATGTTTCTAAAATACAACTAAGATATGCAAGAGAAACGGATGAATTAGAGTCGTTAGTATTTTTTGGTTCTTTAATGGCGCCAGAAGCAGGAATAGGTTTTAAAACAGGTGCGATAAGAGTTAATACTTTATTTGATGTGATGGATACGAAAGATATCGGTATCTTGAGAGAACTAGAGGCAAGGATACGTGGGTATATTAGAGGAGAACGGGCGCAAGCAAAATTTGATTTTAGCTTAAAAGATGATATCGAAGAGGATGACAAAGCATGAATAAAGTTTGTGAATTAAAAAAAGATATTAATGAGTGTGATGCGGTACATAATCCAAAGCATTATAAATTAAAAGGATTAGATATTGAAAGCGTAGATGTTATTCGTGCTACATTGACGGAATAAGAATTTAAAGGTTGGTGTAAAGGTAATGCTTTGAAATATTTATTGAGAGCTGGAAAAAAAGATGATGAAATACAAGATTTAGCAAAGGCAGTGGTATATATCAATTGGGTAACAGAGGGAAGGAGTAATTCATGATTTGGACTTTCTTATTAGGGTGTTTCTTTGGAACCTGTATAGGTGTAACTGTGATGTGCATATTATCAATTAGTAGATGTGACAGATAAAGGAAGTAAATAAACGATGAACAACGTACCATATTTTTTACAACACTTACCTATATGGAAATATAATTTGGAAGATAATAAGCAGAATAAAAACAAGAGAGTAAAAGAACATAAATATGATGCGGTAGATAAACATACAGGGCAGATGGTTGAAAAGGTATGTCAAATATGTGGAAAGAAATATAAAACAGAATATAGATTACGTAATACAACAAAAACCTGTAGTAAATCATGTGGTCAAAAATTAAGAACGGCCAATAAGGTACCTGAAAAATGGGTAGATAAGGCCATTGAATTAAGACAACAAGGGTTGAAATTAAGTGCTATTGCAGTAGTAGTTAATAAATCTACTAGTACTGTATGGCAATATCTGAAGAAACGAGGTTATTAAAAATGCTCGAACAGGATAAAAATCAATATTGCTGGTGCTTTGATGGTGATGCGGGTGATCCACAAGGAAGTATTGAAGAAGCAATTGATGACTTTTTAAATTACTATGATCATTATTGTTGGGATGAGAAGAATGATGTTGAATATTTAGAACAAGATGTACTTGATGATTACGTAGAAATTGGACATCCTTATAAATATGTACCAGAAGTAGACGGCGAACAAGTGATTTGGAAAGTTGCTGATGATTGGATGGACTATGAAATCATAGAGTATTCTGATGATTACATGAGAAGTGTGAAAAAAGAGCATATTGATGCGCTAACCGATGCACTATCAAAGGTGTTCCAAGCATGGGAAAAAGAGCACGGATACGAAAATCGTGCATTTGTAGTTATGGAAACAGAGCAATATCGTATTGGTGATTATATCGATTCAGAGGGAAATTATAAATGAAAATACTAGATGCATGTTGTGGAAGCAAATTGGGACAACGTAGAGGTAAAACAGTATAGTTAGTATTTTTTAAGGAAAAGGAGAAATAAACATGAATAAGATTGTATCAGCTTTATTGGTAGTAGTTATGATTGGTGCGGTAGTTTGGAGTTTTGCGTTTGGTGTTCCGATGTATATGGTATGGCAACAACAAAAGGCTGGTGAGGCTGAACTTGCTAGAGCGGAACAGAACAGACAAGTTGCAGTATTAGAGGCTAAAGCAAAATTAGATAGTGCTGAAAGCCTAGCACAAGCAGAAGTGAAACGTGCAGAGGGTACTGCAAAAGCTAATCAAATTATCGGTCAGTCATTAAAAGGTAATGAGGCATACATTCATTGGTTATGGGTTGATACGTTGAAAGATAGTAAAGACCAAATCATTTACATTCCAACAGAGGCTGGTGTTCCTATTACGGAAAGTTTCAGATTGAAAGAAAGTAAATAGCCTATGCATATATGGGGGTTATTTGATGACGGCAACGGATGTTATCGCCGAGCGGTAGATGAATATAACGTGAATATGGGGGGGTGGCACACAATAACCTCAATAGGAATTGGTAATGCGTGTGTCAATCAAGATTTAGCAATCAACACATTACACAATCCAAAAGCACTATGGGAAACACTAGATGGACTAGATAGACCAGATGTTATTCTAGCTAGTCCACCATGTGAAAGCTGGAGTGTAGCAAGTGCGATGAAAGGTGGTAACGCTTGCTGGAAACAAGAAAAGGATATGACTATCAATCTGTTTGGTGAATATGAACAAGGAAGTAAATTCACAATCAGAAATCAAGCTGATTATGAAAACTACCAATTCAAGTATGACAAGTCATTCCTAACACGCATCAATGGTGAGATGTGCATATACAACACATTAAAAATCATTGAGAGGTATCAACCTAAAGTATTTGTGATTGAAAACCCAGCATATGGGCGGATATGGGAATACATAGCCAATGTGATAGGGTTTAATATTCCTTATGAAAACCTAACATATTACAACAACTATGATTACCCAATTAAGAAGCCTACAAAGTTTGGTAGCAATATCGATTTAAAACTACTTAAAGATGATATGAAAAACCAAATCAAATTCAATAAGTTAAACATAAAGGGTATCAATCGATACAATGCTAGATCACATATTCCGTTAGAATTGGTGAAAGATATATTAAAGCGATGCGAGCAATATATAGAGAGGTAATTATGTACAAATTACAAGAAAAAGCAATTAATGCAGCAAGAACAGTATTATTTAATGAATTTGGTTATAACGCTAATGAATTAGCACTTATGGATATGTACGTAGTTTGGTTTTCTAAAACATTACAAAACTGGAAAGCGTTGGTAAGCGGTGTACATATCAAAGAGTATATCGAAGTTACATATAGTGGAGATAAGAAAGAAACATATGTTGATGTGTATCAAAAAGCGTGTAATCAATGCTTGAAAGATGATGTTATATGAATTCACTAACTGAACGCAAAATTCAGCAACTTCTTGGAAAAAAGTTGTTCCTGCGAAAGGTATGTATTCCCAATGTTCTTATGTGGCGACCACGTAACACCGAGTATGAAGCAGACTTCATCTACTTTGATTTGAAAACAAGGTATGTAACTGAAGTCGAAATCAAAACCAGTATTGAAGATTTCAGACGTGATTTTCAAAAAGATCATCAGCATGATAACTGCAATGTTAAATATCTCTACTATGCAATGCCTATTGAAGTATACGCATTAAATGAGACTGAGGTATTAGATGCAATAGGTAATAACGGTTTGATATTAATTACATATAAGGTGAGAAAAGATGGAGCCATTATTGAACAAGTTGATTTTAAAAAGCGAGCTAAAGCAAGAAAGGAAGCTATACCGCTTAATCAGAATAAGCTTGAATACTTTATGAAAATTGGCTGTATGAAATGGGTGAATCGATAGTGAACTATTAGTAAAAGAAAGTTATGTAAAAAGGGGATTAAATAAATGAACGAAAATCAATTTGAACGTGTAACAGGATATGAAGAGGCTGATTTACCTGAACGAAAAACAGAATATGCAGCAGGATATGACGTTAAACCTTATGAGACTGGCGTCGTATTACCACATCAAACAAAACTCATTCCTACTGGCATCAAATGCAGATTGAACTATGATGAACATATTCAACTGCATTTAAGATCAAGTGTGGGTATTAATAATGATGTCATGCTAGCGAATGGAACAGGTATTATTGATGCAGATTACTATAACAATGATGATAACGAAGGTCATATTATGATACCTATTAGGAACCTAGGTGATACGCCGTTTGAATATAATAAGAACGAAAGATTGGCGCAATTAATTATTATGCCATATCGTATTACGGCTAAGGATAGAACTACAAATAAACGTACAGGCGGTTTTGGAAGCACTGGTAATAAATAATGGCGATTAAACATAAGAGAATCATTGATAAAAAAGTGATTAAAACAATTAGAACAAACCATTGTGAATACTGTGGCAGACTATGTAATATAGAACCACATCATGTATTTTCTCGTGGTAGTGGTGGTGGAGATATCAGAGAAAATCTAATTCAATTATGCAGTCAATGTCATGTAAATACACATGCAGGAAACATGCCTAACAAAGAAACTTGTTTAAAAATCATAGCTAAAAGAGAACATACTGATGCGGAAACGATATATGTAATAAATCGTAAAGCAATGGGATATGACATATAAAAGGGTGATAATTTATAACGGGAGGTGATGCGGATACATGGATAAAGAACAAGAAAAGAAATATATAAGAAATGCTATTGAATATTTAAAGCCAATAAAATCATGCACCTTAGAAATACAATCAGCCAAAAGAGAATTGCAACGATTAAGAAGTGATATTACGTCACTAAGTGCAATAGATTATAGTAAGGATCGTGTATCAGGTGGCGGTATTAAAGAAGGGTTAGAAGCTAGTATAGCTAAGATGTTAGAAAGCGAATCTAAATGCCTTGAGAAAACAAATGCATTGATTCAGTTACGCGAAGATGCAAGAAAACATATTGAGTGCTTACGATGTGTTGAGGGGAAGATAGCATTGATGCAAGAATATGTTAATGGTATGTCATTTAAAGGTGTGGTATCATTTATAGGGTATAGTAAAACACAGGTACAGTCATATAAAAAGGAAGCATTAATTGAATTAGGTCAAGAATTGACCCAAATAGTACCAAACTGACCCAAATAGTACCAAACTGGTATTTAGATATGTGATATTATATATGTGTGAAAATTGCCACTGAGCAATCATTCACCAAATCACTCAAAACAAAATATTAGGCTCGTGTAACCATTCAGTTATACGGGCCTTTTGTTTTGTACATATGATATACCCCCACCCCCTGGTGCCTATTGAATACACACAACTCACTAATCAATGATTCATGTTTGACCTCTTTAAATATATAACTACACAACCTTAAGATATACTTATACCTTGTGAGTTGTGTGTATTGAGTAGGCGATGAAAGGATGTGAACGGTATGCCTAATGTAAAATGCAATAAGACTGCATGCTTAGATAATCATCATGGAATGTGTGGTGCTAACAAAATAGTAATAAAAGCTAATGGTTATTGCCGTTCATGTTCGCATGCACACCATGTGATGAGACATGTGGATAGGGATGAGGCACGGCACCGTCATGAAGATGAGCGCCGTCTGTCTCATCGTAAAAATAAAAAATAAATTTTAAATATTGAATATATTATTTTAAATTTGGATATTTTTTTACGGGTCCTTCTGGCCAAAGCTGATGCCTTGCGGTGGCCGAGACCCCAAAAATTGCCTAGATTTTAATTTTTTTATGACCTTGCTAGTGATACAGGTAATGAAAGGAGGCTGATTGATAAGTGAAAATTACAGATGATTTGAAAACAGCAACGGCCTCTCAGTCGAACCTGGCAAAAGCACTTGGACTCTCGCGTCAACGTGTTTCGCAACTGCTCCAAGAAGGGGTTTTAGCAACGGATGAAAAAAATCAGATTTTGGTTATCAAATCCGTTATCAATTATGTCAAATATAAGGGTCAATCTTCTATTGAAGAGGTAAGCAGTACCGATGATGCGGTATTCGAGGTTGAAAAGGCCAAGAATGAACGTGCAAAACGCAAGATTGCTGAGTTGAAACTAGCCAAAATGAACGGCGAAGTGTACTCAGCGGATACGGTAGAACAGGTTATGACAGAAATGCTTGTTAATTTACGTACACAATTGTTAGGATTGCCAACAAAACTGGCGCCACAACTACAGAATGTGACAAAAGAGGAAGCATATAACTTGTTAACTCAAGAGATTGAGGACAAATTATCTGAATTAAGTGAATATACGCCGTCATTATTCATGGATAGCGATGAATTAGACGAGGATAAAGCGCCAAATTAGGCGCTTTTTTAATGCAAAAAAGGAGGTGATAGCATGAAAACAGCAAAAGAATTGTGGCAATATGTTTCTAAAATGGGTCTAAAACCACTACCAAAAACGAGTGTTAGCCAATGGGCTGACGATTATCGCATGCTATCACAAGGCCTTTCTGCTGAACCAGGGCGTTGGAAAACGAGTAGAGCACCATATCAAAAGGATATTATGGATGCTTTCACGCAACCTGGTATCAATCGGGTAGTGGTTAAGTCAGCGTCACAGATAGGGAAGTCAGACATAATGAATAATGTGCTAGGGCGATATGCTCACCTTGACCCATGTGCGGTCATGATGATTCAACCGACTATCGAATTGGCTCAAGATTATTCAAAGTCTCGTATCTCTCCGATGATCCATGATACGAAAGTATTATCACAAGTATTTTATGAGACTAAATCCGAGGACGGCGCCAAGACACGAGATGGCAAGAACACAATCTTATCTAAACTCTTCCCTGGTGGACGTCTTATCATGTGTGGGGCGAATAGTCCGGCAGGATTAGCATCGCGTCCTGTACGGGTGTTACTTGCGGACGAAGTTGACCGCTTCCCAGATAGCGCTGGCACAGAAGGTGACCCAGTAGATCTTGCTGCCAAACGTATGACAACATTTTGGAACAGGGTAATGGGGTTATTCTCCACACCAACGAATGAAGGTAGCTCACGAATCGATGTAGAGTATCAAACAGGCACGCAGGAGGAGTGGCAACATGAGTGCCCTAATTGTGGTGAGTACCATTTGATACGACATACTGAGATGGAATGTGAGACAGAGGAACATAAGGACGCTAAAGGTCGGAAGATTGTAGTAGTTAGTGATGTGAAATGGCGGTGTCCAGATTGCGGATCTACATTTTCTGAAGACGAAATGCGGAAAGTTCCTCAAAAGTACATATCGAAAAACCCGGCTGCGTTGCATAATGGCATACGCAGTTTTTTTGTAAATGGATTCACGTCTCCGTGGCTAACCTGGAATGACATCATGAGGGAATGGCTAGAGGCTAAAGGCGACCCTACACGTGAAAAGGTAGTCATGAATACGCGTTTCGGTGAATCATACGCACAACAAGGTGCATTCGAAGACTATCAGCAATTCATTAGGCGCCGTGAGAAATATGGCGCAGACCTTCCGGACGGTGTATTACTACTAACTGGTGCCGTAGATACACAAGATAATCGGTTAGAGTATGAAATCACCGGTTGGGGGTACGGCGAAGAATGTTGGGGGATATGTAAGGGTGTTATCCTTGGGGAACCTGATAATAAAGCAACATGGGATGCACTTGATGCGGTGCTTGATAAAGTATACCGATTTAAGAACGGCACAGGTCTTAAAGTGGCACGTGCTTTCATTGACTCCGGCGGTCACTACACGTCAAAAGTATATGAATACTGTGAAAAGAACTTCAGTAAGCAACGATTTGCCATCAAAGGTACGGCCGGAACACCTGGTATACCGTTAAATTATAAGATTGGTAAAGCTTCGGGGAGCAAGATTCCCCTTGTAATGCTAGGTGTTGACGATGGGAAACAACAGGTAATGAACCGATTGGCCATCGATGAACCTGGTGCTAAGTACTTTCATTTTCCATTGGATGAAGAATTCTTAGGAACAAGAGGGTACGATGAACTGTACTTCAAGGGGATTATTTCAGAACACAAAAAGAAAGTAAAACGTAAGGGCGTTATCCATGAAATATGGGAACCTACAGCAGGGGTTCGTAATGAACCATTGGATTTACGTGTATATAACCTAGCATGTATGAATTCAATCCATCCTGATTGGGATAGATTGGCGGAAGTAGTTAAAGGTGGGGGCCATTCCACTACAACAGTAACTACTCCAAGAAAGAAACCAATGCGGAAACGTGTTCGCAGAGCTAGTAAAGCAGCAGATATTTAGGAGGATGTATGGCAACTAGTTATTCAAGTAAGCCAAGGCTTATTGATGTACGGTTAGAGTGGTATGTCAAAGCCGAGGAAGCAATATTGACCGGCCAAAGCTATACCATTGGAAATCGGACTCTTACAAGGGCAAATTTAGCCGAAGTAAGAAAAATGATTGATGATTTAGTGGCTAGAGGAGCCAAATTACCAGGTATGGACACCGATAATGGACGTGGAAACCGGTCAAAACGGGTAGTTTTTAGAGATTAAGGGGCTAAAATGGCGAGAAAAAACAAGAAATTTAGCGCTAAAATAGGCACTCCGAGGGCTAAAAATAGCGGATATAGTGAGGGTGGAGCCTCTCATAATAACAAATCATTGAAAGGATATAATCCTAGAAAACTTGGGTATAAGGCTGATATTGGCGCAAATCTATCAACTTTGCGTGATAGATCCGCAGATTTAGCCATCAATACGCCAGTCGGAACGGCTGCAATCAATACAAGCACCACTCATACAGTTGGTGCAGGACTCAATGTGTTCCCTAGACCTAAATTCCAAATCTTGGGAATCAGTGCAGAAGAAGCTAGGACATGGGCTCGTAAGGTTCGAGCTGAGTTTGACCTATGGGCCGAATCAAAAGACTGTGATATTTATCGCAAGAACAATTTATACGATATGCAAAGCATCGCATATCAAGGATATCTTACTGATGGTGATAGTTTCGCAGTGTTTAGACGTAAGCCAACAACACCAGATATGCCGTATACATTGCGACTTCAATTAATTGAAGGTAATCGTGTAAGTAATCCGCTTACCAATTCTACATATGTTACAGGTGATCCAACTGGTGTTGAAGCGCTTAACCCAGATAATGGGAACCGCATATTGAATGGTGTAGAAATTGATACTGATGGCGCTATTGTAGCCTACTGGGTATCTAATCAAGTGCCAGGTGAACCAATTACAAGCATGTTAACGACATGGGCAAGAGTTGAAGCATACGGCAAGCGAACAAGTATTCCTAATGTACTGCAAATTAGTAATGATACTAGACCTGAGCAGTACAGAGGGGTGCCTTATTTAGCTCCAGTCATTGAAACACTTAAGCAAGTGTATCGTTACACAAACGCAGAGCTTACCTCTGCCATTATTAAATCGTATTTTGCATTATTTTTTACTGAAGCCGTTACTAACTCCGGTTCGTTAAATGATATGTTGGCCGACAATGGTGTTGATGATCCAACGGAACCAGTAGTTGATGTATCAGAATACAATTTAGGCCCTGGAACATTAAATGCCTTGCCGAAAGGTGTGGATGTAAAGAGCGTGGATGCATCCAATGCTCAATCTACTTTTGAAGTATTTAGTACGCAACTAATCAAACAAGTAGGTGCTGCACTTAACCAACCTTACGAAGTATTGATGAAGAACTTCAACTCCTCATATTCTGCAAGCCGTGCAGCAATGTTACAGGCTTGGGAAGAATATAAACTACGGCGAAAGTGGTTCGCTCGTGACTTCTGTCAACCAATCTATGAGGTATGGTTAATGGAAGCCGTAGCGAATGGACGAATTGAAGCGCCTGGTTTCTTTGATGATCCATTGATTCGAAAAGCATGGTGCAATGCTGATTGGTTTGGACCTACTATGTCAATCCTTGACCCTGTTAAGGATATGAATGGTAGTAACCTTCGCGTTCAGAGTGGAGTTTCCACTCGCGAACGTGAAGCGGCCGAAATGACAGGGACAGATCTTGAAGAAAATATTGCACAACTTGCGTTTGAAAAGCAACTCATGGAGAAATATGGCATGGGGCTAGCTGATGCGGTAAATCCTTCCGTTGGCTCTAAATCTAAAGCGAAAGGAGGTGAAGAGGATGAATAAATTCTGGTCTATTAAGAATTTTGTAAAACAAGATGGTACCGGTCAATCTGAATTGATTTTGTATGGTGATATTTCTGATACTTCTTGGTGGGGTGATGAAATTACACCACGTGAATTTGCAAGTGACTTGGCTAGTTGTAATGGTAATGACCTAACAATGCGCATCAACTCTGGCGGTGGTGACGTATTCGCAGCGCAAGCCATACACAATATGATTAAGACTTATACCGGCAACGTAACGGCACATATTGATGGATTGTGCGCAAGTGCAGCTACGATTATTGCATGCGCTGCCGATAAGGTAATCATGCCAAGCAATGCCTTGTACATGATTCACAACCCATCCGTATATCTAGGCGATAGCTTTGATGCGGACGGGTTAACTAAAATGGCTAACTATTTGGCAAGTGTTAAACAAACAATTGCAAACGTTTATTTAAGCCGTAGCGATGTTTTGACATCTGAACAGGTAAATACACTTATGGATGATGAAACGTGGCTCACAGCGGACGAGGCGAAGTCCTACGGCCTAATTGATGAAGTAGATACGGCGATTATTGATAATGCTGTTATGAATAACGGAATGGTTATTGTAAACAAAGTATCTTGCAAGTACTCGGCCAAAAATGAAGCCAAAATCAAACAATTTTTAAAACATAAGGAGAAACCTATGACTGAAAATCAATTTATGGCAAGCTTAAAAGGTTTGCTTGGTATTTCTACAAATGAACCTGCAGAAAATACAGCAGTAACAGCAGTAACAGCAGAACGCGAACGCGTTGAAGCATTAAATGCGTTAAAAGGCAACAATGAAGTCATCAATCGTTTAGTAGATGTGGCTGTTAAAGAAGGTAAGACTGTAGATGAAGTAACACCTTTCATCTCTGCCGTATCTGATATTCCTACAACTGATAACAAAGTAGTGGACCAAATTCGACAATTAGTTATTGACCAAATGGAATCCGGTGCGGATCAAGTAGCACCTCAAGGTGCATCTACACCAGAAACCAATGATGCAGTAGCAAAAGCTAGTGCAATTGATGAAGTCGTAGCATTTGCGAATGCTAAGAAAGGCGGTAAATAATGGCATATTTCGAACAAGTAAATGGTGTCGCAGCTGATTACCTATTAGGTGGTGGCGGTGTACCGGTATTAACTCAAAATGTAAAAGTAGCAGTCGGCGATTATAAACGTGGCCAAGTGCTTGAAAACAATGCTGGTACATTCCAAAAAATTACAACAACTGGTAAACCTGCAGGTATCGTAGTATCTGATACTACTGCAACTACTGACCACAATGTATTAACTGTATACATCTCCGGTCGCTTTAATCGTGAAGTATTGGTAGTTGACCAATCTTACAAAATTAATGATCATGAAGCGGACTTCAAGGACGCTCACTTATTCTTAACTAGCATTAAATAGGGGGAACTATATAATGGCAATTGATTTTAAAGATACATTTTCCTTGATGCAAGCGGTGGAACGCATGAAAGCGCCGGCAAGTTTCTTGCTTGATACTTTCTTCCCACAAGTTCCAGCAGTTGCAACTTCTAAAAAAATCACAGTAGAAACTCGTAAGCGTGGTCGTACATTAGCACCTTTTGTATCTCGTGGTGCATCTGGCGTGAATGTTAAACGTGCCGGCTCTAAAATTGCTTTATATGAAGCACCTATGATGGGCCCTAGTACAGTTATTGACCCAGACCAACTTGACCAACGTGCATTTGCTGAAAATGTTGTATCCACAATGACACCTTCACAACGTTCTTCTCAAATGCAAGCTGAAGATTTGTCTTATTTGCAAGGGACAATTATTAATCGTAAAAACAAAATGGCGGCAGAGCTACTTACTACAGGTAAGTGCAAAATTGAAGGTTATGCGGATGATGGTACAACTGTTTTAACTGATGAAATTGATTTCGAATTTGAACAAAATATTACACCAACTACTGCATGGGACCAAGCTGGTGCTGATATTTATAACGATTTGAAATTGGCATCTGAAAAAATTCAAGAAAACGCAGGTATCGTACCAACTGTGTTGGTTGTAGGTAAAAATGTTGAAAAATACATTCTTGATAATACGTCTATCAATAAGTGGTTAGCTATTCCTAATCGCGAAAACATATCTATGTTCAGCTTTGCACCTGAATACTTGTCTCCACAAGTTCGATATGTTGGCCGTATTATGTCCTTGAATATTGATGTGTACGCATATCTTGAAACATATCAAGACGCTGAAGGCAAAGTAAAAGCCTTTATTGGTGATGATGCAGCTGTATTAGGTGTTCCTGGTCGTGGCCGTCAACAACATGCAGCAGTAACATTGCTTAACGATGATAACCAATTTACAACATATGCAGGTATTTATGTGCCTAATTACTATGCTAATAAGGGCACACAAGAATTAACGTTGACTGTGTATTCTCGTTGCGTATTGATTCCTGAAACTATCGACGATTGGGCTACTATTAAGACTAAATAGGGGGTAACCTACTTATGAAAATCAGAGTATTAAAGGGTTATTTAGCACATGAAGGTGAGATGTATGGAAAAGGCGAAGTAGTCGACATCAAAAAGAAAGCGATTGCGTTGTCTTTACTTGAATCTGATAAGTTTGAATCTGCTGAAGATGATCCTGTTGAAGTACCGGAACCATTGGAAGTCGTTCCAGATGAACCGGAAGAAGAAATGGAATTACCTGAAGTTGATGCGGAAGTTACGGTGAAAAAATAATGCGATTTAAAGATTACCTAGAAAGCGATATTGACGATGTATTCCTCAATGAAGATGAATTCGCCGAAGGGCATAATCTAAATGGCACAGTAGCTAAAGCGGTTATTCAATCGCCAACGGCGAGGGAGTCATTCTTGTCGAATGGCTCTCACGTATCAAATGACGGATTGCATGGGGTGTCTGTATTTGTGCATTGCAAATTAAAGGACATCCCTGAAATTCCATCACAGGGGAACGTATTCCGATTAGATAGTGATGTGTACATCGTTCAAAGTGCAACGGAAGAAGATGGACTTGTGTCTATCGAACTCAGAGCAGAAGCTAGAGGCGGTGTTGACGGATGGTTGAGCTAGAACTTGATAAAAGTGCAGTGAAAACAATTGAAAAAGCACTGGAAACATTAAAAGAAGATAGAGTTCGACGTGTCTGCCAAGTCGCTTCAAAGCGTGCTGCAACGACTGCAAGAAAAGCAGGTACGCAAGCACTACGTAATATCTACGCCATTAAAGGTGTATCGGTCGTAAAGTCCGGTGTATCTATCAATAAATTGAATGACGGTACAGAAATGCGTATCAAAGGTGGTTATACTAGCGCTCAAAAGTACTTCAAAATTAAATCACTTAAGCGAAAAGGTGTGTTTGTATCTATTAAAAAAGGTACAGAAACAAAGGTACCAAATGGCTTTGTTAGTGCATCAGGTATCTTTATGAAACGCCAAGGCAAGGAACGATACCCATTAAAAGGGATATATGGACCAGCCTTACCGCAAATGTTTGGTAATGAAACTGTTATGAATGCCATGCAAAAAGAAGGCATGGAAATGTATGAAAAGCGCCTATATCACGAATTAGAGCGCGCGTTAGGAGGTAACTAATGACACCATTAGACGTATCAGACGGCATTGCTGCCTATCTCATGGACGAGTTGCGCAAGCTAAATGAAACCAGTGATGTTACCGCGAGCACTATTCGAGTATGGAGCGGTTTCTTACCAAGGGTGGATAATAATGCGGACTTGCGCAAGTTATGCCCTGCAGTAGTAGTACGTCCGTACTCTGTTAATGATGCAGATAGTTCGACTGTAGGGATTACAGTATTGGTTACTACATTTGACGAGGCCTTAACAAAAGGCCATGTCGGACTATATCACCTCTTAGAGGTAGTGCGTGAGCGGTTACTATCTGATAATCCTGTCGCACTTAAATATGAAATTAAGGAGAATATAGTTAATACAACAATTCCTGATGATCAACCATATCCTCAATGGGTTGGATATCTTGAATTCGAAGTGTATATTCCTGTTATTCGTAGAAATCTAAATAAGATATTTACGGATAATAAAGTAATTGAATAGGAGACAACGATGAACCCTGTTGTATATGTTGGGCCTTCGTTCCGCAGTAGCCGGCTAAATCAATTCATGGTATTTAGCGACGGTGCACCACTGCCGGAAGCGGAAGACCCTATTTTTATGCATTTATTCGTGCCTTTAGATGAACTCAATCAAGCAATGATTGATGTGAGAACACAAGGCACACAATTAAATGTATTCTATGTAAACGCATTGAAGAATTATAAAGGAGTGAAGTAAATGGCCTTTTATCATGGCGTCAAAACAAGTGAGCAAGCTACCTCTGTAATTGCTCCTGTCCAAACTACTGCCGGCCTTCCAATTGTGTTCGGTACTGCACCAGTACACCTTACAGAAGACCCTAGCGCAGTGGTTAATAAGCCAATCATCTGTTACAGCTGGGAAGAAGCTGTTCAACAACTTGGCTATTCTGAAGATTGGACACATTTTACATTGTGTGAAGCAATGTATGCGCAATTTAAGTTATATGGTGTAGCTCCAATCGTATTTGTTAACGTATTGGATCCTACAAAGCATAAGAAATCTACTACAACAACTGCTACATTGGCAGAAAAGAAATGCATTGTAAAAGCAGCAGTATTGCTTAATACTTTGCAAGTATCTAGCGGTGGTCAAACAGGTGTGGCCAACACAGACTATACGGCTGCATTTGATGACAAGAATCAATTGATCATCTCTGTTATAAAAGGTGGCAAATTCGATTCCGCAACTACATTGAACCTCACATACGATGAACTTGATGTAGAAAACTTTGATTATAAAAACGTAATCGGCGGTGTGGATAGTAACGAAAAAGCAACAGGTTTTGAATTGATTGATACAATCTATCATCATTTCGGTATTGTACCTGGTCTTATTGCTGCACCTGGATTTTCTCAAAATCCTACAGTCGCTTCTGTAATGAAAGCAAAATCTCGTGTTATCAACAACTTATTTGGTGCGACTACTTTGGTAGATATTGATACTACACAAGTTGTTAAATACACAGATGCTTACGAATGGAAGAAAGGTAATAGCTATACAGGTGAATCTGAAGTCGTATGTTGGCCAATGGTCCGCAATGGCGATTACATGTTCCATATGTCTACACACATCATGGGTATTATTGGTAAATGCGATGCATCCAATAGTGATATTCCTACATTATCACCTTCCAATAAATCTATGAACATTACAGGCTTGTGCTTGGCTAATGGCAAGGAAGTAATGCTTACACATTCCCAAGCCAACTTATTGAACTCTCAAGGCATTATGACTGCCGTTAATATCAATGGTTGGGTATCTTGGGGCAACTATACAGGTGCATATCCTGGCACGACTGATGTTAAGGATACATTTATTTGTGTACGTCGCTTCAATGATTGGGATGACCAAACATTCATTTTAACGTATTGGCAAAAAGTAGATATGCCTATCTTGCCACGTAACATCAAGACAATTCTTGATAGTGAAACAATCCGTCTTAACGGCCTTACTTCTCGTGGCTTTATCTTGGGCGGTCGTATTGAATTTAAAGAAGCAGAAAACCCTACAACAGATTTGTTGAATGGTATTATTCGTTTCCACAAATACCGTACACCTCCAATTCCAGCGCAAGAAATTGAAAGCATTTCTGAATACGATGTGTCCTATTTCAAAACGCTATTTCAAACAGTATAGAAAGGGGTAATAAATCATGGCATCTATCAATCAAGTACCGGAAGTACTTAATGACTTTCGTGTATATGAAGAAGGTTCTGACAACTGTTTAGGTGTTGCCAAAGTGGACTTACCTAGTGAATCTGTAATGACTCAAACTGCAAAAGGTGTGGGTATTGCAGGCGAAGTAGAAGTGCCAGTTATTGGCCACTACTCCTCTATGGAAACTAAACTTACATGGAACACTCCAACAGAAACTACACACCGCCTTACAGGTGGCCGTGGCGTACGCTTAGAAGTACGTGGTGCTATCCAATGTTGGGATAGTGGTAAAGATAAATATGTAATCGTGCCTACACGTGCCGTTATTCGTGGCCGTGCTAAATCCAAAGAAAATGGCACATATGAATCTGGCAATACTATCGATGCAACGAACACAATTGAAACTACATACTTGAAACTAGAACAAGATGGCAAGGTAGTTCGTGAAATCGATAAATATGCATATAAAGATTCTATTTCTGATGGCACAGACTTCCTTGGCGATGTTCGTGCTGCACTTGGTATTTAGTCTGTAGAAAGGACGATCACTAATGAGTAAACATAACACTATGAACGAAACACATGAACAAACTGGTATTGAATTAGTAAAAGCTGGCCATTCCTTACAATTTGAAGGAATCAGTGGGTACACATTAATTAAATGCGAAAAGTCTGCTAAGAATGAAGATAGAACTATTACAGTTCCAGCATTATCTATGACATATCAAGCACATGTAGCAGCTGCTGCATGCGGTTGTAAAGTAGATGATATTTATAGCCTTCCGGCTGCCGATTTCACTAGAGTTTGCTTAGAGGTGCAGAATTTTTTGCTCAATTCCGAAAAATAACAGACCTAGAACGGTATTTCACCGAGTGTGCAATTACGTGTAGCAAATATACTAGTACACCGATGGATTACTTCATTCGAGAGCTAGACGTGGCTGAGTTCATAGTCCACGTTCAGCTCATTAGTGATGGTATCGAGCGCGAGAATAAAGCAATGAAAGGGAGAAAATAATGGCCAATAAAGTCTTAGAAATGGCGATTGCCATTAAAGGTAAACTCGATGGCGGGTTATCCTCCTCCGTATCAAAAGCATCTCAGGAACTCAACAAATTATCTAATGCAATCAAAGACCAACAGGCGCAGTATAGAAAATTACAAGCTATATCGCAAAAGACTGGTAATGCTAGCGATAGGAACGCAGCAATTGCAGCCGAGCAAAAGCTAAATTCTATGTTGCAACGGCAAGCCCAGTTGCGGTCTAATATCGCAAGTCAGACAGCGCATCAAAATGCAATCAGTAAAATGGGTGGTGCAAGTCCTTTAGCAGGTGCTGCATCAGCTGCGCAAGGTGCTAGTGCTGCGGTAAGTGGTATTACAGGTAAGCTTGCAAGTTTTGCTATGGTTGCCGCCGGTGGGTTTGGTATTGGTGCCATTATAGATAATGTAGTTAATGCCGGTGAAGCACTCTATCAATTGTCCAATAAACTACATATGACAACTGCTGAAACATCGCAATTTAAGAAGATTATGACGTTAAGTGGTGTCGATGTAGAAGTGGCGGCTAAGTCATTCGCTAAAATGGATAAGACTTTAGCCGGTGGCGGTAAAAGTGCGGAAGCATTGCAAGGATACCTCAGTCAATTTGGTGTATCCTTGACCGATGCCAATGGCAAGTTATTGCCTATGAATCAACAGTTAGATGCAATGGCTAAAGGATACCAAAATGCAGTGGCACAAGGCCGTGGACAAGAATTCATGCTTGAAACATTAGGTGCTAAAGGCATGGAGCTTACTAAAGTTTTTGAAAATTACGCAGATGCACAAGCAGCCGCGTCACAAATTAAAGGTGTTGGTATAGATCCTAAATCACTCCATGAAATATGGTTACAAATGAACATTTTGAAAGCAGAAGCTACGCAAGTTGCATTAGGCTTGGCACAGGCATTTATACCAATTGCTCAGCAAATATTACCGGCACTGATACCGGTATTACAAGCTGTTGTAACTTTCATGAAGGATAATAAGGAAGCTATTGCCGCCGTAGTCACTAATGGCTTGAAATTGGCATTACTATATGGCACGGCTACTAAGTTGGCATCAGGTATTACTACAATTACCACGGCATTTAAAGGTGTAGAAACGGCAATGGGTGCGTTTAAAGCAGCGGGTGCATTAATAGGTGGGCCTTGGGTAATTGCTATTATGGCGATTATTGCAGTGATATACCTATTAGTAACTAACTGGGATACTATTTGTGCTACATTAACATCTGTTTGGGATAGTGTATGTTCTGGATTGAGTTCAATATGGGATAGCGTGTGTTCTGCTTTAAGTTCCGCATGGAGTGCCATTATATCTGGTATTATGACAGTAATTAATGGGTTTTTATCATTAGGCCTTAGCGTATTTAATGCGTTGAAAGCGGCAATAATTGCCTATGTAAATCTATGGTTAAATTTACCAACATATATTGGTATGGCTGTAGGATTTATTATAGGTATTATTATGCGATTGCCTGAGATTGCGGTACAAGTTGGTACTGCTGTTATATCTGCCGTGGTATCATTCGCCACTGAATGTTATAACTTTGCAGTTACTACTTTTGGGGCTATGGTTGATGAGATTTATAACTTCTTAATTAACTTACCTATGTATATGATCACTTTGGGCGCTGAATTCGTAGCGGCGGTTATTTCGTTTGCCTCTGAGGCATATGCTACAGCCACATCGTGGATTAGTAGTTTGGTTAACGATGTTATTAATTTCATTATGAATTTACCAAGTGCATGTGCTGATGCGGGAGCCGGTTTTGTAGCTGCCGCAGGTCAATGGGCAAGTGATGCATATAATGCGGTACTAGATTGGATTAAACAAATTCCTAGTGCTGTGTCTAATGCAATTTCAGGTGCATGGGATAGTATTAAGGCACAATTTAGTGGTGGATTTACTGTAGGTGTTCAAGCTGCAGGCGGTAATGCGTATGCTAATGGTGGTGTTATTACATCTCCGGAAGTTGCATTGATTGGTGAAGCTGGATATCCTGAAGTAATTGTACCTATTGATGGTAGTGCAAATGCTATGAATTTATGGCAAACGGCCGGACGGATGTTAGGTGTGAGTGGTGCGCAGTCAGCTGTAGCACCTACTGTATCATTAGCACCTAGCGTACCTGTAACATCCTCATCTAGTAATAGTGGTGCACCTGTGCAAATTACTTTTGCACCAGTTATTAACGCGGGTAATGGTTCTTCAACAGATGATATTATGTCAGCATTAGACGCTAAAATGCGTGAATTTGAACAAATGATGCGTAGCTATACCGCCGGACAACGGAGGTTGAGTTATGACTAACTATACAACAATACAAGGGGATATGTGGGATTTAATCGCTTATAAAGTGTACGGTAATGAACGATACATCAATCTATTGTTAGAAGCCAATCAAAAGCACCGTAATACGGCGATATTTTCCGCTGGTGTTGTGTTGACATGCCCAGATGTCCCTGCTGATTCCTTACCTGAATTCTTACCACCATGGAGGCGATAGTATATGAGCTTACAAAAGAGCCTAGCTAAGGTCCAAAAATGGAAGAAAGACTTAACACCACAAACGAAATTAGCACGGCGGGCATGGTGTACGATTGGGTACCAACATTGGGGGAGTAAGGAGTCAAAGGACATCACAGACGATATTAGTAAGTACCTTCTTGATGTAACTTTCACAGATAACCTTTCAGGGACTGTAGATGATGTGGCCATCTCATTAGAGGATAGGGGCCGTCTATGGGTCGGTGATTGGTATCCTGTGAAAGGTTCATTACTAGAAGTCGCTATTAATACCGTAGCATGGGAAAAATTAGGGGATGAACAATTTACATTACCAATCGGCAAATTTGAAATTGATGAATTCGAGGGCAGTAGCCTTCCTGATGTAGTTAAAATCAAAGGTGTCGCTATTATCGGTAGTACTGACTTACGGGAGAAAAAGAAAGACAAATCGTGGAAAGCCACAACGCTGAAAGCGATTGCTACCGAAAAGGCAAAAGATAATAAGTTAAAGCTAGTATGGGATGCTGATTTTGACCCACCGTTAAAAGATGCCTCTCAAAGTGCTGAATCAGACCTCGCATTCTTGCAGAAACTATGCAATGATGCGGGGTTTTCTCTTAAAGTATCCACTGAACAGTTGATTATATTCGATGATTACAAATACGAAAATGTGAAGCCTAAAGTTATAATCCGTAGACCAGGTGGCCAGTATCAACCTGTACAGACTAAAGAAGGTGAACAACCACCTTTGATTATTACTAGGGCGTTATCTTATTCATATAAAAGTAAAACTCGTGAGGTATATCGTGCATGTCATGTGAAATACACCAATAAGGATAAGAAAACTGTGATTGAGGATACGTTTGAAGATCCTGACCGTAAGGGCCATACGTACCTTGCTGTATTAGAGGTCAATGAGCAGGTAAAAGACAAAGCGGAGGCAAAGAGATTGGCTAAAAAGAAGCTAAGAGAAGCCAACAAGGAAGCAGATACAATGTCTTTTAGTTTCCCTGGTAATCCTCTTATTATGGCATCGGTTACTGTTAAGCTCGAAGGATTTGGGGTGTTTGATGGTAATTATTTAATTACGAAAGCAACGCATACATTAGGGGCCAATTATTCAACGTCGATTGATGTAAGGAGGTGTTTAAATGGCTACTGATATATTATCTGCATTAGCAGATATGATATTCATTGGAAATGTTTCAAGTACAATTCCTGAAGAAGGTAAAGCCGTTGTTACGCGCCTTGATAGAGAAGGTGTTGTTACGGCGCCACTATCTGTCATTAATCGAGGTGCAGCACATGATAAGGACTATTGGATGCCGGCTATTGATGACCAAGTATTGTGTATTATGTTACCTAATCGGTCCGGTCGTGGTTTTTCTGATGGATTCATTATTGGTACATTCTTTAGTAGTGCGGATCCAACTCCAGATGGTGCGGATAATGGTAAACGTGTGCTCACTGTTCCTGGAGATATGACTCTTAATGTTGGTGGCACGCTATCTATCAATTCAAATGGTGGCGATGTGGTGGTCAATGGTATTTCCTTAGTTCATCATGTGCATGGTGGTGTAGAGTCTGGCGGTTCTACAACATCAGGGCCGGTTTAGGAGGTATAGATGTATATTGGTTATTTAGCGGATATAGTATTCTATACCGCATTAGACAATGTGCTTACTGTATCTGATGTAACGCGTTCAGGCAGTGCTAGATGGGAAAAGCATAATTTGATGCTAGAAAAGCCGGTTAAACAATTTAGTGGGCCGGACGTAGAACAAATAACATGTAAAATTCTTATTTCTTCATCGCTTGGACAATCTCCAGATAGTACTGTTAAGAAGTTACGAAATTATCGCGATACAGGAGCTGTATTGCCGTTTATTATCGGTGGTAAGCCTGTTAGTCAAAACTACTTTGTCATCATGTCTATGAGCGAAGATAGTCTATTCACGGATGCATATGGGAAGACCCAATCTATTGAAGTATCGCTAACGCTTGAAGAATATCCGGACAAGAACACAGTAGAAGAAAAATCCATGCTTAATCAATATGGTCAGAAGTTCAATAAAGTTAATACGATATTGAGGAGGTTCTAGCAATGTCAGCAACGTATGAAATTAAACCAGTTACGGACAATAGGATATCGCTAGCACCTGAAAGTGAAGTCGCTGAGATTTTGCAGAATGTACAAACGATTATTTCTACTGTTCGTGGTAGTGTTCCCCTAGATAGGGAGTTTGGTATTGATGGTCGCATTATTGATATGCCTATTCATCAAGCACAAGCGCATCTATCTAATGACATATTCCAACAAATTAAACGGTACGAACCACGTGCCAAAATTAGTGATATATCATTTACCGCCACACAAAATGGTGCGTTGATTCCGAAAGTGATGGTGACTGTATGAGATTATCTGATTTACCTAATGTTGAGTTTTTTAATACTGATAAAGAACACGTTCAACAGAAGGTGTTTGATATTTACACAACAATAACAGGGCGAACCTTGGGAGAGGGCGACCCTGTTACTTTATTTTTAAATGTAATTTCGGAAATTATTATCCGATTATTGAATGATGCAAATTATGCAGCTAAACAAAATCTATTAGCCTATGCAGAAGGTGATAACTTGGACCACGTTGGAGCGGTTCCTGCTGCAGTTGAGCGACTACAGGCAACAAAAGCAACTACGACTATCCAAGCTACATTGTCAGCAGTGCGTACGAACTCTGTTATTATTCCAAAAGGTACAAGAATATCCACAGAAGGTGGAGAATATTTTGCTACTGTTGAGGATTTGGTAATTTTACCAGGTCAACTCAATGGATCAATAAAAGCAGAAGCACAACGTACTGGCGCACAAGGTAATGGGTTTAAACCAGGTGAAATAAGTACAATTATTGACCCTATAGCGTATGTGGATACGATGAGTAACACTACATTATCTGAAGGTGGTTCCGATACAGAAGATGATGAAGCCTATCGTGAACGTATTCATGAGGCTCCTGAATCATTCTCCGTGGCAGGTCCTGAAGGTGCTTATGAGTATTTTACAAAATCTGCATCACACCTCGTGGCCGATGTAGGCGTATCCTCTCCACATCCTGGGGAAGTTAATATCTATCCATTACTATCTGGTGGCGGTATTCCAGGACAAGAATTACTTAAGACTATTACGGATTATTTATCTGATAAGAAACGTAGACCGTTAACAGATAAGCTAACTGTATTAGCACCTACTACTACGCAATATAACATCGATGCTAAGTACTACATTGAAAAAGGCGCCGATGCAACAGTTGTAAAAGCTAAGGCAGATAAAGCCGTCAATGACTATGTAATTTGGCAAAAATCTAAATTAGGCCGTGATATAGTGCCTAGTCGATTGGTGCAAATGCTCATGGATGTATCTGGAATTAAACGCGTTGAAGTGACTGCTCCTGTATTTACTCAGATTGCAGAACAAAGCGGTGTGGCAGTAGCCAATACAATCGCCGTAGTATTTGCAGGAAGCGAGGAAGAATGATACGTGATAGTAAGTATACCAGCGCAGAACATCTTCCCTCCTCAATCGATAAGGAGCCAATTAAAGTCCTTGCTAAAACGTGGGATGATACGCTAGCCGAATTAATGAATACGAATACGCTGCTATTGTGGTCATCTATTGATACTGAATCAGAGAGTGTCATTGATCATTTAGCGTATCAATTACATGTAGATGATTACGATAGTGGATTACCAATAGCAACTAAGCGTGAATTGGTGAAGAATTCAATTGATATTCACCGTCATAAAGGCACACCATACGCAGTCGAAAAGGCTGTACAGACTGTATATTCTGATTCGAAAATAGCAGAATGGTTCGAATATGGTGGTAAGCCTTATTATTTCAAAGTTACGCTCATTACGGCACCATTAACTGGTGCATCGGACATTGCTAAGCTTGTGCGTGCTATCAATACGGCCAAGAATGTACGGTCCTGGTTAGATGGTATTGAATTCATTCGACGAATTAACTTCAATAAGTATTTCGCGGGATGGTGCGGTGTATCTAAGAAAGTGAATATCAAGTGTGATTTCACGAATGCATGGCGCATTAATTTGAATACCCATGTAACGTCTTACACAGTTGAATCAAAGAAAACGAAGATTAATGTAGCGCTAGATAATAGCGTTAGATAGGAGGAATATATGGCAGAATGGTCAAATGCAACCATGACTGATGTCGGTGCTGATTTGCAAGCAAAGGTAAATGCAGGCAAAACAAAACTGACATTTACGAAAATCAAAGTCGGTAGTGGTGTTAATGCAACGAATCAATTGGTATTAACTGATGTAATCTCCTCTAAATGGGAGACTACTAATTTCGTAGTTAAACAAGAAGGTAAAATTGTAAGCGTAGATACCTTTATAACTAATACTGGCATACATGAAGCTTTCCGAATGTCTGAAATTGGGTTATTTGCACAAGATCCTGATAAAGGCGAAATATTGTATGCATACCTTACGGACCCTGAACCGGACAGAATGCCGGCAGAAGGCGGTTCGGTAGTTGTATCTCAAGAATTAACCATCGGAATGGTATTTAGTAATACGGGGAATATATCGCTAACTGTTAACATGGGCGCGTTGGTAACACATGAGCAGTTAACAGAAGCAGTTAAACAACATAATGATGATACAAATGCACACGGTGGGTTAATTCAGAATTTAAAGACTCAATTATCCACTCATAACACAGATATTTCGTCTCATCCAGCGATTACGAATATGATTGCAAAAATCCTTGGTGCGACTAACTGGCAAGAAAATCCAGTTGCTACATTGAAGGATATAAAAAATAAGCTAGGCGAAGGCGGAATAGTGGCGCAACGCTTTGGAGAAAGCGGTTTCGTGAAGTTCGCTAACGGATTCACTATCCAATGGGGAGTAAGCGGCGAAGATGGACAACTCCATAGTTGGATACTTCCTTATTCTACCTGCTTTTTCGCCAAGGCGGAGTATCAAAATGTACCACGGAAGAATTGGAATTTAATACTAGAATATACCTTATTAAATTTTAGAATTCGCCTTGAAAATGATGATGCCTTTGTATATCCAGATGTCAAATGCAGCGTATTTTCGTTTGGTGTTACAGTTTAATTTCCAATCGCTAAATAGACTACACCATCAAGAGTAGAAGGTGCATGACTAGCATCAGCAACAAGAGTGAATCCTGCTGTGCTTTTATTAGTATGATAGAACACCTCATTACCTCCTACTGATGTTTTATGTTCTATAGATGGCCAAACGCCACTGCATGTATTATCAAAAGCTGTAGGAAATGTAATAGGATAAGTAGTTCCATCATACACGTATACGCTTTTCTTGTATCCCCATTGGCTAACATTTTCCTACTCCTATCCAGCTAATCCCTGTCGCATAATCATCTATTTGCACTTTAAATGATGTTGATGTTTTAAGATTTATAGTACACGGGTGATCTAATGAATCATTCCAGTTCGTATCGTTAGATTCACCTACAGGCACAGCAATATACTTACCGATAAATGGGAGTATCAATGAAACTGAAATAAACCTGTTCCTATTCTCTCCATCTGATATATGTCCCCATTGGTTATGTGCGCCCTATGTTTATCCAAAAACCATTATTTATAGCTTTTGCAATATGATTACCAACATAACCGCTGTGTAGTTCAAATCCAGTAATGGTAATGTTATTTGCTCGAATACTAGCTTCATATAAGCGTTTAGGCTCATCTTTCATCATAGTTACAGTGCCAAATATTTCTATGTAAGAAATCAGATAGGATACAGTCGTTTGATTTTCTTTGAATTGTCCCCATTGGCTATATCCCTACGAATATACAAGTTATTTCCTTATTTACATAATACGGACTCCAATCTCCACTTAACCCAGCGAAATAGCTTGTTTTATTATTTATTTTAGTCCATGGCGCATAGCTAGTAGGACCGTCATTAAAACAAGCAACACCCGCAATGAAATCTGTACTATATGCTATAGGGAAAGGCAACGGATTATTCTGTGCAGTTTCTTTAGTTTTTACCCATTGGTTATGAACCTACTGTAACCCAATATAGGCCTGTACATCTGTCATCAACACAAGCTTTAAACGAAGTCAGTGTTTTATCAACTCTGCTAATAGCAGTACTTCTATCTAAATTACTATCGTATGTAGGATTTCCTAAATATTCTGGAACTACCACAGGAATGTATTTAGAACTATATGGTAATAATAAGCTAATAGCGAATTGACGATATGTTGATAGATTATCTGTTTTATATCCCCATTGGATGTATTGCAGTTAAGATTTTCCAAGAGCAATATAATAATGTTCAAACTTTGCAAATTCGATTTTGTCTAAGCTAAGACGGACAGCATTATCAAAGTTGCTAGAAGAACGCTCAGTTGCAGATTCTTGTATTGTACCAACTCCTACATATACCTCTGTAAAAGCTATTGGAAATTGTGTGGGTGATGTATACCACATATCAAGACGGCCCCTTTTAACTATTCCCCATTGGTTAACTTTTGCCAATTGCTATGAAGAAATGCTCAAATCGAGCAAATGATATTGTTGTATTTGTGTACTTTATAGCGTTATCGGAGTTATTTGAGGATGGTCCTTTTGCACTATCTGGCAATCCTGTTGTAACGGCATACACTTCAATGAATGCAATTGGGAAATTAGTAGTTTGTAAATACCATGAACTGTCGTTTCCTCGTAGTGATTTTCCCCATTGGCTAAAATCCAATAGCGCCCCAACGTATAGCGGTGACGTTATTTTGTGCAGACATATAAGTGAAGCTGTTTATTGTTATTTCTTTAATGGCACTACTCGTCCAATTATCATTATCTAAGGTTGCCGGCGCTATGTTAGTGACTGCGACGAACGGAGGAAAAGTAAAAGGTATTATAAAGTTACTAGCTCCATCGTATATAGTCCTAGTAACTGCGATGTCTGACTTTCCCCATTGGTTCTATGGCAATAACTCAATGGCCTTTCGTAACTCACGCAATTCTTTATGTGTGTAGACCTTGGTTGTAATATCACCGTGTTTATGCCCAAGAATAGCACGAGTTGCAGTAGGTGATGCGCCATATTTATCTAATAGGGTAGCTACTGTATGGCGGCAGTCATGAGTTGAATGGGAACAGTTGATTGAAGTCATTACTAATTTAAATTGCTTACTGAATCGAGCATAAGAAATAGGTACTATGTTATCTAATGAATTGTGATACAGGGTTGTAACTATTGGCAATATTCGACTATGAATAGGAATTAGACGATTACGGCCAGCCTCAGTTTTAGATTGACGTACGATTAAGCATTTAGTACGGAGGTTAATATCATTTTTGCGAAGTGATAGCAATTCGCCACAACGCATTCCAGTATATAGAAGAATTAAAATTCCATATGTATCGGTAGTATTAAGGCTCCACAATCGATTAATCTGTTGGCGAGTAAATGGCCGGTGAGGATACACACTGACATCATGCCCAAGATTGAGGAAAGGGGTGTAATCCTTAATATCAATATCATTAACAATTGCATACTTAGACAGTAATGAGAGTAATGTACGTACTTTCTTGGCAGAAGCATAGGAAAGACCGTTATCTCTCATGCTGTCAATAATGCATTGCATATCAGAGTATTTGATTAAGTTAATAGGAATATTAGCGATTGATTGAATATGATCATAGGCAATGCGATATGATTCAATGGCTGATTTACTCACGATTCCGACGCGAGTAGGCAGCCATTTTTGGTACAAACTTTTAAATGTTTCGACACATGCACTTTTTCGGTGCATGCGAAGATACACATTTCTTGGGTAGTGCTTAACAGTACTATTCATATGTTCCTCCTTATTAATAACGAAAGGATAAAAAATGAATAATTATATCCACGTACTTGATGCGGAAGGTCGACGTATTACATCAATCGTCGATAGTATGTTAGCACCAATTGGTGAGAGTGCTTTACTTGAACAAGCTAAAGCTCAATATCCAGATGCAAATGAATACATATATGGTGATGATACTATGTTAGATGCATTTCTTGATGGGAAAGCATACGTTAATGGTGCATTTGTTGATATCCCTGTAACAGTATATGAACCATCAAAAGCGGAAAAAATCGCAGACATAAAAAAATACTATGATACAAGATTTGAAACGCTAGACCAAGCGTTACTACGCAGACGGTTGGCTAATGTGCCATATGATGATTTACAAGTACAATTTAAGAAACTCAATGCCGAAATGGTAGCTAAGATCAAGGAGGTTAAATAATGGATAACTACGAAATCAAATCTGATGTGCCAGTGATGCACTTTTGTGAATACTGTTGGGCGACTTTGAACGAAGACGGTACATGTCCAACAGAAGGATGTGTGCACAATGATTTAATGGTTTTAGATGAAGAACCATAAGGGCATGGGGGGAGTGAATGGATATTCTTAATGATATTTTAATCATGCTCATAAGTGGGGTATCGCATGAACATTTAGTTAGTATGGGAGTAGTGATTATTTTAACAACTACATTGTTATTTGTGGACACAATTCAGCGAATTGCTGCAGAAGTGTTGCGATATAACAAGGATAATCACAGGCCTAATAATCCTGTTACGCTACTAACAACGCTAACATGGTATGGTTGGGGAAAAGGTCAGTATGTTGATGAAGCCACAGGCGAACGGCGTAGATATTTAATGAGTGAGCGCCTTAGAGGTGATTTATTAAAAAAACTATGCATACAATATCCGGCATGGATGATACTATCCATTGTATTTATTTCATTACCTGATATTCCTATTCCAAACACCGATTTATTCTTAGACCATATATTCTCTTATGCATTTATGCTGATACCATTCTTCGCAGAGTGTTGGTCGATTATAGAAAATCTACGTGAAATGGTTGAAGATGACCTAATCGACATCGGTAAGATATTTCAATATACGATTGAAATTATAAAAGCATGGAGGGGTAATGGATAAGTTAGCTATCATTAACCGCATAAAGCGGTCATATCAGTCCATTCGAATAGCCGGCATAAGGCCAACTGGTGTATTAGCAACGAGGGCATTAGTCCTTGTCATGCTAGTACCGATGATATTAGTCGTTGCCCAGTATGCGCTATCAACGATTAGAGGTTATGTGTCACCTGAAGCGAATCAGCTTATCGATAAGGGTGTATTAATTATTGACCATATTAACGTTCCGTCGGTACTTATGGCCATCGTAGGCTTGTGTGGCATGTTCATCGATAAGAACCATAACGGGATACCAGATAAGTTAGAGGAGCCTAATACGTTGCCTATGAACAGACCCGGCATACAACAATTAGCAGATGACGTTAACCATGATGAGAGGGGGAAATAAATGTTTCGACAAATTACAATGGACGAGTTAAAAGAACTGGCGCTAGACGCGTACGGCAAAATTGAAAAGGCATACCTGCATTGGACAGGCGTCAAAGGTGGTAAGCACTTCAAGGATTACCATATCAACATCGATAGAGAGGGCGCGATGTGGACAGATATGGAGGCCTTAACAGATTATAAGGAACACACATACATGCGTAACAGTACCGCCGTAGGCATTGCTGTTGAAGCGTGTTGGGATGCTGTTAGTGAGAATAATCTAGGTAGTGAACCACCAACCAAAGCACAGTTAACCACTATGACACAAATTATGGCAGTGCTCACTATTAACGCAGGCGTACCACTTGACCTACAGCACCAAATGACCCACGCCGAGGCGGCCGATAATAAGGACGGCCTCGACCTATATTATTTAGACCCGACAGGGTACCCAAATAATACCTACGGCCCAGACTCCAACGTTGACCGATGGGACCTCTTAGTGGTTCATGCAGGTGATGAACGATGGAGCGGTGGTGACTGGTTACGGGGCACCGCTCGATGGTGGGGCGCACAGTGGGGTAGTAATATTTAGGAAGGAGTTACCATGTATGAAACTATCAAAAACAGAATTATTTCTTCATTTACTAAAAATCGCATTGTTATTGGTGTTTTTAGCATTATTCTCATCTGTTTCGCATGCAGCCTCATCAGAGGATATCTCGACACAAGAGCCGACTATCAGCGTACCCGTGAGCAGTTGGAACGAACTCAAAGGGCGCTTGACGAAAGCAGAAAGCTCAATCAACAGCTCCGAGAAAGCGTTGCAGCAAGCCAACAGCTTAACCGCGACGCAGGGAACAGCATTAACAGAATTGAAGATTATCAACGAAGAACGGACGAAGGAATTGAACGCGCTCAAAGCAATCAACGAGAAACAGGGGCAAGAATTAACGAAAGCCTCCAATCTCTTGACGACGCAAGAAGCGAAATTGAACGAAGCCTCGACGTCATTAGAAGAATTGAAAGAGCAAATCAAACGCAACAAACGAACAGAACAGCGCCTTAAAAGGCAACGTGATACATGGGCTGTGGTAAGCGGTGTATTTGGATTAGCAGGTGCAATTCGTCGATGATTGAGAGGTGATCCATATATCTCCTGAGCATGAGCAGGTGGACTCATGGTAGTACATTCTGGCCAAAATATAAAATCTATAAACGTAGGTAATATCTATGTTTTGAGTGCGTCAAATTTTTCGATTTATTAAAATTTAATAATGCAGTTGTAAAGTAATTGTTTATAACTGAAAATTATAAAAGCCTATCAGCTTAGAATAATATCTATGTTGATAGGCTCTTTTATTTTGTAAATGATATAATATAGGCAAGTAGTATTTAAAAATAATAGGGAGGGCTATATGGATACTATATCAAATGAATATATTCAAGATTATTTACATTCAGATAGATTCATAGATATGTTAGAGTATTTTATTGCAAAATATAGTGAATCAGCAGATAGTATCAGAAAAAAAGGACTGCATAAGAGTGCAGAATTTTTGGATGATGCTAAAGTCAAATTATTAGTAATCTTAGATAAAGTAAAAGCTGGTAAAACTTTGGATAAATCTGATGCTGACACTATATTAAATAACATACATTTATCCGTCCCTATAAAGAAATAATGACTCATAATATAAACAGCCTACCGACCTAGATAATGTCTAAGTTAGTAGGCTGTTTTTTGTTTGTAAAAATCAAAATAAATACTTGCTTTTATACACGATATAGGGTATAATAATATTGTAAGGAGGTGATAATAGTGGACATAATAGAAAAGCTAACAAGCTTAGCAAATGCGCTAACGCCACTGCTACTGGCACTAGCAATACTAAAACTTGTTAGCAAAGAGTAAAAAGCAGGCGGGTGAAAGCCCCGCCACCTTCTCAACATCATTGTAAATCAACGAGGTGAATTATGCAATATTTAGAATGGTTGATTAATATAGCAACTATTATTGTTTTGATATTAGTAATTAAACGTTTAGTCAGAAGGTGAAGAAATTGAAATTTGAACTAGATGATATCATGACAACGCAAGAGGCGGCAGAACGTTGGAATGTTACAGCTGATGCATTGAAACAGAATTGTAGAGGCCGTGTAAAGAATGGATTTAAAGAAGGCGAGTTTAAGAAGTCAGGCAAAATGTGGCTTGTAACTCGTCAGGGAATGGAACGATTATATGGGGAGGAAATTAAAGTGTTAAAAGTCTACAGTACAGCAACGCAAAAGTCTTGGTTCATGGGCACCGCAGAAACATACAGGGAAGCATGGGACATGATATATGAGCATGAAATGCGTCAATCTCCATGCATCGGTAAGTGGGATAAGGATGCATGGGATGATGGCGACATGGCGGAGGAGTTTCCTAACTTCGTATGGCCCAAAGGTGTTGATTACGTTTGGACGGCTGACTGGATAGCGGAAGTTATTCCTGAACCGAAGGAGTACAACGAAGAAGGCGTGCGAGGACTTATTGATGATTTACTATTGTCCTATGAGATTATAGAAGAATAGTAGGTGGTATCATATGCGTTACAACCAACTAGCACAACAGTTAGTTAAAAATAGAATTTACAAAATAAACTTTGATTATAGTGCATTCCATTCGAATAAATATATCAGAGTACATGAAGAGTTATCTGCTATTGTAGAGCGCTATTCTAAAACGTATACAGGTCATATAGCACAAGCTGCAATATATGAACGTTTGTTAGAAGACTTGGAAGAAACAGTTAATAAATATGGTCTTGTATCAGATTTCTACATATGTGATGACGTCCTAAATATAGTCATAAAGTTCATATGGAGCTAATATGTATATATATTATATCTGACATCATTTTGACATCAATTTATATAAAAATATAGCAAAATATACAACTATATATATGTTAATAAAGTAGATAATTACTAGATTTGTTGGTTTTGTAAATGTGTGTTAAATGCCACGCCATCTTGAGGGGGTGGTGAGCGTACGCTCGTGAGGGTTCAAGTCCCTCCAACCGCACCAAATATAAGGACCTACAGTTCACTGTAGGTCCTTCTTTTATATCTGTATGAGCAGAGTTTTATGGGAGAGATATGATTAAAAAAAGTATTGCCTTATGCATGCTTTCACTAGCATTGTCTTGTCAATCTAGTTTGGCTGCATCAGTAGAAAATCAAAGTCAGACGTCAAGTGTTACAATCAAAAGTAATATAAAATCTGAAGATCCTTTAAAGTCAGAGTTTGTTGAAGTTATTCCTGGTGCTTTTAAAAGAGTCGGGACGGGTAATTCAAAAACACCAAGAAAGCTTTCAGCAGAAGAAATTGAGTTATTGAAAGCACAAAGTCAGAAACGAGCTAAACAACGATTATTAGAACTACAAAAGTCAGATATGAATGTGGAGTATCAAATTTTTGATCTCCTTTATAATGATCGGGATGAAAAGGCACTCAAACAAATTACGCGCTATAATACGTTAGAAACAAATAAGCAAGGCTATGGATATGGCAGTAGAGATAAACCATTACGTATCGTAAGTCCTTATATGAGAAAAAATGGACACGGGGAAATTAAATTAACGAATCCAGTTAATATTCCATCCTACAGAACGCGTGCAGATAAGAATAAAGCAAGTGATAAAGAATTTAAAACCTTTCTAGAAAAGAATAAAGGGAAATCCTATGATCTGTATACGGCTAGAACTAAAGAGGAGATAAAAGAGTTATTAGAGGGATTTTTTAAACCTATAGAGTTAATTGAATATCCTATAAATAATCCTAAGGATTATAAGCTAGTTGCTACGATTTCAGGTTTTCCTAAACAAATACCTAGCTTTGCAAAAAATATTCATCTACATAGTAATCCCTCGTTCTTACAAGGCGGTTCATATGTACAACTAGCTTTTGGTGGTACACCAGATCAATTGAAGCCTTACATTGATGAGGCACGGATTGATTCTAAAGTTGTCATTTCAAAATCTGATCTATCCAATGTATATGTAAAAAACTATGTTGATTCAAATATGGAATATGCAGATACTTTGAAAACCTTACTGCCCACATCGATAGTTATTGTAAAAAATACAACAGTACCTATGGGCAAATATGTACAAAATCTAGTGGATAATCCTATTGAGAAATCTGTTGATGAAATATATGAATTAGATAATCAAGTGTTGGCTGAATTTAATAAGATCAAAATTGATGGTGAAAGTAGCGATGCTAAGTATAAGCGTTATATAGAAACTCGAAAGAGAGTAGAGGCTGAGCGAGATATATTAAAACCTAAACCGACGGATACGGTAGGTTTAGGTAAGAAGAAATATCCTATTTATACAGAGTTGGAGAATCGAAAACTACAGAAACAATATTTACATAGATTGTCTTTTAATGAAGACTCGGTAGAAATACCTGATGATTATGTAATATATTTATTTGATTTTGGTGGTAATTGGAATCATCCATATGCGTTGGGCGCAGCGGTGAGCCCTGAGAAAAATTATATTATTTATTTCTGTCAACGCGGTTAATTGTAGGTTTAATATTGTAATTAGTTGATTTAATCTCTTTATAAATGGCAATTATTAAACTAAAAATAAATTATTGACATAAATTATTTTAAAATATAAAATAATTGTAGACATACTGGCGTGTCAAAAAGGGATTAGAGAGTTCAGCCAGATACAATATGATATAGTTCGAGAGATCTATATACAAATTAAGACATGTTACGAGAGAGACGAGAGAAGAGTAACATGTCTTTTTTGTATGCCTAAATGTAGGTAATAGTTCATTTTTTACTCATAAAAATAAATTCATCTAGTATTTAATCAACTGATAAATGTATTTAA
>ERZ773265.162-NODE-162-length-43918-cov-5.502884_pt1 | contig 43918 bp, 30 predicted proteins | sample MGYA00580512_ERZ773265 | MGnify/ENA primary metagenome ERZ773265 (study PRJEB29015, sample SAMEA2738169) | human oral metagenome | biome: human oral; feature: human-associated habitat; material: saliva | place: China | collected 2183 ... | reverse complement strand
AGAGTAGCTATGATGTCTTTGCGATCTATGAGGGGCAGGTCATCGGTAAGCTCCGTGTCGTAAGCTATCCGAAGCAAAGCTATCGTGTGCGTCTCGTATCTGTGAATGGGCAGCGTGTGGGCGATGTCTCAGAGCTAAGTCAGCACCTCAATAACATCTACCAGCAAGTAGGGGTAGAGTTTAGGCTCTCCGAGACGGATGCCTTCCAAGCAGAGCTATCGAACGGGCATATCAGGCAAGACCTTAAGAAGCTCCGTGACAGCTACGAAGAGCAACACCCACTCGGCAAGGATGAGGTCTGTGTCTTTGTGCTTAGCTCTGAGCTAAGCAAGTCATCGAAGCTCGAAGATGTAGAGGGCTTAATGCCTCGCAAGAGTCGTTTCGGCTACATCTTTACAGGCAATAGCCCCAATGGGAAAAGCCTTGCCCGTACCCTAGCCCACGAACTGGGGCATGGCCTCTTCACGCTCCAACATAGCTTCGACGATGAGTACGGAGGTAAGAAGTCACAGGACGAAACCGCGAACCTCATGGACTATACGGTGGGGGCGACCGAGCTCGTGGCATTCCAGTGGAATATCATCTCTAACCCAGCTCTATTCACAGCACTAGACAGAGATAAGGATGCACAGATTAACCGGGAGACAAAGCGAGTTCATATAAGTAACGAAGCTTCTGAATGCTTGGCGAAGAAGCCCGTTTTTGCTCCTAATGGACGCCTATTCCTTCTCCCTAAGGGTGCTACGATATACTCTATCGCCTGTGGTGATGCCTCGCTAGAACAAGTGCCTCTTGGAGCCGTTATTACCTTCACGTGGAAAGAGGAGGTTTATAGAAGTATATACAGCACTAATCGTGAGGAGTTCGTCCTATATAGGAATGATAGGGGAGAGCCATTTATCCCTGAGTGGATTGAGTCAGGTACTCCGCCTGAGCTACGTTTTGATTACGACAAATGCTTGCTGTTCATAGATAGTGCGAGCTTCCCTATTGATTGCTCTAGCTGTGCTCAGTCTCACGTTCAGATTGACTCTTCTATAATTGAGATTAGCAAAGCTACTGAGGGGCTGCTTCGATATGCTATTGCCCTTAGACATAAGGAAGGTAAGACTATTGAGGATAATCAGCTTTCTTCAAACAAGGAAGTCATCTCATTGCTTAAAGCGGAAGTTGCTAAGGCTCTAAGTAAGACTCCCAATCTACAGCGTCTCAGTTCTAGGCTACAGGATAAGCTACAAGCCTATGAGCAGATTAACGGTAGGCGCTTTATCGTAGTTACATGTTCCATCCCTTATGTAAGTAAATCTGTTGAGGAATGGAGTGCCCTAGCGTCAAGAGTCTTTAATGAATCGGGCTTAGGGGATAAGGATATCCTTATTACGATTCCTTATATCGAACTTCCTGGTTTGCTGCGGAGTACTGGCTCGCCCTTCTATATGCCTGGTGTCGCACGGGGTGCTCAAGCTGTGATTGCTCCACTCTCAGGACGCTTTGACAACTCCAAGTATCAGGCGAGTAAGAATCAGGCAGGGATGGAAGATTTTATCCTCGAGGTCTTCCGTCAGACACGTAAAAAGGTTACCCTATATAAGGGGTATTTCTCAGCATCTCGTTCCATTACTGTAGTTGCAGACCACAAGGGCGGGAAGGAACTTAGTGGCTATCCTTACAATAGGGCTATCATCCCATATATCCAGAAGGGTAGCGACCAGTTGATTAATGTTGTCCAGATATACCAAGCAAGAGAGAGTGCTAGGTCAAATATTCTTGGTGCCACCGATGGGAAGATTACACCAGAGGGTTATGGACATGATGACAATCAAAAATGGCTGGAGCGGAACTACTGGCCAGTGTTCTTCAAACTAGCGGAATATGCAGATCAGTTTGATCAGTATGAGCCTTATACAGTATCCGACCCTATACGCTATCGAGAGAGCTTTCTTGATGCGGATAATGGTAAGGGGCTGAAGAATTATGAAGCTTACCTCTTGCAGTATGCCTACGAGAATGTACTTAAGAAGCTTAATCTTAATCTTCGTTCAGGCTTTTACTTCAAGCAGGAGCATGCTCTGACGGATAAGACCGATTGGTTCCTCACTCGTTATGTGGATGAGCCTGTGTATGCAGTACTTGATGGGGCATCCATAGTGCTGGCTTTCATAGGCCTCGATGCTGTTCCAGATGCGTTGAATGTCTTTTATAGTACTATTCGAGGAGATTATAGTAATGCCAGCTTTGCTGGTATATCAATTATACTTCCTGGATCAATCTCATCTAAACCAGTTAAAACGGCTGGGGAGTACATCAACAAACATCTGTTTGGGCTGATTAGAGATAATGCTAAGGTAAGCATAAAGGCTATTAGTAAAGAAGCCATTGAAAGAGGTTCGAAACAGTTGGCTCGTGGGGCTACAAACGAGGCCTTAGAAAGACTACTAAAGTCTGATACTAGAGGCGCTTTACGTGTTGTTCCCCATCGTGATATCGTTGATGCCCAGGAGCTTTTGATAAGATCAGGGCATCCTAAATTAGCACAACAAGTTGATGCCTTAAGAGTAGTTGTTGACATAAGAAATCATCGAAACTTTAAGGCTTTTGGGCTGACTGATGAGCTATTAGGAAGAATAGCAAGTACAATCAATACTGATGGTTATGCTCAAATTGTTTCTAATCTCAGGGTACTCATTGATAAGTTTGCCCCAAATAAAATCAAAGGCTTAGAGCTGCTGGTTAATAACTTGGGACATACAGAATCATCATTTCGTGAAGGTGCAGAATGGACACTACGCTATTTGGCGAACAATGCTGATGAATTTACTGGTGCCTCAAAGGTTAGCTTTGAGGTCCAAGAAATACTACCTAATGGCAGAAAACGTATTGCAGATATGGTTGTAGAGTATCCTCAAGGAGGTAAGGTTTATTACGAGTTCAAGTCGGTGAAAAGCTTACCACCTAAAGATTTCATCCAACAATTCTCTAATGATTTAACTAGGCCTAACTTTAATATAGACATGGAGAATCTTAGATGGGTCTTTGATGGGAGGAAGATTAGTCCTAAAGATTTGCAAAAGCTAAGAAAGGCTTTAGAAGGGATCAAAGAAGTTAAGCAACAAGCCTCGAAGTTAAAGCTTCGAGAAACGGAATTTATAGATATTGTTTTAGCTCAAGTGTTTATCGTTAAATAAATATGAAGATAGGAGGATTAAATAGGATTATTCCAGGAGGGGGTAACATCCAGACACAAGGAGAGTTGATGCTCTATATCATAGATGGAGCGACCTACTTGAATAATCTCAGGTTGAGTTCTTTGCCTCTATGGTTTAGTAGTTGCCCTTTCTCGGATAAAACCTATGTAGAGACTAGAGACCCTTGGCATGTGTATGAAGTGGTAAATCTTGAGAATAGGATTATTTCTCTAATGTATTCCGATGAGGATAGGATTGAACTTACTCCATACGAACATAGCTATATCAGAACAAGCTATAGTCAGGGAAACTACTTACATGAATTTATTAAAGAAGGAGAGACACTCTGGGCCTTTGCAACTACTTCACGCTACGTAACGTGTTTAGGTAATTATGCCTTATTGTGGGAGGGTCTTTATTCACGAAGCAAATGCCAGCTGATCTCTATCGAGACAGGAAGGCTACTTTGGGAATTAGACCACCCAGGGGCTCGTGTCAGCCGAGTTTATCCTTACGAAGATAAGGTCGTTATCGTGTGGTTCCCTCCTATGGGGGAGGAAGATAAAAGTCGTGTGTTGTGTGTGGAGGTGCCATCTGGGAAGATTATCTGGGAAAATCGAGCGCCGAGACACTACCAAAAATATGGAGACGACAAACTAGTATTCTTCTACTCTTCACTTTGGGAGGATGGATATGAGCATGGAGATAATCACGAGCTTGCAGAGCTAGATGTACGGACTGGAGCCTTTCAAACGTATACGTTCCCAGGCTATAACACCAGTACCTATGTAACGACGGTCTACAAGGACTATCTTTTCTATGGAACACTGAACTATTACTTCTACGTTGGGGCTATCGACTTACGTACGCACGAGATGCTTCCAGAGGTTAAGATTGACTATACACCAGGGAATCTTAACCAAATATCGAGCATCGGCGTACACGATGGGCAGCTCTACGTGGAGATTCAGACCGAGCTTGACCATAGCGATATCCATGTCCTCGACCTAGACGAGGAAGAGTGCTCAGCGGGTAAAGAAGGAATTAATATGGGACGAAAAATAAGGATCTGTACGTATCGAAGAGAATGGTGTTACCGCGAGCAGAGCACATCATTCTATGCGAACTTATACGAGTTGCTGAAAGACCCATCAAGGGTCGAGCAACTAGTTAAGGAGGGGTATGTAGTCTTTGATTGCCTAAATCATAGGACTAGAGCTCTAGATATGGAGTTCTTGGAAGTGCTACAAGACCACTTCTTGGAGCTAGAGCGTAAGGGTAAGCTATACACCACAGGAAGTCCAGAACCTGATAGGCTCTTCCTATGGCAGCCAGGAGTTACCTCAAAGCTGTTGGCTAAGAGCTCTATTGAAGTGCAAGCAGTACTCGGTCCACACACGATACCCTATGTGGACTCTAGAGTCTATATGAATGTGATCTATTGCGACACGAGATTCATCGGTCCCGAAGAAAAAGAGTACCTCATAGAGAGGTATGGAGCGCCTACATATACCGAGTGGAGAGAGGAATACGGTCTAGGAGAGTGGTATATCATCATCCCAGTAGAGGATGTCGATAAGCTCGTTGCCGTAGAGCGCTTCCTAGCACTAGATGACACTGATGAGAGACCAGTATACACTGGTGAAGAGCGGGTCTACGAGCTAGACCTGAGGGCCCCCGAGGAAAGTGTCTACAAGTACTTCCTAGAGCGTGAAATTATCCTAGAGTATGATCCCGAGAACTTCGCTCCGGAGTATCTATACCCTCCACTCGAGGAAGAGGACACGGAGGAGCAGCGCTCCAAAGGTCGATATCTCCCCGCTTGGCTTCGATCTCTATGGCGTAAAGTCTTAACGCTACTTCGGGGTGAAGACAGAGGATAAGACCCCTCCAGGCACGCTCAAGCTACACAACAAGAGCTCTGGTGCCGACGAGTATGAGTGGACGCTCGAGGTGGGGATGTACTTCTATCCTATGGGGCACTCAACTACTACTTCTTTGTTGGGGCTATCGGCGTACACGAAGGGCAGCTCTACGTGGAGATTCAGACAGAGCTCGACCATAGCGACATCCATGTCCTTGACCTAGACGAGGACGAGTGAGGCGTAGGACAGAGCTTTATCTGTCCGCCCAGAGCTTGGACTATTGGGGTAGTTGACTTTATTTACTACCTTTAGAGTCGATAATCAGCTTGTCCCGTGGAGTACCTGGGACAGCTTACGGCGCACTACTACACACGAGCCCTTATCATGAAACGACCAGTCCTACTTATCCTCTGCTGGCTACTGGTGCTGCACCTAGCCTCTGCCCAGAGTGTCATCACCGGCCACGTCCGTACGGATCGAGGCACCGCTGTAGAGTATGCCCGCGTACTCGCCCTAGCGCCGACGGATAGTGCTATCCTAGCCTATGCCTTCACGGACGCCACGGGGAGCTATCGGCTCAGTGTACGCAGCCCACACACCCAGCTGATCCTCAGTGCCGCCAGTATGGAGATAGAGCGTACCGATAAGAGGGTGCCGAACTCTAGCCAGACCTGCGACTTCGTCGTCAAGGAATCCCGCATTATCCTCAAGGAGGTACAGGTCAAGGCACGTAAGATCTGGGGGCAGAGTGATACGATCAATTACTCCGTAGGCTCCTTCATCGGAAAGAACGACGTCGTGATCGCCGATGTGCTGCGGAAGCTCCCCGGGATCGAGGTCTCCCTAGATGGGCTCATCAAGTACCAGGGCAAGCCCATCAATAAGTTCTACATCGAGGGAATGGATGCCCTGCAGGGACGCTACGGCATCGCGACCAATAATATCTCTGCCAAGGATGTCGCCACGGTGCAGGTGCTAGAGAACCACCAGCCAGTCAAGGCTCTGGAGAAATCCCGTCCCAGTGACCAAGCAGCCATCAACCTCAAGCTCAAGGACGAGGTCAAGGGTACCTTCAGCATGACGGCGCAGCTGGGGCTAGGCTATGATACCCAGCTCAGGCGTAGCGAGGAGCTCATCGGGATGTACTTCGCCAAGCGTCGGCAGCATATCCTCACGGGCAAGAGCAATGATAATGGGCAGGATATACAGGGTGAGCTGCGCTCCTTCACCGCGACCTCGCCCTTGCCCAGCCTCACGATGACCGCCCTGCAGCACCCCACCAGTCCCGATATCCATCGCCCACGCTACTACCACAACGACACACATGCCTTCACCGCCAATAATCTTTACAAGCTGAAGAACGAGGCGGAATTCAATGCCAATCTCATCTTCTACCACGACCGAGAGCGGGCACACGGTGCCTCCGAGACTAGCTACTTCCTCCCCGAGGGGACGCAGATCATCCGTGAGGACCTACGTAACCGAGGCACCACCAATCAGCTAGAGGGCGAGCTACGCTACAATATCAATAAGGATAGGCTTTACTTCAATAATCTCCTAGAGCTCAAGGCTTCCTGGGAGCAAGAGACGGGTGCCGTCTCCGCGGGGCAGGCCCTGGAGCAGGAGATGCGGCAGCGCTACCTCTCTGCCACCAATGTCTCGCACTGGGTACGCACTGGCGAAGGGGGGCGAGGGCTAGAGATCTACTGGCGTAATGCCGTGGCCACCACGCCCCACCGCCTACGTGTCCATCCTGGGCTCTATATCCCTCAGCTCAATACGGGGGTGCCCTACGCCGAGGTCGCGCAGGATGTGCGGCACAGAGCCTTCGTCAGCCTTGCCCAGCTCTCTCTACTCTCAGCCTGGCGTCTCGGAGGCATCAGCGTCAATCCGACCCTCTTCCTACGTGCTCAGCATCAGGCACTGGACACCGAGCTCGGGGTGACCAGTCCCCTAGGGACCTATCATCCCTTGTCCTCTCGGGAGATGCACAATGGGATTAGCTTCACGCGCCTCGGGGCAGGCCTCGGGCATGAGCTGACCTACAAGTCTGAGACCTTCAGCCTATACGCCGTACTGCCGCTCTTCTACTACCATACGCTGATGCAGGACGAGTTCCGCCCTCAGGATAGACTCTCCGAGGGGAGGCTGTACTTTGAGCCCAATGGCTGGCTGAGCTACCACGTCACACCGGACTTCTCCATCAAGCTCTACGGCTCGATGTCCCGCACCGAGCCCACACTTAGCTCGCTCTATGCAGGCTATATCATGCGTAGCTACCGTAGCCTGGTGCGCAACGAGATGCGGCAGTTCAGCTCCCTCACTACGAGTACAGGCCTCAACCTCGAGTACAAGGACATCTTCTCCATGCTCTTCGTAGGCTGTGGGCTGAGCTATAGCCACTACCATAGTGATGCTATCAGTTCGACGAAGATAGAGGCACCGCTCTCGGTCGTGGAGCGACTGCCGCTCCCGCATTCGGGGCAGAGCTATTCGGCCAACGTCCGCTTCAGCAAGGGCTTTGACTGGCTTTCCCTCTCCGTCTCTGGGGATGCAGCCCTCGGGCAGAGTGAGGGTAAGAGCTATATCCAGGACAAGCTCCTCGGCTACACGAGTCAGTCGGCCAGCGCGAGTGCTAGGTGCAGCCTCAAGCCGATTGATTGGCTCTCCATGGAGTACAATGTCTCCTGGGGGCTACACCGTAGTCGCCGCGAAGGGGCCGCTTGGTTTACCCCGATACAGAACCTCAGTCACAAGCTCATCTCGCACGTGAATGTCCTGAAGGATGTCGCGATCAAGCTCACCGCCGAGCACTACTACAACGATGCTGTGACTCAGGGGCGACACTTCACGCTCGCGGATGTCGGCCTAGCTTATACCTGGCGGCGGGTGCGCTTCTCGCTCGACTGGACCAATATCCTAGATGCCCGCCTCTACAGCTCGGGCACCATCACCGACCTCGTGGCCTCACACAGCTACTACGACATACGCCCCTCAGCCATCATGCTCAAGGCTCGATTCAAGCTATTCTAAGCTGGCCAACAACAAGCAATCAAATCCCTCTATAGTAAGATTCAAGGTTAGCTCTGCTTTGAAGTTGGATGACAACCGCTCCGCAGAGTTCGACTTTACTGGTTTCACGATATGAAAGGAGTCTCCTTTACAGCTTGCGCGCTTGCTATGTGTCTTTCCTCGAGCATAGCCCATGCGCAGTCCCCCTTAGTCATCGCTCCCTATGCCTTTGAGAGCATTCTGGATACAGTAGTCTTTCGAGTGGGCTACCGGATGACCTATGTATCCGATACGACAAGAGCTAATGCTAAAGAGACACAAGAACTAGAGCTGCTCCTCGGTAAGCACCATGAGCAATTTAGACTTAGTCTCGAGGGGTACGACAGAGGGCACTCGGTACCTAAGGGGAGTGGATTGAATATAGATGGAGATGGACTAGCTGCTTCTGTCTTTATCCTTGATCGGGTATCAGGGAGGAGACAGGTATTCATCAAAGGGATAGCTCCATCTGTAGTGTCCTACGTAGAGACGGCCACTCCCCCCAAATGGGAAATAGGGCCCGAGACGCAGAACATTCTAGGCTACACTTGCCAGAAAGCCGTAGCGCAGTACCTGGGGAGAAGCTATACGGCATGGTTCACCACCGAGATCCCAGTCTCTTCTGGCCCATGGAAATTAGGCGGCTTGCCAGGGCTAATCCTTAAGGCCTGGGACTCAAAGCATGAATATCAGTTTGAGGCAACGCTCATTGAGAATCAGCCCAAGTCCTCAGCAACGATCCAGTCCATCAAAGGCCGATATGTAAGCACCTCAAGGAAGCAGGTGAACGAGACTGTAGGCCGTATCCATAAGGATCTGCTTCGGGCCTACGAGGTCATTTATGGCCGTAGGCCAAAGGTTATAGGCTCAGATGCCTCTGTAATTACTGTCCCCTATAATCCCATCGAGTTAGAGTAAGTCCCTTCTTACGCTTGGCTTTGACGCCCTAGGCTGCTGCGTGATGCCATCCCCAGTATGGCTAGGCGCAAGGGATTCTTGCTTGTATTCCCACCTAATCCTAATAGTATGTCGGTAGTAAAGTCTTTTGCTTGGCCGTGGCTCGCAGTGCTTGGCTCGCTAAGGTCGTCGCTGATGAAGTCCCTTATATTCCCTTTGTTATTGCTTAGCCTCTCCGAGATGCAGGCGCAATTCCCTACGATCCCGATGGTCTTGCAGCCGGGGAAGGTCCTAGGAAAGGCGGAGTATGTCGTAGACTACAGCTACTGGAGCAAGATGGCTCCGCAGAGTAAAGATTCTGTGGAGGATATCATCCGCCTCGAGTTGGGGCAGACCTTGGTCAAGTCCTATAGCTATAGGCTATGGCAAGCAGACTCGGCGCTCACCCATGCGCCCGATAAGTCTGCTCGTATGAGGATCCCTGAGGATGGAATGTCCCCATTCTGGTACTATAGAGACCTTACGAATGGTCGTACCCAGGTATGGTACCGCACCCCTCTTTCAGGCCCCATCCTGAGCTACATCGATACCCCTACCTTCTCCTGGACGATTACGGGGAGCAAGAAGACGATCTCGGGCTATGAGACCCAGCTGGCTACCTGCGTCTTCCGAGGTCGGAGCTATGAGGCCTGGTTTACTCCCAGTATCCCTATCTCTGCTGGGCCGAACCTCTTCGGGGGGCTCCCAGGGCTGATCCTAGAGCTGCGAAGCGTGGATGGGACCCATCACTTCACGCTCGACGCCTTACAAAAGAGAGCGGGGGATATTGTGGAGTGGAAGGTCCGTCTGGTCAAGACCCTTAGTCGGCCACAGTTCAGGAACTATTATGAGCGGGTACACAAGCATCCTATTCAGACCCTCAGGAGCAATGGGCAACGAGTATATCCTCAGGATGACCAAGGCAACTTCATAAGCGAGGCCGAGGCCGTGGACTGGCAGATCCCCTATAATCCTATTGAGCTGGAGTAAGGCGTCTTGCGCTTGCCCTGTATTCCCTAGGCCGCTGCGTGATCAAGCTCCGTATACGGATCGGGGCGCAAGATCATGCTTATCCCTCCCCCCCCCCTTTAATTCCAAATAGTATGTCGGTAGTAAAGTCCTTCCCCTGGCTGTGGCTCGCAGTGCGTGGCTCGCTAAGGTCGTCGCTGATGAGGTGCCTCGTATGCTCTTCCTTATGGCTTAGCCTCTGCCTCGCAGCCATAGCTCAGAGCCCAGTAGGCAATATATTCCCCTTTGATGTCAGGGAGTACATCGTCCTAGACACGGCGAGCTATCGCATCGGCTACAAGACGACCTGCATCCTAGACCCAAAGAAGGGAGAGCAGGTGACCAATGATATGTACCTGCTGATTGGGCGGAAGATGTCGAAGTTCGGCCACTCCTCCGTCCTAGATGACACGGAGGAGATCATAGAGATACACAACCGAGGGGTAGGCTGCGGTATCGATGCTCGAGGACTGGCGGGTATCGAGGTCTACAAGTACCTCAGCGGTGCTAAGCCCTATAGCGAGCTTACCGTCAGGCTAGTCATCTTCTCAGCCGTACACACCTTCGTCTACCAGGACGAGCTGCACCCTCAGTCCTGGACCTTGGCTGACGAGCGCAAGGAGATCCTCGGCTTTCGTGCCAGAAGGCCACCACGAGCTTCAGAGGACGTAGCTATACCGCCTGGGTCGCTACTGATATCCCTGTCTCTAATGGTCCGTGGCTATTGGGTGGCGTCCCTGGGCTGATCTTGGAGGCCTATGATGCCAAGAGGGAGTACGTCTTTCAGGCTACGGCTATCTCACGCCCCCAAGGGGTATTGCCCATCGTCAAGTACAAGGATACCTACAAGCGTACCGAGCGGCGCAAGGTCCGTGACCTGTGTCGGCACATGCATGCCGATCTCGCACGAGCCATTAAGGCGTTTTTCCCTCGAGCGAGAGTGCACGGAGCCTCCATCTACTACTATAACCCCATCGAGCTAGAGTAACTGGGGGGATGAGCAAGTCTCCTCTAATAGCATTATGAAGCCTTGGCTGTCATGTGCCCTCCGGGAAATATAGAGTCGGCTTTCCGTTAATAGAAGAAGTCAGATGTTGATCAAAGGTTTTTCAATAGAGCCTATTTCCCCTCACAGTTAGATCCAGATTATGAAGCGAGTTGTCCTTTTGTTCCTCCTGTTTTGCTTCCCCCGTGGTATGCAAGCTCAAACACCCCTATCTGTCGACCCGTATACATTTAAGGGGGTCTTAGATACAGCAAGAGTACGTGTTGTATATCAGTTAACTTATGTCATAGATATTGAAAAGCCCCAACAAAAGAAGACCCAAGAGCTAGAGCTGTTACTGGGCAAGCGATATGAACTATTCCGATTTGATAAGGAAAGATTCGATCAGGGATTTTCTGTGCCAGAAGGAAGCGAACTCAATGTCCCTGGCTATGGCCTTGCTGCCTCCGTGTTCCTTTTCGATAAGCATTCTGGGAAGAGGCAAACTTTTATCAAGGGAGTATCGCCATCCACTCTTTGCTATACGACGGACGATACCTCGCTTCAATGGGAGCTTGCGCCTGGGACGAAAAAGGTACTAGGGTACACATGCCAGAAAGCTGCCGTGCGATATCTAGGGCGGAACTACATTGCTTGGTTTGCTCCAGCATTGCCCATCTCCTCAGGGCCGTGGAAACTCAGAGGTTTGCCTGGTCTCATTCTTGAGGTATCAGATGAGCGAGGGGAATATCAGTTTGATGCAGTCCTTATAGAGGAGAAGCCTAAGGACCCTGCATTAATCCCCTTCGTCAAAGATCGGTATAGTATGACGACGAGGCAGAAAGTAAACGAAACTTTGAGGCGGATACATAAAGATGTCCTTCAAGCTATCCAGACGATATATGGCCGTCGGCCGCAGGTGGTCGGGTCGGATGCAACGATCATCCCAGTACCCTATAACCCCATTGAGCTAGAGTAACGGGGAAATGAGCAAAAGCTCGCGTGCCTTATCCTAAGGGTTATGCCTAGATTCATATCCAAGCAATTTGCTATGATCAAAGTCTGAAGTAGGTGCAGCGGATTACAGAGGAGGCCTCCGAGCTGTGTGCCAGCGTCTCGAGTAGGAGGGCGTAGAGGTGCCCGAACGTAAGTGCCTCTACTGCTATCCTGCCTGCAGTAGCTCCGTGACCCCGTCGCCAAGGATCCGCTAGGCTGCGTGGCTAAGATGCAGGCTGTCCTCGATGAGAAGGCCGAGGAGATGGAGGCGCTGCTGAAGTAAGCCGCCTGCCTCGCTTACCTACTGAATAGCCCTACGGGACGATCTGGCTGAGGCTTGCCTCTCAGGTCGTCCCGTAGGGCTTTCTTCGTCTGCCGCTGGCGCGGTGTGTCTCGCTGCGGGGCGAACTGATGGCTTATCCCTCAGCTCGCTGACGGATAGCCCTCAGTCCACTGACGGATAGCCCTCACGGCGCTGACGGACGTCCCTTGGCTCGCTGACGGATAGCTTTCAGCACCGTTGCCCCGTAGGGGGCTGCAGGGGTGGGGCTTGGAGGCTGGGTAGCTCAGCCTTAGTGGCAGCAGCCTATCTGAGGGTTTATGCCTAAATTCGCATACCAAGGCTAGCCCTTCTGAGGCGCGCGGTGAAGGATCACTATCACGCGCCCTCTAGGAAAAGGAGGCAAGAGCGGTGCAAGAGTAAAGGCTATGAATAGACTGGAGTTACTAGAAGAATCGTTGATCCAAGCGATTTGCTACCAGCGAGACCTAGAGCAGGTGCAGCGGATTGCAGAGGAGGCCCCCGAGCTGTTTGCCAGCGAGCGCAGCTTGGGTAGCCACGGTAGTGCCTTAGCCTGTGCGGCGGGTTCCTGGACTAGCCCTGAGCTATTGGACTACCTGCTGGGGCGCTTCCCTCAATTAGATCTCAACTATTGTCCCAATGGTGTCTCGCCGCTTATCCGTGCTGTGATGCATAATAAGAAGGCCTGTGCCTTATGGCTATTGGAGCATGGAGCCGTGATTGATCATCCCGAGGGACGCATCCCACCGCAATGGTGTGCAGCATTGGATGGTGATACCGAACTGCTAGAGCACCTACTGAGGCTAGGGGCAGACCCTAATCGGATGCACGTCAATCTGGATACCTTCCCGCTGGACGTAGCCAAAGGCGAAACGCGCCAAGTCCTGCAGCGCCTCAAGGCCATAGGGCTATACGAACAGCCTGATTGGGCTCTGGCAGACGTCCCGGGGAATGCTGTTATGGGGAAATTGATGCTCCGCTTGCGCTGTCGTGTCTCCCCGCTCATCGTAGACGTGCAGCCCGATATAGACCTTCGGCTGCGGATGATGACAGTCAATAAAGACAAGCATCGTCTACTCTTCACGCACGGGCTATTTGTCTTGGATGCACCCTTCGAGCTCTCCTTGGTCGTGGCTCATCGTTGGAATCCCTACAGCCAGGAGGCCTTATCGCGCTTCCCGATCGAATTGATGAAGCGGCTGTGCCCTCATTTCTATGGGACAGCGGCGCCTTATGAAGGCTACTTCCTGGACAAAGAGGATGAGCTGGTCAAGGACTTAGCTTGGCCCGAGGATGTCCTTGGCCTGACGTTTACGCGCTTGCATTGGGCAGAGGATTTCCCATTCACCTTGTACACGCTGCTGCCTCTTCGGAGCAAGCGCAGTATTAAAGATCCTAAGACCCTCGAGAAGAATAGGGGCGCAGGCTGGCAGAAGCTAGAGATCAAGGGCCTGACGCCAGCCTACCAAGGGTAGCTATAAGGGCGATGAAGCCGTAGGCTCTGTGTGGGCTCGCTCCTTGCGGGGGAGTAGTCCTCGGCTGGAAGCATATCCCGCTCGTAGCTCTGGTGCTAGGGGCGGGTATGTGCGGCTGGGGTAGCGGGGCGGCTTGCGGGGACGCGGGGGATTTGTTACCTTTGACTTAAGCAAGCACCCCGAGGTCAGGGGGCTGGCATCACACTAAGAATAAGATAAGCACTATGGCACAGCAGCAAGCGGAAGCCCCACAGTTCAACATCGAGCTACCCGAAGAGATCGCCCAGGGCGAGTACAGCAACCTCGTCCTGCTCAACCCCACGCAGGGAGAATTCGTCTTTGACTTCGTACGCCTGCTCCCAGGCGTCCAGACGGCACGCGTACACAGCCGTCAGATCCTCACGCCTGCTAATGCCAAGCGTCTGCATCGTCAGCTGGCGAACTTCCTCGAAGGCTATGAGCGCGAGCTCGGTACGATCGAGCTGCCCGAGGATAGCCTCGAGGCTGGGGAGGCCAACTAAGCCCCACGCTCTGCCTCACCGTAGGTAGATAACTAGAGCTACTCCCTCGTGGGGGTAGCTCTACCTATATATAAGAGAAGATGAAGCATATCCCTCAGCTCATCCTAGATAGTAGCCTGCCCTATCTAGAGGACCTCGCCCGTGAGGTGGGTGCGGTCACTACGCTCGCCAGCCGGGACTTTAGCCCCGAGCGCATAGCCCAGGCGGATGCCCTGCTGATCCGCAGCGTCGTGCACTGCGACGCGGCCCTCCTCTCGGGGAGCCGCGTGCGTATGATCGCCACCGCGACGGCAGGCTACGACCATATCGATGGCGCCTGGTGTGATGCCGCGGGTATCGCCTGGCGCAATGCCCCAGGCTGCAATGCGGGTGGGGTAGTGCAGTACGTCCTCTCGTCGCTGGCGGCCTGGTCGCTGGAGCGAGGTGTCGACCTCGAGGGGCTTACCCTCGGTATCGTCGGGGTGGGGCATGTCGGGGGGCGCCTTGCGGAGCGTGCCTCGGCTCTTGGCCTCCGTGTGCTGCTCTGTGACCCTCCCCGTGCCGAGCGTGAGGGTGGAGAAGGCTTCCTCCCGCTGGAGGCGCTGCTGGAGCAGAGCGATATCGTCACGCTGCATGTGCCCCTGATCCGTGCGGGGCGCTATGCGACGGCGGGGATGGTGGACGAAGGCTTCCTAGAGCACTGCTCCCGCTGCCCGCTACTCATCAATGCTTGTCGGGGTGGGGTAGCCCCCACGGCTCAGCTGCTGCGCGGACTGGAGTCGGGGCAGCTCCGTGACCTGATCCTCGACTGCTGGGAGGGTGAGCCCGAGATCTCGGCCGAGCTAGCGCGCCGTGCCTTCATCGCCACGCCCCATGTGGCGGGCTGGACGGCCGACGGCAAGTGGCGTGGCTCGCGTATGGCGCTGGCGGCAGTCTGTGAGGTGCTCGAGCTCCCCGAGCCTCGAGGACTCTGGGATAGCTCTGTGCTGCCGCAGCCCGAGGAGCCCGTCCTCGACCTCAATAGCCTCCCCGAGGGCGAGCGCATTCTGAGGGCGCAGCTCCACAGCGCCGACCCGCGCAGCTGTAGCCGCCTTCTGCAGGCTGAGCCCGAGCGCTTCACCGAGATTCGCCACGACTACGTCTTCCCTCGGGAGGCCTCCGCCTATACCCTTCGTGGGGTGCGCCCCGAGGAGCGGGCGGCGCTGGAGCGCCTCGGCTTCAGAGTCCAGGACTAGCCGTATCTTTGTAGGGCGCAGATTGATAATTACTTTAGTTCCCCACCCAGACGACCATGCCTAGGCGCTGCCTTACCCTCCTCGCTCTACTGCTGCTCCTGGTGCAGCAGGCTCAGGCTCAGTACACCCTCCCGCTGCACCCGCGAAGCGGCATCCTACAGCCCGTCAGCCAGGCAGAGCCCTCGGCTCGTCGTAGTCGTAGCGTAGGCCCGAGCACCGAGCGCCTCGTCCTGCCGCCGCTGCCTGCCAGTGCCTACACCGAGGCGCTGGGGCGCGGGCAGATGGCACGCGTCTATACCTTCGCTATCGAGCGCACGCTGGAGCTCGGGGCGGAGCGCCTCGGGCAGTACCTCACCGATGGGGCGGGCAACTACAGCTGGCAGGCGGTGATCCGCTCGACGGGGGCGCGCAATGTAGGCCTGCGGCTCTCGCACTTCGCCCTGCCTCGCGGCGGGCAGCTCTACGTCACGGCGGCGGATGGGACGCGCATCGGGGCACTGACGGAGCAGAACAATTCGCCCGATAGCCTCCTGCAGCTGCGTCCGCTGGAGGGCGCTAGCCTGACGCTGCGCTACGACTTCCCCGAGGGCTATACGCCGCGTGGGGAGGAGCTCCCCTTCCGCATCGCGGCCGTCTACCATGGCTTCCGCACCTGGCATCCCGAGGATGACGACTTCGACACAGCACACCCAGGCGAGCCGCTCTACGACCTCGGCGGGCAGCGAGGCATCAAGGGCCTGCTCTGCGCGCCCAACGTGCTGGCCTATCCCCAGCGTTGGGCTCAGACGCGCAGCACGCTGCAGATCATCGTCGGGGGGACACAGGCCTCCTCGGCAGCGCTCATCAATAATACCCGCTCCGACGGTACGCCCTACGTGCTGACCTCGGCGCACTGCATCAATAGCCTCTACAGCGTGACCGATCTGGCGAAGGTGCGTGCGCGTGCCGCCACGACGGTCTTCTTCTTCGGCTACCAGAGTCCCCAGCGTGCGGGCTATATCCGGCCTGCTGAGGAGCAGACGCTGAGCGGGGCGAGCCTCGTGGCCTACAATGAGGACTCGGATATGTGCCTCCTGCGCATCGAGGGTCTGCCTAAGGCTAGCGACGGCACCAGCCTCCCTATCCCTGCCGCCTACAACCCCTACTTCGCGGGCTGGGATCGTACCGAGCAGCCCACGCTCCCGTACTTTACCATCCATCATCCTGCCAGCAGCACCAAGCGCTATAATGAGGCGAATGACCGCGCGCTCAGCATCGAGGACTACGACATCAGCGGGGCAGGTGGGCGCGCTTGGTGGGGCAAGCACTGGCACGTCCATAGCTGGGCTACGGGGACGACGGCCGCAGGCTCCTCGGGCTCGCCGCTTTTCGACGGCTCGGGCTTCATCATCGGAGCCCTCTCGGGCGGAGGCTCGACCTGCGACAGCCCCTATGACGACTACTACTGGGCGCTGGCACGTAGCTGGACGCTTCCCGCAGGGAGCACGGATCGGCTAGGTGGGCTGGAGCCACATCTCGATCCTACGGGCAGTGGAGCGAGTACCTGTGCAGGCTATGATCCCCTCGGTACACGCTTCGTGCAGCGCCTGAGCCTCTTCTATCCTGACCCTGCTACGCCCGACCAGCAGCGCCTCCTTCCCACCGATACCTACAGTCCGCAGCGCTCGATTCTTGAGCTCGGGAACGTCTTCTCCCTCCCCGCGGAGCAGCGCCTACGTATCCTGGGGGCCTATGTCGTCTTCCGCAGCACCCGCCAGCTGGCCAAGACCCAGCTGCCTCAGGTAGCTCTCAGCCTCAGTCAGCTGGAGCGCAGTGGCGGCATCGCCCAGCCCATCAGCCAGTTTGCCTCCACACGTATGGGAGCCTATGTCGCCTATGATACGGACAAGGGCAGCTTCCAGGACCTCAGGCGTGCCACGCGCCTCGATAGCATCGAGGACTTCTTCCCCAATCCCAGCCCCGAGGAACTGAGCCTGCCCGCAGGCGACTACCTCCTCTCGCTGCGCTCGGCCTCGGGCGATAGCCTCGGGCTGCCGCTGCTGAGCTATGCGGGGGGACGAAGCGAGACCGACTGGACCGCCTGGATCAAGGGCTTCGACGGTCGCTGGCAGCGCAACCTCAGCCTCCCCAACGGAGCCTACTGGATCGACCTCCTAGTGGAGACCGCGCAGCCCATACGCCTAGGGCGCAGCAGCACGCAGGCCGAGGAGCCGACCCGCTGCTACGCCTATGGGCAGCAGCTCTTCCTCGAGGGTGACTTCACCCGCTACACCAGCGTCGAGCTGCGCGTCTACAGCCTCCTAGGCGAACTGATCCAGCGGGACGAGCGCCCCTTCATGAGCCGCCGTCAGAGCTACCCCGTACAGCTCCCACCGGGGAACTATCTGGCGGTCTTCACCCTACACCACAGCTCGGGCTACCAGGAGCGACTCAGTCTCTACTTCACCCAGCCCTAAGCCCCCACTTCTCATCCTATAGTATTGTATGGTCACACCCTACAACGATAATCAGACCCCGAAGGTCGAGCAGGTGCGCAAGATGTTCAACAACATTGCCCCCAAGTACGACCTCCTCAATCGCATCATCTCGCTAGGCCTCGACCGATCGTGGCGGCGCAAGGCCCTCGGCATGCTGGCTCCCTATGCCCCTAAGCGCGTCCTCGACGTAGCTACGGGGACGGGTGACCTCGCCATCGAGCTGCTGAAGCATGTCCCCAGTGTGCGTGAGGTCCTCGGGATCGACATCTCGGAGGAGATGATGCGTGTCGGGGCGGGCAAGGTCGCCAGCCTCGGGCTCAGCCAGCAGATCAGCTTCAGCCGTCAGGACTCAACGGCGACGGATCTGGAGACGGCTAGCTTCGACGCAGCTACGATAGGCTTCGGGATACGCAACTTCACCGATATCCCTGCCGCAGCCCGCGAGCTTCACCGCCTCCTGCGCCCCTCGGGCGTGCTGGTGATCATCGAGCTGAGCGAGCCTACCAACCGCTTCCTCCACCTTGGCTACAGCCTCTACACCCGTACGGTGATCCCTATGCTGGGGCGATTGTTGACAGGGGACAAGAGTGCCTATACCTACCTGCCCAAGAGCATCACCGCCGTCCCGCAGCGCGAGCAGATGACGGAGATCCTACGTGCGGCAGGCTTCCGTGAGGCATTCTACCACAGCATCTTCCCCGGTGCCTGCACCATATATATAGGCATCAATGCGGACTAGTGTGCGGGCAAAGAGCGGCCGCGCGGAAACGGAAATTGAAGATTATTAACTATCTTTACAAGCGAAAGTGGCTGTGCTACAGCCCTAAGTGCCGAGCACTGCCGTAGGGGAGCACAGCTGCGTATGTCTTCAAGGCTTGCAGGGATATGAAGGTATTGCAATTAGGTAAGTTTTACCCGATCAAAGGCGGGGTCGAGTGTGTGATGGAGATCTTCACCGAGGGCCTCGCCGAGCGTGGCTATCCGAGTGATATGCTCTGTGCTGCACACGATGGCCACGTGGGTGATATCATTCTTGGTGAGGAGTCGCGTATCATGTGCGCCCCCTCCCTGCTCAAGGTCGCAGCCACGATGATCTCTCCGATGATGATCGTCCGCCTTAGGAAGATCTGTCACGAGTACGACATCATCCATATCCACCACCCCGACCCGATGGCGACCCTCGCCTTATTCCTCTCGGGCTATAAGGGACGTGTGGTCCTACATTGGCATAGCGATATCCTCAAGCAGAAGACCCTGCTGCGCTTCTTCAAGCCCCTGCAGAACTGGCTCATCAAGCGCTCCGACCTGATCCTTGGTACTACACCTGTCTACGTGGAGGAGTCGCCCTTCCTGAGGAAGGTGCAGCACAAGACCTCCTACCTCCCCATTGGTACTGACCCCACGCCCTGGCTCTCCGATGAGGTGAAGGAGCTGCGCAGCCGCTATCCAGGCAAAAAGATCATCTACAACATGGGGCGCCTCGTCCCCTACAAGGGCTACCATCACTTGATCCAAGCGATGGCTCTGCTGCCCGAGGAGTACATCCTCTGGATTGGCGGCGATGGCCCACTGCGTGCGGAGCTCGAGGCGCTGGTGAGGGAGCTCGGTCTCGAGCAGCGCGTCGAGATCCTTGGCTATGTCCCCAGTGCTATGAAGCCGGTCTACTTCGGGGCCTGTGACCTCTTTTGCCTCAGCTCGACGATGAAGACCGAGGCCTACGCCATCGTCCAGGTCGAGGCCATGAGCCTAGGCCGACCCATCGTCGCCACCGAGATCCCCGAGTCGGGCGTCTCCTGGGTCAACGCCCACGGCGTCTCTGGACTGAACGTCCCTATCGAGGATGCCCCAGCCATGGCTAAGGCCATCCGCGAGATCTGTGAGAACCCCGAGACCTGGCAGCTCTATAGCCGCGGCGCCCGTCAGCGCTACTACGACGTCTTCACCAAGGTGGAGATGATCAATCGCCTCATCGAGATATACACCGACCTACTAGCCCAAACTGATCATAGGAAATAACAAAGACGCTCAATGAACTGTATCGAACGTTGCCTCAAACGAACCTTCGACTTCACCCTAGCACTCGTCTCTCTGGTCCTCTTCTCGCCCGTGATGCTCGTCATCGCGATCCTGATACGACGTGAGGAGCCCGATGGGGATGTCATCTACACACAGGAGCGTGTAGGCTATAAGGGTCGTCCCTTCAAGCTCTATAAGTTCCGCTCCATGTATATGGATGCGGAGAAGGACAATGCTCCTCAGCTCTATCAGGAGCGGGATCCCCGCCTGACGAAGATCGGCGCCTTCATCCGCGCTCATCACCTAGACGAATTCCCCCAGCTGTGGAACGTCATCAAGGGGGATATGTCCTTCGTCGGCCCTCGCCCCGAGCGTCAGTACTTCATCGACCAGATCAGCGCTGTGCGCCCCGACTACGAGCGCCTCTATGCGCTCCGCCCAGGGCTCTTCTCCTTCGCGACGCTCTACAACGGCTATACCGATACCTTGGAGAAGATGATCCGTCGCCTCGACCTAGATATCAAGTACCTGGAGAACTACTCCCTCTGGACCGACATCAAGATCATCTTTCTGACCTCCCAGTCCATCATCTTCGGCAAGAAATTCTAGCACATGAATCTGAATAAATCTCTACGCTCCTGGAGTGTGGGGCTCCTGGCCTCAGTGCTCCTACTCGCTACCTCCTGCGACCAGGTCTATCGCACCAACTACCTTCGCGACATGGAGGTCGCCAAGACCTATGGCGTCAAGTACGACATGGGGCTGACCATACAGAAGGGTGACAAGCTCAGCATCCTGGTCAGCAGCATCCGCAATCCCGAGCTGACCATCCCCTTCAACCCGCCTCAGCAGACCACCACGACTGCGAAGATGCCATCGGGGAAGCGTATAACGGCCCCAGTGAGCAACGTCAGCCAGTTCCCCACGGTCAACTTCCCCGAGGGTGTCACGCCCACCCCTTCGCCTGCGGCTCAGATCGCCTACCTCGTAGACGCAGAGGGCTGCATCCAGTTCCCCCTGCTCGGCTCGGTCAAGGTCACGGGGATGACGCTCGATCAGGTGAGTGAGTACCTGCGTACGCGCCTCGTCTCGGAGAAGTACCTGATGGATGCTCACGTCACGACGACCTTCGATAACCTCCGAGTCTACCTTCTCGGGGCGCTTGGGGTTCATGATAAGGATCGATTCAATAACAACGAGTTCCCCAATAAGGGGGTCTTCCACCTAGATGATCCTCAGACCAATATCCTAGAGCTCGTCGCCCAGGCAGGCGGTCTTATGGAGCAGGCCAACTATGAGCGCCTCAACATCATTCGCAAGGAGCCCAAGGGCTATGTCATCTATCGTGTGAACCTGCTCTCCAGCGGCCTCTTCGAATCTCCAGCCTTCATTCTACGCCAGAACGACATCGTCTACGCCGAGTACAAGTACCGTCGTGACTCTGAGCAGCGCACCTCACAGGTGCTGACCTACACCTCGACGATCGTCTCCTCGCTCGTCTCCCTGCTGGCTATCGTCACATTCTTCAAGAAGTAAGGATCTATGGCCACCCACGACTCTTCAGCCTCTGCCAACAAGGCGCAGGGGATGGACTTCAACCTGATTGACGTCTTCTTCTACCTGCTTCGCTACTGGCCCATCTACATCGTCAGTATCGCGGCCTTCTGTATCCTTAGCATGTACCGCAATGCACGCATGCCCTACACCTATCAGTCCTCCATCCAGGTACTGATCCGTGAGGCCTCGCAGCGTACGATGCTGGATGCGGATATGGTGCGCGTGATGCGCAATACCTCGCGCCTCAACATGGAGAACGAGAAGCTCCAGTTCTCCTCCCGCAGCATCCTCGAGCGCGCAGTGCATACGGTCAATGCCAATGTCCTGTATCGTGTCAATGAGGGTCTGCGCTCCGTAGAGCTCTACGATCGTGCTCCCTTCTCGATGCGCTTCCTCGACAGCCTGGACAACACCTCCTCCTGGGAGGTGACCTACCAAGACGCTGGGCATGTAGGCATCCGCCGTGTGGGGAGCGATCAGGTGCAAAAGGTGCCCCTCAATGTCCCTGTACGCCTTGGCAAGGAGCAGTTCATCGTCGAGCCCCGCTCCAACTTCAATAGCCCCTGGGACCACAAGGAGATCAAGGTTGACCGCATGTCCTTCAGCAACACCGTGCGCTACTACCAGCATGCGGTCGTTGTCTCACAGCCACTGGAGCGTTCTTCGACGCTTGACATCGCCCTGCAGGACCGCTCCAAGCGCAAGGCTCTCGACATCCTCCTAGCGCAGGTCGCTGCCTACAACCGTGAGGACGAAGAGGTGCGTAACCAGATCTCTAAGAATACCGCAGACTTCGTCAATGAGCGTATCGCTGCCCTCAGCGAAGAACTCGGGATCGTCGAGGAGGATATGGAGCACTTCATGGTCAAGACCCGTACCATCGACTACGATAGCAAGGTGATGCGCTACAATGCTCGTTCGGCTGAGACAGAAGTCGAGGCCTACGAACTCGAGACGCAGCTCAAGCTCGTCTCCTTCATGCTCTCGCAGCTCAGCAGCCCCTCCAAGGCCAATGACTTCATGCCGCTGAATATCGGCATCAATGCACCTGGCCTGGACGAACTCATCGCTCAGTACAACCAGCTGCAGCTGCAGCGCAACAAGCTCGTCGAGGCCTCTGGTGGTAGCGTCGCCAACCCCGTCATCACCAACTACGACCAGGCCCTCAAGGAGCAGCGTGCCGCCACCATCGAGGCACTCAACCGCTATGCCTCCGTCCTCCGTGTACGACTGCAGAACTCCAATGGGCAGCAGTCTACTCTCGTAGGTGCCCTCCCCGACGTCTCGAGCAAGGGCCGTGAGAAGGCTGAGATTGAGCGCCGTCTAGCCATCCGTGAGCGTCTCTACACCGAGCTGCTCAACAAGCGCGAGGAATACGCCCTGCGCCAGGCCATGACCCAGGACAGCGCCTACGTCCTCGATATGGACGACGCTCCCTCTGGCCCCGTCAGCCCGAATAACTTCCGCACCTTCATGATCGCCTTCCTGCTGGGGCTCGTCGTGCCTAGCATCTTCCTGATCATCCGCCTTGTGGTCGACACCAAGATCCACACGCGTAAGGATATCATGGACCGCGTCACGATTCCCTTCCTCGGGGACGTACCCCGTGCAGAGAAGAGTAAGGAAGGGCTCGGCCGTGTCGTCAGCGCTCAGGGTACCGATAGCGTGAGTGAGGCCTTCCGCGTGCTGCGTGAGAACCTCCGCTTCATGATCGGGGCCAATGACAATAGCCCCAAGCGCATCATCTTCACCTCCTTCGGTGAGTCTGCGGGTAAGAGCTACGTGTCCTACAACCTTGCCCTCACGCTCATGGCCTCGGGCAAGCGTGTCGTGCTCGTCGACCTTGACCTGCGTAAGGGGACGATCTCCCGCCGTCTGGGCCTCCGTGGTGCTGGCGTCAGTGAGTTCCTCGCCAATCCGCAGATGAAGCTCAGCGACATCCTACGCAAGGATCCCTCGCATCCCGAGCTCGCTGTTATCGTCTCTGGTGCCGTGCCGCCCAATCCTACGGAGCTGCTCCTGCATCAGCGCTTCGATGACCTGGCTGAGATGCTGACCGAGCAGTTTGACTACGTCCTCTACGACAACGTGCCCTTCGGTAGCGTTGCCGATGCTGCCATCGCCAACCGTGTCGCTGACCTCACGCTCTTCGTCCTGCGTGCCGGTAAGTTCGACCGCCGTGCTATGCCTGACCTGCAGCGCATCTACGATGATCAGGTGCTGACCAATATGGCCATCATCCTCAACGATGCTCAGGGCAGCGGCCACGGTTATGGCTACGGCTATGGCTACGGTTATGGCTATGGTTACGGCTATGGCTATGGCTACGGTCACAAGAAGCGTACCCTGCGTCAGCGCATCATGCACCGCCTAGGCTTCAAGGTCAAGTAGCCACGTGCTACGGCACCTGCCTCAGAGCTTATGATCCCTTCTGCACCTCAGCCTCGGCTCACGGTCATCGTACCGGCGTACAACGTTGCCCCTTGGCTCGAGCAGTGCATCCAGTCTATCCGTCAGCAGAGCCTCACCGACCTCGAGATCATCGTGGTCGATGACGGCTCGACTGATGCGACGGGGGAGCTCCTAGAGGCTTGGGCTGCTGAGGAGCCACGGCTCAAGGTCCTACACCAGCCGAACGCCGGGCAGTCGGCGGCACGCAACCGAGCCCTCGAGCTCGTCCGTAGCCCCTACTTCACCTTTGTCGACGGGGATGATTACCTCAGTCCCGAGGTGCTCGAGGAGGCGGTCGCTTTGCTGGAGTCCGAGCCCGAGCTTGGGCTGGTAGAGTTCGGCTTCGTCGAGGAGTATCCCGACGGACGGCGACAGCCGCAGCTCCACAGCTCGCTACGCTATACCTCACTAGAGGCCGTCCGTAGCCTTGCCCTCTCGGCAGAGGTCTCGGGCATGCCCTGGGGGAAGGTCTACCGTAGCTGTATGGCTGCTGACCTTCGCTTCCCCGAGGGGCGGATCTTCGAGGATACCCCCTTCGTGCTGGAGGCACTCATGAGGACCACGGCCTACGCCTATCTCCCGAGCTGTGGCTACCACTACCGCGTCATGCGCTCAGGTAGCTCTACAGAGCACTGGGATGGGCGCCTTTGCCACCTCTTCGAGAACGTCCTAGAGCTGCGCGAGCGCCTCATCGAGCGCGACTCCCCCTACCGCCCGCTGGTCAATGAGCTCCTACTGAGACGGCTCATCATCTTTGTCCTCTGGGCCGACCGCCATCGGTCGGAGCAGCCCGAGCTCCTTGCGCTGCTGCTGCCCTATACCCGCTCCCTGCGCGGAGAGCCCCTTGTCCCAGGAGGCTGGGGCATACGGCTGAGGAACCAGCTCTTCCTCGGAGCTCCTCGCCTCTTCCTCGGGATCAAGCGTTTCCTACCTACACCTCAATACAGTTAGACCCTCCACCTCTGCCCATGTACGAGCAACTCATCTATTGCATCGCCAAAGAGTATATCGTCCTCAACACGTCCTCAGCCCAGGCCACACGAGCGCTCCTGCCCAACTACGAGCCCTTCCGTGTCGACGCGCTGCCTGAGGGACAGCAGCCACTCTTTACCTTTACAGGCGACGTGGACCTCAGTGGATACAAGCGCCTTGACCTCCTAGAGGACAAGCCGAGCGAAGCTACCCATGCCCGTATCTATCGTACGCAGGAGGAGCGCCTGATCCTAGAGCTGCAGATCTTCCGCCAGTCGCAGAATATGCTCATCGGTGAGGACTGGCGCGAGCTGCAGTCCGATGTGCAGATGGACGACCTCTCCTCGGCAGAGCACCTCAATAGGCTCCTACTCATCGGCTACGCTGCGGCCATCGCTCCGCACCGCATGCTCAAGGTGCATGCCTCGGTGACGATGCTGCGCGGCCGTGCGCTCCTCTTCCTTGGGGTTAGCGGCACGGGCAAGAGTACGCACAGCCGTCTGTGGCGCCGCTATGTACCCGGTGCCGAGCTGCTCAATGACGACGAGCCCATGGTGCGCGTGGAGGATGACGGCTCCGTCCGTGTCTATGGCTGCCCCTGGAGTGGTAGCACGCCTTGCTACCGCAATGAGTCGGCCGAGGTCGTGGCCTTTGTCCATCTCCATCAGTCGCCTGAGAACAAGCTGACGAAGCTCCATGGACGTGATAGCTTCGACTCCCTCTACTCCTCCTCGGCCTTCCTGCATTCGGACAAGGTCCGCCACTTGGCGATCTTCAACACCGTGGCCGACGTCCTGGAGCGTATCCCTGTCTATCGCCTCGACTGCCGTCCCGACGAGGAGGCGGTCTCCTGCACGCGACCCTTATTGGAGAACTAGATGAGCGACGAGCGTAGACCTAATACGCGGCGGGGAGCACCGTCGCGCATCACGCTGGAGGATGCCTTCGATGATGTCCTGAGCCGCATAGCTGAGGGCTATCGGGTGGATATTATCGCCAAGGGGCGCAGTATGCTCCCCTTCATCCGCAGCCAGCGGGATGCGATCACGCTCTCGCCGCTGACCGAGGAGTCCATCCAGCCGGGGCGTGTCGTCCTGGTGCGGATCTCGCGTGGCTACGCTATTCATCGTATCGAGACCATCTACCCCGGCGGACGCATCATTCTTCGCGGTGATGGCAACCCTTATCAGCGTGAGGCCTGCATCCCGCGCCAGATCCTAGCGGAGGCTATCTGCGTGCGTCGTGGTCGTCACCTCATTACCCAGGGCAGCTGCCTCTGGTGGTGCGCCGAGCATCTGTGGCCGAGTATGCCCTTCCTGCGCCGCGCGCTCCTCTTCGTCTACCGCCGCACGTTGCTGCGCTGGGGCTGCTAGCTGGGCCTCTCCCCCCTTAAGAAGGCTACTCCACCTACTTGGGTGTGGTAGCCTTTTTTGTTTCGTGAGCGGAGCCCGTCCCGAGTCGCTATTGCCCTCGGGGCGGGCTCTTTGTCTTGTTCTGGGAGTCCACCTAGGCCTTAGGGCAAAGGGGGTAGTGCTAAGCCCCAAGCCTCCTTCAGCGAAACTGGGGTAGGTCCTGTAGGGCAGTCTAGGCCAAGGGTAGGGCGGGTGAGGGATATCAGTCGGCGCCGTGAGGGACGTCCGTCAGCGTCGCGGGGGATATCACTCAGAGGACCGAGGGATATCCCTCAGGGGCGCTCCCGCAGGAGGGTCGCCTTACTTCGCCGCCTCCGGCCCGTGGCTGGGCGAGGTGGGGCGCCTCGCTGGGCTACTTCGGGGGCAAGGCCTCCTTAGGTATGCGGATAGCTGTGCGGGGGCACGTGCTGCCTTCGCCCGACTTCGCGCTTGTCTCGACGGCGGCTCTTGTGCCAAATCCCTGTATCTTTGCACTATCTAGATAAGACAAGGTATGAAGGAGACCCTAAGCTATAAGGAGGCCGCCGCGCGCCTCGAGCAGATCGTCCGCTACATAGAGCAGGACAGCCCCGATGTCGATGAGCTCACCAAGCTCGTAGAGGAGGCGGTGAAGCTCTCGAAGTACTGTCGCCGTAAGCTCACCGAGGCCGACAAGCAGCTGACGAGCCTCATGGCGCAGCTCAGCGAGGATAATGAGGAGGCCCATGGCTAGCCTACAGGCGGGGCGCTATGCCCTACTGGTGGCAGGCGGTAGTGGCCTGCGCATGGGCGCCGCGCTGCCCAAGCAGTTCCTCCCCTTAGGGGGGCGACCCGTCCTGATGCACACGCTGGAGCGCTTCGCCCCGCTGGTGGAGCGCCTCGTCCTCGTACTTCCCGAGGAGCAGCGCGGCTATTGGGCAGAGCTCTGCCAGCAGCACGACTTCACCCTCCCGCACGAGGTGACCGCGGGCGGCGAGACGCGCTTCCATTCGGTCGCTGCAGGCCTGAGGCTGCTTCCCGAGGAGGGGCTAGTCGCGGTGCATGATGGGGTACGCCCGCTGCTGAGTGCTGGGCTCATCGAGGCTTGCTTCGAGGCGGCCGCGCGTGCTGGGGCAGCCCTCCCAGCCCTCCCCGTCACCGACAGCCTGCGCCAGCTGCACGAGGGGGGGAGTCGCGCCGTAGACCGTGCTGACTACGTCGCCGTACAGACGCCGCAGACCTTCCAGCTGCGCCAGCTGCACGCCGCCTATCGCCAGCCCTACCGCCCGAGCTTCACCGATGACGCCTCCGTCTGGGAGGCGGCGGGCTTCGCAGCCCCCGAGCTGGTGCCTGGTGAGGCGCAGAACATCAAGCTCACCCAGCCGCTGGACCTCAAGCTCGCCGAGCTCCTCCTGAAGGACTAAGCCCACCCCTAAGCCTGCCCCACGATGTCCCTCCTCGAGACCGCGCTGACCTACCTGCCTGGTGTAGGGCCGAAGCGAGCCGCTGTGCTGGCCTCGGAGCTGGGGCTATATACCTACCAGGACCTCCTGCTCTACTTCCCCACCAAGTACGTCGACCGCTCGCGTACCTATCAGATCCGTGAGCTGCGTGGCGAACTCCCCAGTATCCAGCTGCGCGGCTACATCCGTGACTACAAGGAGCTCGGAGAGGGGCGCAAGAAGCGCCTCGTGGCCTACTTCACCGACGGCACGGGGACGATCGAGCTGACGTGGTTCCGTTCGCTAGCGACCATCCGCAGGCTCTATCCCGAGGGGCGCATGTTCCTCGTCTTTGGCAAGCCCGTGGCCTTTGCGGGCGGCTACAGCATTACCCACCCCGAGCTGGATGATGCGGAGAAGGAGCAGGCTGTAGGCTCGGGGCTGATGCCCGTCTACCCCCTCACGGAGGGCGTCAGGCGGGTCGGGCTGGCGAGCCGTCAGATGCGGCAGCTCCTCTACACGCTCAAGGAGCTGCTGCGGGGACAGCTCGCCGAGCCCCTGCCCCCCTCGCTCCTGAGGAGCGCCCAGCTGATGCCCTACGCCGAGGCCCTGGAGCAGATCCACTTCCCCGAGACGAAGGAGCTGCTGGAGGCGGCACGTAGGCGACTGAAGTTCGACGAACTCCTCTTCATCCAGCTGCGCCTGCTGGGGATGAAGCTGGAGCGTAAGAAGACCAGCCCTGGGCTCCTGCTGCCGCGCGTCGGGGAGCACTTCCGTAGCCTCTACGCGAGCCTACCCTTTGACCTCACGGAGGCGCAGAAGCGCGTCCTCAGAGAGATCCAGGCCGACGTCGTCTCGGGACGGCAGATGAACCGCCTCGTGCAGGGCGATGTGGGTAGCGGCAAGACGCTGGTGGCCCTCTTCGCCATGCTTCTGGCGGTGGACAACGGTCACCAAGCCTGCCTCATGGCGCCGACCGAGATCCTCACGCGCCAGCACCACGCTTCGCTGGCGGAGCTGCTCGAGCCCCTCGGCCTCGAGGTGGGGCTCCTCATCGGCAGTACACGCCGCCGTGAGCGCACCCGTCTGCACGCTGCCTTGGCCTCGGGCGAGCTGCCCATCCTCGTCGGGACGCATGCCCTCATCGAGCCCAGCGTACACTTCCACTCCCTAGCCCTCTGCATCATCGACGAGCAGCACCGCTTCGGCGTCGTGCAGCGCTCGGGGCTGTGGGCGAAGAACGCCTCCTGGTACCCCCATATCCTCACCATGAGCGCCACGCCCATCCCACGGACGCTGGCGATGACGCTCTACGGCGACCTCGATATCTCCGTTATCGACGAGCTGCCCCCGGGGCGCAAGCCGATACAGACCTACCACGTCAGCGAGGGCGAGCTCTTCCGCGTCTACCGCTTCCTCGAGCAGCAGATCGCCGAGGGTCGGCAGGCCTATGTCGTCTTCCCCATGATCGAGGAGCAGGAGCAGTCCGAGCTGCGTGCGCTGCAGGAGGGGATGATGCGCTACCGCGAGCGCTTCCCCGAGCTCGAGGTGGTGATGGTGCATGGCAAGATGAAGCCCGAGGAGAAGGATGCCCAGATGCAGCGCTTCGTCTCGGGCGAGGCGCAGATCCTCCTCGCCACGACCGTCATCGAGGTCGGGGTCAACGTGCCCAATGCCTCCGTGATGGTCATCGAGGGGGCCAATCGCTTCGGGCTGGCGCAGCTCCACCAGCTGCGTGGGCGCGTAGGCCGTGGGGCGAGTCAGAGCTATTGTATCCTCGTCACGGGCAGCAAGCTCGGCGAGGAGGCGCAGCGTCGCCTGCAGCTGATGGTGGAGACCAACGATGGCTTCGAGATCGCGGAGGCCGATATGCGCTTCCGCGGCTTCGGGGAGATCGACGGTACGCGACAGAGCGGTCAGCTGCTGAGCCTGCGCATCGCCAATCCCGCCACCGATGGCGCTATGGTGCAGTACACGCGTGAGCTGGCCGAGCGCATCCTCGAGGCTGACCCCGAGCTGAGCCTGCCCGAGCATGCGCCGCTGCGTCGGCGTCTGGACGAGCTCTTCCGCGAGCGCCCCAGCTGGAGCCAGATCTCCTAGCGCCCTAGGCTCGGGCCTCACCTTGGCTTGACCCGACGCTTCCCCTCCCTTAGACGCCCTTAGCCAAGGCACTTCGCAGCCCACATTCCCGCCCCTCCACAAAGGGGACGAGGTGTCCTGGACGCTGCTTCCTGAGGCCGAATACGCGTCCTTAGAGTGAGCGCTGCACAGATTTTAACTACCTTTGCAGCCGTATATAAGAAGACATTAAGAACAGATGCAGGACATTCGCAACGTAGCGATTATCGCGCACGTCGACCACGGTAAGACGACGCTCGTAGATAAGATGCTACTCGCCGGTAAGCTCTTCAGAGATGATAAGGCTGCCGAAGTAGACACCTACCTAGATAATAATGATCTCGAGCGGGAGCGCGGGATCACCATCCTCTCCAAGAACGTAAGCATACGCTACAAGGACGTCAAGATCAACATCATCGACACGCCTGGGCACGCCGACTTCGGCGGTGAGGTAGAGCGCGTGCTCAACCTCGCCGATGGCTGCCTGCTGCTCGTCGACGCCTTCGAGGGCCCCATGCCGCAGACGCGCTTCGTCCTGCAGAAGGCCATCGAGATGGGGCTCAAGCCTATCGTCGTCATCAACAAGGTGGACAAGCCCAACTGCCGTCCCGAGGAGGTGCAGGACATGGTCTTCGACCTGATGTTTAGCCTCAACGCGAGCGAGGAGCAGCTGGACTTCGAGACCATCTACGGCTCGGCCAAGCAGGGCTGGATGAGCAAGGACTACCAGACCCCCACGGAGGACATCTCCATCCTCCTCGACACCATCATCGAGCAGATCCCCGCGCCCAAGCAGATCGAGGGTCCCGCACAGATGCTCATCACCTCGCTCGACTACTCGAGCTACGTGGGGCGTATCGCCGTGGGGCGCGTGCACCGCGGTACCTTCCGCGAGGGGCAGGACGTCGCCCTCTGCAAGCGTGATGGCTCGGTAGCGAAGATGCGCATCAAGGAGGTCAACATCTTCGAGGGCCTCGGCCGTGCTAAGGTCGAGAGCGTCTCCTCGGGCGACATCTGTGCACTCATCGGTATCGAGGGCTTCGAGATCGGCGAGACGCTCACGGACGTTACCACGCCCGAGCCGCTGGATACCATCGCGGTGGACGAGCCCACGATGAGTATGCTCTTCACGATCAATAACTCGCCCTTCTACGGCAAGGAGGGTAAGTTTGTCACCTCGCGCCACATCCACGACCGCCTGATGAAGGAGCTGGACAAGAACCTGGCGCTGCGCGTCGAGCCCGCCGAGACGGCCGATAGCTGGATCGTCTACGGGCGTGGTGTGCTGCACCTCTCCGTCCTCATCGAGACGATGCGCCGTGAGGGCTACGAGCTGCAGGTAGGGCAGCCCCAGGTGATCATCCACGAGATTGACGGCGTCAAGCACGAGCCCGTCGAGCACCTCACGGTCAACCTCCCCGAGGAGTACGCCAGCAAGATCATCGACGTCGTCACCCGCCGCAAGGGCGAGATGACGATGATGGACACCAAGGACGGCCGCACCTTCCTCGAGTTCACCATCCCCTCGCGCGGGATCATTGGGCTCAATAACTATGTCCTCACCGCCTCGGCAGGGGAGGCCGTCATGGCCCACCGCTTCCTCGAGTACCAGCCCTGGAAGGGCGACATCGAGCGCCGCAGCAACGGCTCCATCATCGCCCTGGAGACGGGTACGGCCTATGCCTACGCCCTCAACAACCTCCAGAGCCGTGGCCGCTTCTTCATCTCCCCACAGGAGGAGGTCTATGCCGGACAGGTCGTAGGCGAGCACACCAAGGAGGGCGACCTCGCGGTGAACGTATGCAAGAGCAAGAAGCTGACGAATATGCGTGCCTCCGGCAGTGACGACAAGGTCTCGCTGGCACCGCCCGTCGTCTTCAGCCTAGAGGATGCGCTGGAGTACATCCGCCCCGATGAGTACGTGGAGATCACGCCGCACTCGATGCGTATGCGTAAGATCATCCTCGACGAGACGGAGCGCAAGCGCCAGAGCCGCGGCTAGCCGTCCCCAGCGCTAGCTCCTGCCGCTACAGCTAGCGGGGCCTGCCAGCAGGATGCGCCCCCAAGCGGGTGCTCCTAGCTGGCAGGCCCCGCTGCCTTGCGATTGAGGTGAAAAGCCTAAATTTGTCCTATCGCTTAGTCCGCTCAGCAACTCCTCGCTACTACTATACTATGCTATCACGACTACGTATAGGACTCCTGCCGCGCATCCTGCTGGCGCTCGTCCTGGGGATTAGCCTCGGAGGCTTCGTGCCTGAGGCCTTCGTCCGCTTTTTCCTCACTCTCAACGGGCTCTTCGCCCACTTCCTTGACTTCATCATCCCGCTGATCATCCTGGCGCTGGTGGCCGAGGCCATCGGCAGCATCGGCCATCAGGCAGGACGTATGCTCCTCCTGACGGTAGCTATCGCCTACGGCTCGACGATCTTCTCGGGCTACCTAGCTTACTTTACGGGTGTGAGCATCTTCCCGCGGCTCATCGAGGGGGCAGAGGCCTCAGCGATCGCAGCGCCGGTCGAGGGGCTACAGCCCTACTTCAGCCTCGAGCTACCGCCCGTCATGGGCGTGATGACCGCGCTGGTGCTGGCCTTCGTCCTGGGACTGGCCAGCGCACACCTCTCGGTGCCGACGCTGCGCGGCCTTATTGTGGATATGAAGGAGGTGGTCACTAAGGTCATCGAGACGGTCATCGTGCCGCTCCTGCCGCTGTACATCTTCGGCATCTTCCTCGACATGGCCTCCAGTGGCAAGGTGCTGGGCGTTCTCTTGGTCTTCATTAAGATCATAGGGGTGATCTTCGTCCTGCACATCGGGCTGCTGCTCCTGCAGTACACGGTAGCGGGGCTCGTGACGCGGCGCAATCCGCTGAAGCTCCTGCTGACGATGATGCCCGCCTACTTCACCGCCCTCGGCACCTCCTCCTCGGCGGCGACCATCCCCGTGACGCTGGCTGGGACACGGCGCAATGGCGTCAGCGAGGGCATCAGTGCCTTCGTCATCCCGCTCTGTGCTACCATCCACCTCTCGGGCAGCATGCTCAAGATCGTCTCCTGCGCCTTGGCCCTGATCCTAGTGAGCGGCGGGGCTTATGACCTCGGGCTCTTCACGCAGTTCATCTTGCTGCTGGGGATCACGATGGTCGCAGCGCCTGGCGTCCCCGGAGGGGCGATCATGGCCGCGCTGGCAGTGCTGGCCTCGGTGCTGGGCTTCACCGCGGAGCAGCAGGCCCTGATGATCTCACTCTACATCACGATGGACAGCTTCGGCACGGCCTGCAATGTGACGGGCGACGGAGCTATTGCCCTCGTCATTGATCGCCTGATCGCGACGCCTGCTGAGGCGAGCACGGCAGGCCCGACTACAGACACAATAGATGGATAGATATTCGCTTGCGCTCGCGCGCTACCGTCAGGAGCGTGGCCTCACGGCCGCGCTGCCTGCACTCCGAGCCGTCCTCTTCGATATGGACGGCGTCCTTTTCGACTCCATGCCCGCGCATAGCCGCTCCTGGGTGGAGGCCGCTCGCAGTGTGGGCCTCGAGATGCAGCCCGAGGACGCCTACTGGTACGAGGGGCAGACGGGCAGCTATACCATACAGCTACTCTACGAGCGTTGCCTGGGGCGCAAGCCTACCGCCGAGGAGACCAAGTACCTCTATGAGCTGAAGACCGAGCTCTTCGTCCGCTACGACGAGGGCGGAGTCCTCGAGGGCGTGCCCGAGGTGCTGGCGGCGGTGTCTGACCTCGGCCGCCTCGTCGTCACGGGCTCCTCACAGCCCACCCTGCTGTCGCGTCTCGAGACGGCCTTCCCTGGGGTCTTCTCCCGCCAGTTGATGGTCACGGGCAAGGATGTCAAGCAGGGCAAGCCCTTCCCCGAGCCCTACCTGATGGGGCTGGAGAAGGCTGGGGTCGCCCCCGAGGAGGCGCTGGTGGTGGAGAATGCGCCCATGGGCGTAGAGGCAGCCGTCGCGGCGGGTGTCTTCACCATAGCGGTGAATACGGGCCTGCTGCCCGATAGCGCCCTCAGCGATCGCGGCGCGGACCTTGTCTTCCCCTCGATGAAGGCGCTGGCGGAGGCGCTGCCCGAGCTACGCCGCCGCTGGACGATGGAGTAGCACCCGCCTCCTGTAGATACAAAGTAAGCCCCACATCACCTCCCTAAGCCTGAGGTGATGTGGGGCTTTCCTTTGCTTGTCAGCTAGGGGACTAGCGCTTCTCCTTACGTGACCAACCGAAGTGGAGGCCGAAGATGAAGACGACAAGCAGTACCTCGCCGAGGCCGAGCAGGATATCCCCTGGCATACGCATCCAGCGGATCACCTGCATGAAGTCCTGCTGTAGGAAGTCTGCCGAGCGTGCCGACCAGTAGGCCTTGGTGATAGACTCGTGCGCCTGGAGGATCCCGATCGGCAGTACGCTGATGGTCACCATCAGGAAGAGCCCGATGTTGATCGACCAGAAGGCCGTGCCGATGAGCTTATCGTTCCACTTGTAGTCGGGGTAGAGCCCACGCAGGCAGAAGAGCATCAGTCCGATCCCTAGGATACCATAGACCCCGAAGAGTGCTGCGTGCCCGTGCACTGCAGTGGTATTGAGCCCCTGTAGGTAGTAGAGCGCGATAGGAGGATTGATGGCGAAGCCGAAGATCCCTGCGCCGAGGAAGTTCCAGAAGCACATGGCGATGAAGCAGTAGATCGGCCACTTATAGTCCTCGAGCCACTGGCTAGCCTTGGAGAGGCGGTAGTTGTGGTAGGCCTCCATACCGATGAGCACCAGGGGCACGATCTCCAGTGCGCTGAAGGTCGCCCCGAGGGCAAGCACCCCAGTAGGCGTAGCGCTGAAGTAGAGGTGGTGGCAGGTCCCGAGGATCCCTCCCGAGAGGAAGATGATCGTAGAGAAGAGCACCGAGGTCGTCGCCGACTGGATGCGCAGCAGCCCCAGGCGGCAGAAGAGGAAGGCAGCCACCACCGTAGCGAAGACCTCGAAGAAGCCTTCTACCCAGAGGTGCACGACCCACCAGCGCCAGTACTCTGCAATGGCCATGTGGGTCTGGCGGCCGTACATCAGCCCTGCGGCGTAGAAGAAGGCGATCGCCAGCGAGGCAATGATGAAGAGCGTCAGCAGGTGGCGGTTCTCATCCTTACGCTTGAGCGCGGGGATAAGGGCGCGGATCATGAGGAAGAGCCATAGCACGAGGCCGACCAGCAGCAGGATCTGCCAGATGCGTCCCAGCTCGACGTACTCGTAGCCCTGATGGCCGAGCCAGAAGTTCTCGATGAGGCCGAGCTTCTGCATGACCCCCATCCACTGACCGATGAGCGAGCCTACGACGACGAAGACGAGGGCGCCGAAGAGGACATTCACGCCGAGGGCCTGATACTTAGGCTCTGTGCCCGATACGGCAGGGGCGATATAGAGCCCTGTAGCGAGCCAGGAGGTCGCGATCCAGAGGATGGCGAGCTGTACGTGCCAGCTGCGCGAGACGGCCTGAGGGAGGAAGTCCTGGATCGGTAGGCCGAAGAGGGCATCCCCCTCTACGCCGTAGTGGGCCGTGATGGCCCCCAGCGTCATCTGCACGAGCATCAGTGCGGAGACGATCCAGAAGTACTTGAGGCTGGCGCGCATCGAGGCCGTGGGCTTCATCCCGCGTAGGGGATCGCTGCTGGGGATGGGGCCTTCCTCGTCTTCCTTCGCCTGCGCGTAGTAGTAGACGAGTATCCCTACGGCGAAGAGCAGGATCAGTACGCTGAAGCCTGACCATAGGTGTAGGGAGGTCGGGGCGATATTGCCAATGGTGGGGTCATGAGGCCAGTTGTTGGTGTAGCTGACGTCATCCCCTGGGCGGTTGGTGATGCAGACCCAGGAGGACCAGGCGAAGAAGGCGTTCATCTGCTCCATACGCGCGCTGTCCTCGATCGAGTGCTCACGCAGGGCGTAGGCGGTGCGGAGCTTGGTGTACTCGGGGCTGGGGTCGCCGAGGAAGAGCTTAGCGTAGTGCTGCCCTACCTCCTTGGCTACCGCTGCGCGTAGCGGGGTGTAGGTGATGATGCCGGTCTTCGGGTCATAGGTGTTCCGACGGAGTTCCTCGCGTAGGAGCACCTGGTACTTGGCCTGTTCGGCTTCAGAAAGGGTGCTGTATTCTAGCCCGTCTTGCGCGGCTAGCTTCTCGAGCATTAGTTCAGACTCACGGTGTAGATAGTCCGCATTCCAGTCTGGAGCGATGTAGGCCCCATGTCCCCAGATGCTACCGACGGTCTGGCCGCCGATGGACTGCCACACGTTTTGCCCGTCCTTGATGTCCTGTCCTTCGTAGAGTACCGTACCGTCTGTCGTCACGATCCTGGTAGGGAAGGGCGGCATGGTGCGGAAGATCTCCATTCCGAAGAAGCCTAGGACGCCGAAGGACAGTACGAGGACCGCCGCTAATGCATACCACAGTTTCTTTGGTGTCATATATATAGAGGTATTGGTGAGAGATGCCTCCTAGAGGGACTCGCTTAGTAAGTCCGAGGAGGTAGCTACAAAAATAAGGTAATGCTCGAATTTCTGCAAGTCCTCTCTAGTGCCCGCTAGCGCTGCGGGTTGAGGGCCTTGAGCTTGAGCGGGAGGGTCGGGGGAAGGGGCGTCGCAGCCCCTGCGCGAGGCAGGATGCGGATGCGGTACTGGCGCTGCGGTAGGAGGTCGAGGAAGTTCTCCTCGGGCTGTAGCTCGGGGCTGCCCGTGTCGATATAGAGGTCTCTGAGTAGGCGGTCGGAGCGCAGCAACAGCGTGTAGTGGCTGCCGTCTGCAGCGCGCACGAGCTCAGAGCGCTCGGGCTGGGCGAAGGCGGGGAGCTCCAGCTCCTTGGGCGGGAGGGCGTAGTAGAGCTCCTCGGTGAGCAGCTCGGAGCCCGCGCAGAGGCGGTAGCAGATGCCGTGCTGGCGCTTCGTGGCCTCATCGGGGAGGAAGTCCTCCAGCGGGACGTCCAGCTCGAGCACGCCGCTGCGCCCCGAGAGCGTCAGCTCCCGCGACCAAGGGCGGCCAGCCTCCCCACGTCCGTCGAAGGCAAAGCGCTCGGCCTCGAGGCGTACGCGGCGCTCGCCCTCGGGCTGCTCGTCCCACACGATGGAGAGGCGGCGCCCGTCGCGGCTGGGGAGGATCGTATAGGGGGCGAAGGCGCGGGCGGCCTGGTACTGCAGCCCCTTCCATGCGCCCCAGTAGTCGATCCCCGACCAGGAGATCGCGGGCCAAGCGTCATTGAGCTGCCAGTAGAGGCTGCCCATGCAGCGCGGGGCGGCGGCACGCTGCGCCTTGATGCCGAGGGCGATGCCGCGCCCCTGCATCACCTGCGAGGCGTAGACGAAGTCCTCGAAGTCGCGCGGCTCGGGGTACTCCTGGCGGATGTAGTGGAGGATGACGTCGTTGCCTATGCTGCTCTTCTGATGGCTGCGCATCACGGGGCTCTCGAGGTCGTAGTCCTCCTCGCGGGCGAAGCGGCGGATACTGGAGGGCATGGGGAAGGACTGTACGCCGAACTCACTCATGAAGCGAGGCACACGCTCCCGCAGGATCTCGAAGGGCTCGCGGCCGTACCACACGCCCCAGTAGTGACTCTCGCCGAGGCCAAGGCTCTGAGGGCGCCCCCAGTTCGCCGTGTCGGGGCTGCTCTCGATGTAGGGGCGTAGGGGATCATGCTCGCCGAGGAGCTCGGGGATGAGCTGGCGGAAGAGGCGGGCGTAGTCGCGCTCGAAGCGCTCGAAGGTCTCCTTGGGATACTTGCGCTGCCAGCCCCAGTACTTCAGCGCCTCGGCGATCTCATTATTCCCGCACCAGGTGGCGATCGAGGGATGCTGTCTGAGGCGCTGCACGTTCTGCACGACCTCCAGCCGCACCTCCTCGAGGAAGGCGCTGTCGGCGGGGTAAGGGGTGCAGGCAAACATGAAGTCCTGCCAGATGAGGATGCCGTAGCGGTCGGCCAGCTCGTAGAAGCGGTCGCTCTCATAGACGCCGCCGCCCCAGACGCGCAGCATGTTGAAGTGGCTGCGACGCATGTCCTCGAAGAGCTGCACCAGCTGCTCGTCGCTCCGTGTGGGCAGCAGGAGCGTCCCGGGGATGTAGTTGGCACCCTTGGCGAAGAAGGGGACGCCATTGACGACGAAGGTGAAGCTACGCCCGAGGCTGTCAGCCTCGCGCCTTAGCTCCAGCGTGCGCAGCCCGAGGCGGGTCGTGTAGCTGTCCAGCGGCTGGCGCTCGCCGCGACGTCTCAGCTCGAGGCGCGCCGTGTAGCGAGCCTGCTCACCCATGCCGCGCGGCCACCAAAGCTGGGGATCAGGGAGGCTGTGGGCGAAGGGCTGCCCCGCCTGGGGGAGGAAGTCCGTGAGGCGTCCTTCGCGACGATAGACTTCGCGCCCCTGAGGATCGAGGAGCGTGTAGCTGAGGCGCGTGTCCGCAGGTGCGGCGATATCCTCGGGACGGAGCCGCAGCTGAAGCTCGCGCCCCTTCGCCTCGGGATGGTAGCTTAGGTAGGGACGCCCTGCGAAGTGCTCCTTAGCCCCGAGGCGGAGCTGCACTGCCCGCCAAGGGCCGAGCGTCAGCAGGCGTTCGCCCCAGTCCCAGCCGTAGTGATAAGGGGCCTTGCGGGTGAAGACGCTGAGGTGGATGGGCGCATGGTCGTTGTCCGCGGGGTAATTGATGCCCGAGGCCTCGTAGCGCGGCAGTGCGGCTCGGGTGGGGGAGGCGAAGCGCAGCTCCAGCACATTGTCCCGCCTCAAGAGGCCCTTGACCTCCAGTTCATGCTCGAGGTACATGTTGCTGCTGGTGAGGATGCGCTGGCCGTTGAGCCAGACCTCGGCGAAGGTGTCGAGGCCGCCGAAGTAGAGGCGCTGCGAGGGCTGGGCGAGCTGTCGGGCTGAGAGGGCGAAGCGGAGTCGGTAGGTCCAGTCCAGTTCGCTGACCCACTGCACGCTATCCTCGTTCGTCCTGTAGCCTGGGTCGGGGAGCAGCCCCTGGCGGATGAGGTCCTGCTGGACGACGCCGGGGACGGTGGCGGGGATCCAGCGCTGGAGCTTGGGGTGATAGAGCTGCCAGCCCGTATGGAGGTCTAGGGAGTCACGCGCTGCGGCGTCGCTGCAAGGGCTACACATAAGGCATAGGAGGAGGCCAAGGATGAGTCGGTACATAGTGCTGGGGCAGGCTGCTGGAGCCTGCTGCACAAAGGTAAGCAAAGCCCCTCAGAGCGCTCACGGCCTGCTGTTCCCGAGACCTCATAATACCCTTAGCGAGCGAACTGACTGATGTGGGCGAGGAAAGTAATATAAGAATCGGAGAAAAGTAATATAACTTTCCTCGGAATATTATATAATAATCCGCAGAAAGTTATATAATATTTGGCGAAAAGTTATATAATATTCTGAGGAAAATTATATAGTAATCTGAGAGAAATAATATAAGAATCTTCCGAATGTAATATAAGAACCGTCACGAACTTATAGTATTTTGCTCGCGAACGGCCTGATGTGCGCTCGGGAAAGGTCTGATGTGCGGGCGGCAAAGGACTGATAGGCACGCGGGGAGCGCCTTAGGGCAGCGCGGCAAGCCGAAGAGACAGCGCGCCCCCAGAGCTGCGGTGAGCTCTGAGGGCGCGCTGTGTGGCTTGGCCGATAATGGGGGAGGAGGGAGGCCTCGGGTGGTAGGTACCTTTGCCCAGGCGGGTGGTGGGACGAGCCGAAGACGGAGGCGGGTTTAGCCCTCGCCCCGCAGCCAGGCGGCCAGTGCCGTGGCGGCGTTCTCTCCGTCGATGGCTGCCGAGACGATCCCGCCTGCGTAGCCTGCGCCTTCGCCTGCAGGGTAGAGCCCCTCGTAGGTGAGGTGGCGGTAGTCCTTGTCGCGGGGGATGCGCACGGGGGAGGAGGTGCGGCTCTCGAGGGCGATCAGCTGGGCCTCCTCGCTGAGGAAGCCGCGCGTGGAGCGGTCGAAGGCGCGGAAGCCCTCCTTGAGGCGCTCGGTGAGGAAGCTCGGCATCCAGTCGCTGAGCTGGCTGCTGGTCAGTCCCATCGAGTAGGAGCTCGAGGGGAGGCTCGTGGACAGACGCCCGCGCAGGAAGTCCGTCATACGCTGCGCAGGAGCGCGGAGGCTCTGCTCGGCGGCGGCATAGCAGCGACGCTCCAGCTCCTCGCACCACTCCATCAGCGCCAGTGGGCTCTCGAGGTGCTCGACTGCGATGCCCGTGGCGGGGATGTCGGCGGGGTGAAGCTCGACGACCATACCGGAGTTGGCCCAGCGGGAGCCGCGGTTGGCAGGCGACATCCCATTGACGACGGTCTCACCCGGCGCGGTGGAGGCGGGGACGACGAAGCCGCCTGGGCACATGCAGAAGCTGTAGACGCCGCGCCCCGAGGCCTGCGCCTTGTAGACGTATTCGGCCGCGGGCAGCCACTTGCCACGTCCCTCGGGGCTGTGGTAGCGGATCTGGTCGATGAGCTGCTGCGGGTGCTCGAGGCGTACGCCCACGGCGATGGGCTTGGCCTCGACGAGGATATCCGCGGCGTGTAGGTAGCGGTAGACATCGCGCGCCGAGTGGCCTGTGGCCAGTACGACGGGCCCCTCGAAGCTCCGTCCGTCGGCACTCACCGCGCCGCGCACCCGTCCGCGCTCTAGGATCAACTCGTCCATACGGCAGCCGAAGTGCACCTCACCGCCCGAGGCGATAATCTGCTCGCGCATGCGACGGATGATGATGGGGAGCTTGTCCGTACCGATATGCGGGTGGGCATCAACAAGAATCTTGGGGTCGGCACCGAAGCGGCAGAAGATACGCAGCGTCTTCTCGACGCTGCCGCGCTTCTTGCTGCGGGTGTAGAGCTTGCCGTCGGAGAAGGCGCCCGCCCCACCTTCGCCGTAGCTGTAGTTGGACTCGGGGTCGACGATCCCCGTACGCTCCAGCTGGACGATGTCGCGGCGGCGCTGCATCACGTCCTGCCCGCGCTCCAGCACGATGGGCCTTAGCCCGAGCTCGATGAGGCGCAGGGCGGCGAAGAGCCCACAGGGGCCCGCCCCGACCACCACCACCGAGGGCGCGGCCGAGACATCGGGGTAGACGAGGTCGCTGAAGTCATCCGTCACGGGCTGCTCGCCCTCGAGGTAGACCTCTACGCTCAGCCCCACACGGATGCGGCGCTGGCGGGCGTCGATATTGCGGCGGCGGATCTGCACGCTCGTGATGGCCTCGGGGGCGAGGCGCAGCTCACGGGCGACGGCGCTGCGGATGGACGCGTCGGAGGCAGCCTCCTCGGGGGAGAGGTTGAGCTGGAGGGTCGTCACTACTTCTTACGGTGCTTGAGGAGGTAGTACGCTAGGCCGCCGACGATGAGGACGCCAGCGATCACCAGACCGATCGTGGAGCTGTAGCTCTGGATGGTCTCAGCGAAGCGCTCGGGCGGTACGGTACGGCCGATGACCCAGCCGAGGACGGCCAGGACGATGTTCCACGCCCCTGCTCCCAGCGTCGTGTAGAGGAGGAAGCGGCCGAGCGGCATACCTGCCAGCCCCGCGGGGATGGAGATCAGCTGACGTACGGCGGGGATGAGACGGCCGATGAGGGTTGAGGTAGCGCCGTTGCGATTGAAGTACTGCTCGGCCTGCTCGACCTTCTCAGGGCTGAGCAGGCAGAGGCGTCCGAGGCGGCTCCCAGCGAAGCGATAGACCACGGGGCGACCGAGGTAGCGCGCTAGATAGTAGTTCACGACCCCCCCGATATTGGACCCTAGGGTCGCGAAGAGGACGACGAGGATGATGTTCAGCTCCCCGTTGGCTGCGCGGTAGGCAGCAGGGGGGACGACCACCTCACTCGGGAAGGGAATGAAGGAGGACTCGACGGCCATGAGCACCGTGACCCAGAAGTAGTCGAGGTGCTGCAGGATGTCCTGGAGGAAACTGAGGTGCTCTACCATAGCTGAGGCTTACTTGCTGACCTTCTTCCACGTGTCCTTGAGCGAGACCGTGCGGTTGAAGACGAGGTGATCGGGACGGCTGTCGGGGTCGAGGCAGAAGTAGCCTACGCGCTGGAACTGGTAGTACTCCCCGAGCCTAGCCTGGGCGAGGAAGGGCTCGATACGTGCGCCCTGGACGACGGTCAGGGACGCGGGGTTGAGCAGCTCGGCTAGCTCCTTGTCCTTGACCTCACTGGGGTTCTCGTCCGTGAAGAGACGGTCGTAGAGGCGTACCTCGGCCTCCACGCTGTCGGCAGCAGAGACCCAGTGGATGGTGCCCTTGACCTTGCGACCCGCCTCGGGACGGCCGCTGAGCGTCTCGGGATCGTAGGTGGCGTAGACCTCGGTGATGTTGCCCGCTGCGTCCTTAGCACAGCCCGTGCAGCGGACGATGTAGGCACTCTTGAGGCGTACCTCCTGCCCAGGGGTCATGCGGAAGTACTTCTTCGGCGCATCCTCCATGAAGTCCTCGCGCTCGATGTAGAGCTCGCGGGCGAAGCGGATGCTGTGGCTGTCGCTCTCGGGATCCTCGGGGTTGTTGAGGAAGGGCATATCCTCGGTCTGTCCCTCGGGGTAATTGGTGATGATGAGCTTGACGGGGTCGAGGACGGCCGAGCCACGCAGAGCGTGCTTGTTCAGATCCTCGCGTACGGCGTGCTCCAGCAGGGCCATGTCGATGATACCGTCGTACTTGGTGTAGCCGATCTTATCGACGAAGCTGCGGATGGACTCGGGCGTGTAGCCGCGGCGGCGTAGGCCGCAGATGGTCGGCATACGGGGGTCGTCCCAGCCTGCCACGAGGCCGTCCTTGACGAGCTGCAGCAGCTTGCGCTTGCTCATCATGGTGTAGGTGAGGTTCAGGCGGTTGAACTCGTACTGGTGTGGGGCGTAGTCGTCGGGCTGACCCTCTACCTGCTTCAGCAGCTCGATGAAGTAGTCATAGAGCGGACGGTGTACCTCGAACTCTAGCGTACAGATCGAGTGCGTGACGCCCTCGAAGTAGTCGCTCTGCCCGTGGGCAAAGTCGTACATCGGGTACACATTCCACTGGGTGCCCGTACGATGGTGGGGCACCTTGATGATGCGATAGATGATGGGGTCGCGGAAGTGCATGTTGGGCGAGGCCATATCGATCTTGGCGCGCAGGATCATCGCTCCCTCGGGGAACTCCCCAGCGTTCATGCGGCGGAAGAGGTCGAGGCTCTCCTGGGCGGGACGGTCGCGGTAGGGACTAGCTACCCCAGGGGTCGTAGGTGTGCCCTTCTGCTGGGCGATCTCCTCGGCCGTCTGCTCATCGACGTAGGCGTGGCCCGCCAGGATCAGCTCCTCGGCGAAGCGATACAGGCGCTCGAAGTAGTCCGAGGCGTAGTACTCAGCGCCCCACTGGAAGCCCAGCCACTGGATGTCCTCGCGGATAGCGTCGACGTACTCCACATCCTCCTTGGTGGGGTTGGTGTCGTCGAAGCGGAGGTTGCACACGCCGCCATAGCGCTGGGCGATGCCGAAGTCCATGCAGATGGCCTTAGCGTGGCCGATGTGCAGGTAGCCGTTAGGCTCGGGTGGGAAGCGGGTCTGCAGGCGTCCGCCGTTCTTGCCTGCCGCTAGGTCGCTAGCGACGATCTGCTCGATGAAGTTGAGGCTCTTCTTTGCTTCGCCCTCGCCAGAGAGGGGGGTGAGTTCTTCAGCCATGATGCTCGTTTGCGCTTATGATACTTGTCGTTGTTGAGTTCCTTGTGATCTGAGGCCTAGCTAGGAGGCCTCTATGAGGAACAAAAATAGCGCTTTTGAGGCAGATAGCGCGCCCGAGGGGCTCGGGCTGGGTGAGGGGGATAGGGGAGGGGTGACTTGGGTCGGGGCGGCGCGCGGCTCTAGGGGGAGAGCTCCTGAGGGATATCAGTCAGCGTCCTGAGGGACGTCCATGCGGCGCGTGAGGGATAGCAGTCAGCGCCTTGAGGGATATCGGTCAGGAGGCTGGGGGATAGGGCTTAGGGCTGTGGGCTAGGGGAGCGGCGG
>ERZ773265.161-NODE-161-length-43937-cov-18.911786_pt1 | contig 43937 bp, 28 predicted proteins | sample MGYA00580512_ERZ773265 | MGnify/ENA primary metagenome ERZ773265 (study PRJEB29015, sample SAMEA2738169) | human oral metagenome | biome: human oral; feature: human-associated habitat; material: saliva | place: China | collected 2183 ... | reverse complement strand
AATGGGGTGTAGAACTCCAGTTGCAGAACATCTTCAGTTCACGTTATGAAATGTCTGTAGAAAATCTTTCCCATCTTGCTCCTTATAATCAAATGGTATGGTCGAAAAATCTATGTAAAGTTTTTGGCATAGACTTTCATTTCAACCTGAACTTTGGAAAGCATGGCTCTGAGGTGAACCAACGTATTCATAACTCTGATACTGATGCAGGTATTGTACCAACAACAAAGTAGCAGATAAATATAAATCTACACAGATAAAGAGAAAATCGAAAATCTTTCAAAGTGTAAACGTTATATTAGTAAGGTCAGAGATAAATTCTCTCGAACACCAATAGTAAAGAAGAACAGCCATATCAAAGCACTCAGGCTTCGATATGGCTGTTTTAAGTAGGTTTACTTTGTGTAACCTATAATATAGTACGGTTTACATTCCCTTTTCAGATTGCATCGTCACTTCAATACGGCGGTTGCTCTTGATAAGGTCTTGGGCAATGTGCTGGATGTCAGCAGCTGTGATGTTGCGCACGAGTGCCTTGTAGTCCTTGTCAAAGTCAACACCGTGGCGCAGCTGGTTGTATATCACGTAGAGCCAGTAGTCATTGGTAACAGAAGACTGGTCATACTGCTTTAGGAGGTATTCCTTCACCTTCTGTAAACTCACAGCCTCTGGACCCTTATTGGCAATATGCTCAATCTGTTTGGTGATGATAGGCATCACCATGTTATACTTGTCTGGATCGGTATCAAAGGCAATCTTCAAGAGAGCGTGAGGATTACTTGTTGCGTTCAGACTCTGCTGTAGTTTCACGCCATATACCCCACCTTTCTCTTCACGGATAGAGTCGGTATAGGCGATAGACAATACACGCTTGAAGACATCGAGTTCCAAATCAGCCTTAGCTGTGTAAGGTTCGTTCCATGTGTAGAAGACGGTTACACGTGCCAATGGGGTCTTCATCTTCTTTTCAAAGCGGTGAGTCTCGTTGCAGTTGCGCACGTCAGGATAGGTCTTCGCAAAGGTTTCCTTTTTGCCTGTTGATGGTAGTGAAGCAATGTATTGTTCCAAGAGAGGGCGCAACTGAGCGATGTCAATGTTACCCATGATAATCATCTTGAAGTTAGAAGCGTTGCTGAAACGCTCCTTGTAAATCTCGAGAACACGGTCATAGCTTACCTTGTCAAGTGATGCAGCCTTGAGTGGTTGTACACGTGGCGAATTACCATAAACGATGGCAGCGATAGAGTCGTTGTAGCTAACGTTAGGACTTGCCTCACGGTTGGTGAGGAAAGAGCGCATACGGTTAACTTCTGACTGGAACGCCTGATCATCACGACGTAAGTTCGTAAAATACAAGTAAGTAAGTTCAAAGAGTGTGCGGATGTCTTTGATAGATGAATTACCGCTGATAGACTGTGTTTCATTGCCTACACCAGCATTGATGCGAACGGTCTTACCTGCTAAGAATTTGTTGAGTTCTGTTGCACTGAAACGGCCAACGCCACCTTCCTTGACGGCAGCTGAAATAAACTGTGTGTTAATCAAGTCCTTGACAGGATAGAGGGAAGAACCACCTTCTGCAAAGAAGTTCAGTGTCACAGCATCCTTCTGATAGTCGGTCTTCTTGAAGTAAACTTTCACACCATTGCTCAGTGTGATTTCTGTCGTTCCGTGCAAACCAGCTTTCTCACTCTTGATACGTCCCTTCTTCGGTAACGTCTCTATAAGTTTATCGTCCAACTTCTTCTCGACATACTTAGGATAGGTCTTTGCCTGTGCATCAAGAACCATCTTTTCAAACTGCGCATCTGAGGGAACATTTACGCCTGCTTTGTCTGGAGAATAGACAACAAGCACCTGATTCTTATTCGTGATAGCTTCACGCATAGCCGCATTGACCTCGTCGAGTGTTACCTCATTAAAGAACTGATCATCGAGTTGCTTGTCGTATGCTTCGGCGGTGATTGGTTCGTTATCGAGAAAGTTCTGCTTAGCGCGACGCACATAATAAGCGTTGCGACGGTCGTTGCGCTCATTGTATTGGCGGTCAATCACCTTCTGGCGGAAAGCTTTGGCACGAGCAAGTTCTGACGGAGTAAACCCATGCTGACGGATTTGCTCAATCGTACCCACAGCTGCATCGAAAGAACCCTTTACATCTTCCTGACGAGCACCAAAGGAAAGGACAAAAGCATCTTTTGTACGACTGATCAAGAACTGACCCATACGTGCAGAAGCACTCAAGCAAGGCTTTGGATTCTTGTCCTGCATCTCGTTAAGGCGTTCGCCAATCATATAAGAGACTAAGTCGTCAACATATCCGTCTCGCTGATATTTTACCGAAGACTTCTCTGAATCAGGCGTAGCCTCACGCTTCATATAAAGTGTAACGAGCATGATAGGTTGTTCTGAATCCTTCAATGATGCTACAATCATCTTGTCGTTGTCATTCACTGGGAAGTATTCACGATGAGCAGCATTCTCAGGCATTGGGATGGCTGAGAAGACAGACTGTATCTTCTGCTCCATTTTGTCTACGTCAATATCACCCACAACGATGATTGCTTGCAGGTCTGGACGATACCACTTGTGGTAATAGTCGCGAAGTGCCTTGTAAGGGAAGTTGTCAACAATCTCCATCTTACCGATTGGCAGACAGTCTTCATACTTCGTACCACGATAGATAATCGGTAATGCCTCTTCCATCAGGCGTTGTGAAGCCATACCAGCACGGCGTGTACGCCACTCTTCGTGGATAACACCACGCTCTTTGTCTATCTCCTTGTCCTCAAGGTCCAGATAGTGGCTCCAGTCGTGGAGGATAAGTAGGGTAGAGTCGATGGTTGCCTCATGTTTTACAGGTACGGAACTAACATTATAAACCGTTTCGTCAACGGAGGTGTAAGCGTTGAGGTTGGTACCGAACTTAATACCATGTGCCTCACACCAGTGAACGATACTTGGTGAAGAAGGTGTATTCTTGAAGTTCTTACTTCCATTGAAAGCCATGTGCTCAAGGAAGTGAGCCAATCCTCTTTGGTTAGGTTCTTCGAGAATACTTCCCACACGCTGTGCAATGTAGAAGTCGGCTATTCCTTTCTCCTTAGCATTGTGGCGTATGTAATAAGTCATACCGTTCTTCAACTTACCTATGCGGAAGCTGTTGTCGGTACTGACATTCTGCGCCATAGCACCTGTCACGAGGAGCAGGAGCACAAGCGCATTGATAATTCTTTTGTTCATTAACATAATATGTGATTGATTCCTTTTTTAATTCTTTTATGTCTGTCTGATTTTGATTCTTAGTAGGGTATTGTCTTACTAACGATTATTTGCTTTCGTCTTAATAACATATTGTACTCTATTAAGTGCTCCGCACGAGTGGTGCGAAGGCTCAACACCACTTGTGCGAACGCTTAGCACCACTCGTGCGGACCAATAGTAAGACTGTTAGAAGGTGCAACCAATAGTCAGTCTGCCCGTTGAATAGTTCCTTCCTATGAGATAAGCGTTGCCGTCGTTGGTATGGCGATGAGTGAAGTCGAAGGCAGTGTAGGTCTTCATCTTGGTGCCTGGAAGGACAAAGGCATATTTAAGTCCGAGTTGGAGGGAGTATTGTGGGTCTGTAAGATACTTATACTCACGATACATTAGTACGTCCATCGTAGGAAAACCATTCTGCTTGTCAGATGGTTTAGCTAATGTTCCATCCTCGAAAGTATCACCCTTTCCCTTCTTATAGGCAAAGCCCGCCTTTAATGACAATACCCCTTTGCGGAAAAGAAGGTTACGTGTAAGACCTGTGTAAGCCTCCGTCGTACGGATATCCTGACGTCGGAAGTAAGGGTAGCTGTAGCCAGTCTGCTTACGTTGTGCAATGTTTGCACCTGCTTCTACCGTCCAGATAGGCAACTCATTTATAACGCCATAATAGCCAGTATAGCCAAGATGCACATCATTCCACGCCTTATTGGCACTCTTTACCGGGTCAAGATACTGATAGAAGTAGGCTCCCTGTTCATTCTTGTTAGAACGATAAGCATTCATCTCGTTGACAAGGTTCTCGCTTGAGAAACTAAAGTCAAGATGATGTATCTGCTTATCGAGGTTCAAAGTTAGGCGTGTTTGGTAGTCATAAATATGGCTATGATGATTGGTGTGAACAATCGTATAGGGTGACTTCCTACCATAATAACCCTTTCGATAAGCCATATCCAAATGGTTAAACCATGAGAGATGTGGTAGGATTTCCCAGCCTAATTGTAGACCTAATCCATGATATTCATTGAGCATAGGTTGCTCCCTATTGCTATCAGTAAAGCCCGAACTACTGAAGGGTTCAGTCTTACCAATCCACGGACCATAGTTGATATAAGACGTAAACTCCTGTGCATTTGAAGCGTAGGTACTAAAGATTACGCTTTCTGTGTTTCGTCGGTAAGTATAGTCAAGACCAAGACTAATAGGCTTTAATGGTATATAGACGCCTGTGGTGAGGGCTAAATCCATCAGCTTTGTCTTATGTCTTAAATCCTTATACTTAGCAACGTTTGCTGCAGTGAAGTCCACCTTTGTACCAATGGTAAGTCCTTTATATATCTCCCAAGACAATGCGCCCATAAGATTATAGGTGTCACGATGCTTTGTGCCAGCATTATTTAGCGAGTCTTCGACAATATCGAACGGCAAACGTTGGGTCTGTATGAACGCCGAGCCAGTCATATTACGTCCAGAGAAGTTATCATAACGCATACTTCCCGATAGGACAATCTTGTCTGTCAAACGATAGAATGAAGAGACGTTAGCACCCGCTTGCACGGTACGTGGCGATGCATCATAGTTGACAAAGCCTCCCTTGCCATATTGTGCATAGACTTCAGCCAAGGAAATGTTCTTTGTCTTAAATCGTACTAAGGCTGCAGCATTGTCACTTCTTAGCCATGCATCGCTATTGGCAACGAAGCTAAAATCACGATGGAGCAGACTATCTTTAGCCTGCTCCTGTGCGTTGAGGCTGGCAGAGAGGGTTACTCCTGCCAGTATAAGTGTCATGAACCTATATCTCATCTTACAGGTTATGTTCTTTTATCATCTATTTTACTTGTCTCTAAGTGAGAACTGTTTGCGCTCGTGGAAGTCAGAAGTAGAGTTGTTTGTGTCCATGTAGACAATCTTTGCTCCATTCTTCATAGATGCTTCAGCGTCAATATGACTTGGATCAGCACCATACTGATAGTTATAAACCAATTTAGCGGTATTGCCTTCAATCTTCTTTGTCGCTTCAACGTCTACATTACGATATACACTATGACCAAGTTTGATAGTCTGCTTCACATAACCAGCATCCACGTCAGAGCCGAAACGCTTTTTACTCTTGCTCTCATTAATTTTCTCATAAACCTCAACACCGTCAATAATCCAGTCTGTTGGGACCTTTAATACAGCATTTATTTTGTTCTGAGCTTTGCCTGGTGCGTATGTGATATTACTTGCATCGTTTGCGAAAGCGGCAGGTGTTGTGTTCTTTGTTTGGAAGATAAAGAAGGCTGGAGAAGACTGACTAAGTGGCCAAGCATTGGCTTGTCCAAATTTTACTGCCTTAAGGTATTGGCTGGATGGAATTACCTCAGTTGGTGTTGGATAATAGGATGTCATGTTGAAACCAGACTCAGGATCGTACATTGTGTAATAATCCTTGTTGGCATAGTTAACGCTCTTTGAATAGGTCTTGGTGTTATCTATTGCTCCCATACAGCTGATAACAACCTGTGAATAAGGCTCGATAACCAATGAATTCTGGAAGTACCATATACCTGTAGTTGCTGGAACCCATTTCTCTGATACGTAAGATGGCTCTGTCGCACTTGCATTATACCATGCATTTGCAGCATGTGCATTGTATGGGTCTAACATACCAATAGCCAAGTTGCTGATTACCGCAGTTTTGCCACTATTGTTATAGAGGATAAAACCCTTGTCTGATTGGAAGAACTTCTTGGGGTCTTTATCGTCTGGTACACCAGTCGTGTACAATTCTTTGATGATAACTTGGTCAGCATTCTGATCAGGCAATTGGAAAGTAACGTTCTTTACATCTGATGCTTTGATAACTTGGACAGTACCATCGTTATGTGTCACAACCATATTCCATGTTTGTGCATTGATGTTGCCAATGAAAGCGAACATGGCAACAAGGAGAAGTAATATTTTCTTCATATCTTTTCTATTTAATTTCTAATGTTATTCTTACTTATTCATAAACTTAAAACTCTTTGTAGGTGTGCGGAGGATGTAGACACCCTTTGGTAAAGACGAGAAATCAAGGGCAACTCGTCCTTCACCATCTGCTGTTACAGAACTGATTTGTGTACCATTAAGATTGTAAATAGCCACTCTTGCACCTACTTTCAATCCACTAACCTCAGCATTACTGAATGAGAAACTTGGAGTTACAGTCTCACCTTTTGGGTCATTCGAAGGCACACTACTAATGCTTGTTGTCACCGTCTTCTCAATAAAATGGTAATCCTGCACGCCTGTCAGTGCTGTTGTTAGTTGATTCCCATTATGGGTAATAACAAGGTTGTTACCCTCTATGGTTATAACAGGAAATGACTCCAAAGCAAACTCGGTCTTTGTACCATTCGTTTCGGTCAAGACAAGGCAGGTTATCATCTTCTCTTGTACTGTCTGTGCAAAGCCACTAAGGGGTATGAACGACAGTGCTAAAGCGATAAGCCCTATAAAACTTATTTTCTTCATAAACATTGTTTTTGATTTATACTATCTTTATTTCTCTTTTAATTCACGATACGTTTCTTCGACATTACTAATGGTAAGGTTACCACGTGAGGAGAGTCTACGGCAACAACTACCTGTGACTTGGCACCATTGAAGAAGTAACGGTAGTCCACAGTTTCCTTTCTTGCTGAGCTGCTGACCTTATACAAGCCTGAGGGAACACTGAAGTGAGCCACTCCCTCAGCGTCTGTACTGTCAACGAAGGTGCTTGCCACGGCATCTTGTAACTCTACGCGTAAGCCTTCATAAGAACCGTCATAAGTGCTGGGGATTTCTAACTTCACATCGAAGTTGACTACCTTAATGCTCTCCTCATAATCAGCACACGAGATTAACATTGTCATCACGCATACTGCAAGTAAACTAAATATCTTTTTCATTATATCTTTAATCTTAATGAAAGTCCATAATAGAAGCTCGGAACATATCCACTACCAAAGAGACTTGTCTCAAGTCCTGTTTGAGTAGAGTGTATCTGAGCAAGCGTGTTGAAGAAGTTATTGGCATAAAACGATATAGATACGTGTTTGCCAATTTCCTTTGTTACACTCAAGTTAGCCGACCAGAACGCACTCAACTTATTTGGATTCAATGTGTAAGGGTAGTTTGTTCGTACAACCAATTGTGCTAAGTCGTTGTATAACCCTCTGTCGTTCGTTGCTGCCCAACGTAATTTCTCTGCAAAGGGAACCAGTGTTTCTGGTGCATTCCATGTGCTGTAATACTCAGGATAGACGATAACTGTCTTATTCTCTGTCTTACCATTGTATGCCTCACCAAAGTATTCATTGCCACTATTCACAACATATCCTCGACTGCTGGTAGCTCTGCTGTAAGTATAGAGTGAACTTTCCAAACGCAAAGCTACGATAAGTCGAATCTTTGGTATGTGTGTCGTTAGTGTGACATTCATATCTACTTGACCGCTGACAGAGCCATTTGAGGCAGAAGCATCAGCTGTATAGTTGGTTGATGAGGCTGCACCACCACGATAATAACCAATATACTGATAGAGTCTACCGTCTGACTGACGTGTATTCAGACCTACTGGTACATCCGCAAAGAGCGTTTCGTCCTGTGCCTTATAATGATAATACTTACCATCAACACGTACCTGTGTACGGAGCGCCTTAATCTGTTTGAAGTCTACAATCCATTCTAAGCCATAGCGACTCAATGGGTCAGCATTCACATATTTCGTATTGGTGACGTAGGTGTTACGTTCGTCATAACCGAGAACGACTGGGGCTTTCACGCCACTGGCATCACTTACCGTCACAATACCTGTCTGTGGGTCAATCGTAAAGAGACGATTAGCCGTCGCAATACCGCTCGCTTGAAGTTTAGCAGGTGATGTGTACTTATAGGTGAAAGGTGTGTAAGTGTTTGTTGCCATGTAAGGATTGAAAGTCTTACTATGGAAGAATGAAAGGTTGATGTCTGCTATCTTCGTTCTCATCTCCACACCTAAATCCCACTGGTTGGCATATTGCCATTTCAAGTCAGCATTGTATCGTGCCTTTGAAGGGTAGGTGTAGTAGGCATAATAAGAGCGATTATTAGCATCACTGGTAGATGAGAATGCCAACATATCGCGATAAGATGGAGAAGGGTAGAGTACTTGGAAACTCGGAAGCTTCACGCTCTTTCCCCATCCTGAATGCACGCTAAGACTGTTCACCCAACTATCTTGTCCGAAGCGAAGCATATAGCGCATATTCACACGTGGTGAAAGGCTACCCACTGTTCCATACTCTGAGCCAGGAATAGAGGTGATATCCTCACGCACACCTGCTGTCAGTTCAACATTCTGTTTGGTGTTAATAGCCATTGAGAGCTTATCCTCGGCATAGAGTGCCATGTTGTTCAAAGCGGGTAGGGCATCAAAACGATATTCACGCCATGTCGGTGCATAGCGCATATCTTCGTAGTGTGTACCCTTTCCCTTATTCCTACTGCTGGTCCATTCTGCACCAACAAGTAAGCGATTGCGGAACTTTCCGAATGATTTATTCCAATTAGCCTTTAACTTCAAACTGTAGGTTAATGGTTTGGAATCACCAAAACCACGCAGATACCAATAGCCTGTAGGACCAAGAATGATGTTGGCAGAAGGGTTCTTATCGTAATCTTCTGCAATGTTATATCCTTCTGTCAAAGTGTGAATATAAGGTTGTGTAGAACTACTGCTTTCGTTGCTGTAGCTTTCTGAGCGTTTGTCAGCGTAGGTGAAGGCTGCTGTAAAATTAAGATTGGTTATCCATGACTTGTTTAGCAACCAGTCAAGACGCACATTAGCTCCTACATTATTATCCTTAACCTTATAGTAACTGTCCAAGTTACGGTCTGGGTCAGCCTTTGAATCATAGCCTCCCACGCCACCATTCAGCCCTATATCCAACGTCAGAGGCTGTGTCTTCTTCATGAATACATTCATATAGTGCAACGATAGAACGTTGCGCTGATAAGCAGTGTAAGGCGATGCTGCATCCGAGAAAGAGCGTGCGTGCTCAAGGGAGAAGTTGATAAGTCCAGCGTTCTTGCCTAAGTCTAATCCTTTGTGAAGGGCTATTTGGCGAGTGTGTTGGTTGATACTTCCTTCCAAGATGAAAGGTGAACTGCCTCTACGGGTCTTCACTTTTACTACACCATTGGTGAGGTCGCCGTATTCCACAGAGGCAATACCGGGTACTACCTCCACACTTTCAATGTTAGAAGCACTTACCCCCCGTGTACTCACACCAGCTGTTTCACCCATCATAGCATTGTTGTTCAGACGAACACCATCCACCTCAATGGCTGTACCAAACGACGCGTTGCCTCGCTCTGATGAACCGCTTCGCAAAGTCAATTTGCTATCATTCATCAGAGAAGGGTTCACACTCTTACCGCCCGGCAGGAGTTGGGCAATATCGCCCAAAGTCATTATCTGTTGATTATCCAACGTCTTACGGTCAATGGTGTAAGAGGTTGTTATCTCGTCTTTCTTTCGATGCGCAACAACCTGTACTTCATCGAGTTGAAGGTTGTCTTCGGCAAGGCGCACGTTGAGCGTGGCACCATCATTATTAATGGTGACAACTACTGTTTGTTCTGCGTAACCAAGGCAGGAGATAACTGCAGTACACTTTCCTTTCGGTACGTTTTTTATCGTGAAACAACCTTTTTCGTCCGTAAAAGCGTACAAGCGATTTTCCTTCAATGTGACTGATGCGTAGGCTATAGGCTTACGATCATCTTTGCCAACAACACAACCTGTAAGTGTCTGTGCAATACCATTGATACTTAGTCCGCAAAACACAATAGACGCTATTATCCTATTCGTGAAGTCCATGACTTGCAAAGATAAGACGATTTAACAAATTCTACAATACTCAAAAATAGGTATTTATTTGCTTTTCTTTATGAATAAAAATAGATTTTATCATATTAGATGAGGTCCTTTTGATATATGGATTGATAAGGGGCAGCCCAATGTGTTAGAAGAAACGATGTCTAACACTTTATGAGTAGTATATTTTTGTAAGGTTATAAACCGCCCAAAAGAGTGGTGTTAAGCATCCGCACTATTGGTGTTTACCGTCCGCACCATGTGTGCGGAGCCTCCGCACGTTTGATAAGAAATTGCATCTGTTATTTCTTCTGTTCTCATCTTTTTTTTGATTTGTTGCCATGTTGAGGCTCTTTGTTCTTTGGTCAAATTAAGATGTTGTAGCCAAGCCTATAAGAAATAATGTCAGTATCCAAGAAGCTGTTCTGATAATTTTATATTTAGTAGTTTTGTCATGATATAGAGGCTATAATAAACATAAGAAAACTTACACCTAAAACCACAATGCTTAAAGGTAGGACAAAACGGTCTCGGATTATTTGAAAGTTAAAAAGGATTATTCCGATGATACCAAGAGCCAACCAAATAAGAACAGGTTTATAGCAAGGAAAAAGCACATCAAAGAATAACCAAAATGAAGTTCGTGGGTTATCTTTCTCGCATAATCCATAGTAAGGTATTCCTTCTTTCTCATTTTTTACTTCATCCTTAACAGTATAGAAAGCAACAGTTTCACCCCTTTTCCCATTATGTTGAAAACATAGCCAGCCATCATAACGTTGAGTTATATACATATTAGTGTCATTATTAATTTTTAGAGTAGCATCGTTAAACTCTCCACCTGTATGATCCCAATAGGAAACAACTCCTTCTTTATACTCAAGGTTGTCTATTTTGTGGCATGTGTTACTTATCGTAACAAAGTCAACATATAAACAGCAGCAGATGAAAAACAAACCGATAGTATAAGATGTTTTCCTATGGCTTAGAAAGAGTCTTTTAGCCTTTTTTTCTATTAGGGAGATATTTATGTTCATATATTATTTATTGCCATTTTGAGTCTTCATGTCCTTTGGTCAAATTAAGATGTTGTAGCCAAGCCTATAAGAAATAATGTCAGAAATGGGAGTATCCAAGAAGCTGTTCTGATTATCTTACTTTTTACGGTTGTCATATTAAAATAGAGGCATCCAACTATGCCAGGGATGAATAAAAAAATATCTGATTCAAATATATAGCTTAGAATATCCAAAAATAACCAAAAGGTGTGGCGAGGAGAGTTTATTGTACTCAGTCCAAAATAGCGTATTTGGTTTTTATTATCTCTTTTTATTTTTTCGTTAGTATAGAAAATAACTTTTTCTCCCTGCTTACCACTATGTTGTAAGCATAGCCAACCACCAAACCTCTCTGTCGTATAAGTGTTACTATCATATTTTATTTTCATGATCGCAGTATTATATTTTCCTCCTGTACGCTCCCAATAAGATACAACACCTGTTTTGCGTTTGAGGTGTTTGTAAACGTCATAGGTATTATATAATGCCAATGATAACACACATAGTCCACATAGTATAAAGATAATTGCAATACAGCTTGTTAAGACTTGATGTGAAATGAAATAACTCTTTAACTGATTATGTGATTTTCTCCTCATTGTTATTTTGTCTTTACATTACATTTATTACGTGCTTCTTGTTCTAAAGGAATGACCTCTTTATAATTATCTAAAGAACTTTCTAATAGTTTATTTGCAACTCCTCGATAGGCATCAATGGCAAGGTCGAGGAAAAACATTGCTCCAGATTCCTTGTCTTTGAAGGGATTTATTGCTTTTATGCCATCTTTAAACATATTCTTTCCTACATTATAATCTTTACCTTTTATAGTTGTACTTTCTTCTTTCATATAATAAGTTCCACTTGATTGTGTTAATTTGTCGGTCTCAGACAAGGTTTCTATACTTCTTTTATTTTTTAATTTGTGTTTCCAATCCGACTTATTCTCTACGACTTCCCAACTTCTTTCATCAACATAACCATTCGTAGTACTTAGATATCCTTGGCGTTCATGAATCTTCTTTTCATAGTCAGTTATGGAAATATTCTTTCTATCTTCTATATGTCCGCCATAGCCGATGTTCTCTTTGATATCAAATGCTCTTTGTTGACTATTCTTTGTTGAATTTCTATTTAAAACATTATCGACATCTTTCTCTGTCTGTCCTTGAACATAATCGTTTAAATTAAAATGAGAATATATTCTTTTTTTTAAGGCATCGGTAAATTTATTTGCACCATACCCTATACCTCCCACTATAGCAGTCTCCCCCACAAAAGCGAGTGCAGAAAACTTGCTTACACCCAATGCAGCTGAGAAACCACTCTTAAATCCTAATATAGCATTACCGGCTCCTCTGATAACAAACGGTGTGACAAATGCTAAAATTGCTATGTTGGCAATTTCTACGTTAGATTTTGATGCCACCAAAGCAGCATACGCCTCTGCTGCTTCTTTAGAAAACATTATCTTAATCGTTCCGCCTTTTGAACAGATAGAAAAAGAATCATCCAAGAGAGCATTATAACCACTTACTATGACAGAAGGACTGTAATTTTGCCAAGGACCCATGCAACGTGCACATCCGCATGGCATCACTCTACCCAGAATTCCTCCACCAACAGCTCCAGCTGCTCCCGCCAGACCTATAATGGCACATGCTCCTAATCCACCTGTTCCCACAACGCATGCTGCAATGACCATTGCACAAATTGCTACACCTATGGCGTCTGCAAGAGCTTCTTTTTTGCAACCGAAATCAGTTTTTACCCTATCTGCTGTGGTTGCCATTAAATATCCGCCGTCGATTTTCACTTTTGACTGGCTTGTTACAAGCATTTGTTGTGTACTTGTTCCTTCGGAACATACCAGCCAAACATTTTCAGGAATATATAATTTGCTCATTATCGTTTATTTAATTAATGATTATACTTGATATGAATTTCGTTCGTAAAGACTGCCATATCATTAAGTTTCTCTTGTAGGTGACAATGACAATCTTGTATACATAAGGGTGTTCCTGAGATGTGGAATGTACATTTGATATTCATTCCATAGTCCAACGGAGTTTGCAGATAATCATTTAGGCTGCTGTTGTAAACCCCTAAAAGCTCTTTCTGCATTTCTTTCATGGAACTATATTCTTGAGTAACAATAATTCCATTTGTTTCATCTGTACGACTGAAAGTCTCTTTCAATGTAAACCTAATTTTATGTGAAGAGAAGAAATTGGAGCTTAAAGTAAGATCAGTTTCACGATATCGTATCTCATCCAAAGTCTGATCACCCCAAAAATCAGGGCAGAGTAATCTGTATCGCAATGTTTCTTTAACCACTTTCAAGGTTTGGCTGTAATCTGTATCCATAGCCTGACTTATGTTTTCCCCTATTACGTTGTCAGTAAGCAACATCTGTGCTTCTTTCGTCTGTTTAAGATTATTCCAGCGTTCGTATATCTCTTCTTGATTGACAATCTTTGCAATTTCTCCATTAGGGTTGATTCCTAAAACAAGATGATTAAGTGGCTGTCCAAGGAAAGAAATGGTATCTGCCAATGGTTTGTACTCTGGAGATATCTGTCGCTTGATAATTTCCTTGCAATCAATGATACTGATAGCATGACCATCTTTTTCATCTTGTTTTACGGAAAAACGCTGTATGGTTTGTGCCTGAATTAAATCTTGCCCTCTCATTTGCAGTTCTGTTGCCTCATCAATAACTATATCTTTGCAGCTAAGAGTTATGTCCCCATAAAGAAGATTCAGCCTGTTAGGATTGTGTCTCCGTCTAAACTCAGACAAGTCAGCTGGCAGAAATATTTTGTCAACTCCAAATAGATTTGGGCGATATTCTGTTATAAAAGTATTAGAGTGCCTGTTATGAAACTCAACCATGTCGTCCACATTTATTTGTAGGTGGTCTGCAATACTTTGCAACGTGTCCCCCTGTTTAACGGTATAGATTCTGTTTTCTTCTTTTATCATATTTCTTTGTTTTTATTCTTATGAAAATGTGGACAGATGTCTAATATTATTTTACTTTGTATTGTAAAAGGTTTCTTAAGAACCTCTCTTTCATATTAGCAAAGGTAAATATAAATTCCTGAAAACAATCGTTTTGAGGATATAATTTATTTTATCAAAGAATAGTTATGAGTTTTTAAATAGTGTAGCATTAGTTTATTCTATTTTTTATGAAAATAATTCGGAAAGAAGAATGTTTGGAAGTAGTGATTTAGTGTACTTTGGGTCTAACCTGTTGCGTGCCTCTTGAGATTCTCGCTAAATCTTTTGGCAGATTCGTAATCATTAGAGGCTAACTGCACGCTCTGTCTCTGTATGCCGATTATATAGTACTTTTCATAAAATAAATTTTGCTGTCATTTCTGTCATTCAATGTTGTATTCTAACTGATTAATTTACAGTGAGGTTACATGAAATGTTAAAAATGACAGCAACTTAAAATAAAACTATTCTTGTAAGCTGTGTAATAGTTTTACTCTTGTTGGGGCTTTGTCACTCGGTAGATTGGAAGGACGCTTTATCTTGAGGTTAGATAGTTCTTTAGAGGACTAAAGAATCTCTAAGACCTCTTGTACATCCTTAATATTCTTCATATTTTCAACAATAAACTGTACATCCTTACGGTCGTGGACTTGCATCTCAATCGTTCCGTCAAAGATTCCATTATCGCTGGAAATTGTTATCTTACGGATATTAACACCCAACTGGTCGGAGAGAACATCAGAGATATCGTGCAGCATACCACTACGGTCAATACCACGAATCTCAATCGTTGCATCGAAGAACAATCGACGGTGCATATCCCATTTGGCATCTAAGATTCTACCACCGTAGCTTGCTTTCAACTTTGCAGCTACTGGGCAGGCACGCTTATGAATCTCGATATGGTTTTTGTTGTCAATATATCCAAGAATGTCGTCACCTGGGATAGCATGACAGCAATGTGGGAAGAGATAGCGATGTATGTTTTCTTCGTTGATGAAGATAGGCTTCTTTCTGTTGAGTTCCTTAGTTACAACAATCAAGCCTTCAGTACACTCTGTATCTTTAGCCTCTACAGACTCTGTTGTCTTCTTGTCATTCGATTTCAAGAAAGGAACGTATCGACGCCAACCACGTGAGGTAACAGTCTTCTCTGACTTTGACTTTCCACGAAGTTCGTTCAAATCAGTGTCGCCAAGGATAACGGTCTTGTCTCCAACGGCAAGGAAAAGACTGTCATGCTTACGAAGGTCGTGTAGTTCGCAAAGCTTATCTAAGGTAGCAGTTGTCATCTCAAGGTCGTGTGCCTTTAGCCACTTCGACAGCTGCTCTTCACCTGCCTTTTGCAACTCACGGCTCTCACGTCGCAAGATAGCTTGTATCTTTGCCTTAGCCTTCGCTGTAGATACAAAGTTAATCCATGAAGGATTGACGTGTTGCGACATCGAAGTCAGGATTTCTACTTGGTCACCACTATTGAGTTTATGGCTCAATGGGACAAGCTTATGGTTGACCTTTGCACCGATACAGTGGCTACCAAGGAAGGTGTGGATTTGGAAAGCAAAGTCGAGTGCTGTACAGCCTGCTGGCATTGTCTTAATCTCACCCTTTGGTGTAAAGACGAATATTTCAGATGCAAAGAGGTTGAGTTTGATAGCATCGAGGAAGTCCATAGCATCTGGCTGTGGGTCGTCGAGAATCTCTTTTATCGTACTGAGCCACTCGTTCAATTCGCCCTCATCCTCAGTAATCTCACCGCCATCCTTATATTTCCAATGTGCAGCAAAGCCCTGTTCAGCTAATTCGTTCATGTATTCAGAACGTATTTGTACCTCTATCCAACGACCTGTGGAAGACATGAGAGTTACGTGCAATGCCTGATAACCATTAGCCTTAGGATGGTTCACCCAGTCACGCAGACGGTCAGGATGACTCTTATAAATCTGACTGATAGCCACATAAATTTGGAAACAGTTGTTGATTTCTTCATCAGGTGACTTCGGTTTATAGATGATACGTACGGCAAGGATATCGTATATTTCTTCAAAAGTGACGTGTTTGTTCTGCATCTTATTCCAAATAGAATAAGGACTCTTTACACGTGCTTTAAGTTCATATTCAAAGCCCATCTTGTCAAGTTCGGCACGGATAGGTGCTGTGAACTGTTCAAAGAGGGTATCACGCTGTGCCTGTGTTGAAGCAAGTTTCTTCTCAATAGAGGCGTATGCGTCAGGATGTTCGTAGCGGAAACTAAGATCTTCCAGTTCAGTCTTAATCTTATTTAGTCCCAGTCGGTTTGCAAGCGGTGCATAGATGTAGAGTGTTTCACCTGCAATCTTATATTGCTTGCTGGCAGGTTGAGAAGCAAGAGTACGCATGTTATGCAGACGGTCGCATATCTTGATAAGAATAACACGAATGTCGTCGCTCATAGTAAGCAAAAGCTTCTTGAAATTCTCAGCTTGTGCTGAAGCCTGTTCGCCAAAGATACCACCAGAAATCTTGGTTAGTCCGTCAACGATTTGTGCAATCTTAGGACCGAAGATATTTTCCATATCTTCCACTGTATAGTCGGTATCTTCTACGACATCATGTAGGAGGGCTGCACAGATACTCGTTGCTCCGAGTCCCATCTCTTCACAAGCAATTTGGGCAACGGCAATAGGGTGCATGATATAAGGTTCGCCCGAGAGTCGGCGCACACCCTTATGCGCTTGTCGTGCGAAGTTGAAAGCCTTGGTAATGATATCAACCTTCTTTCGATGACGTGAAGCAAGATAGGTATCAATGAGATGCTGAAATGCATCATCTACCATCTTCTCATAGTCAATCTCCTTAACTTCAATATTGTCCTTGTCCATTGTGCATCCTCCCTTTATATAATAAGGTAAAAGAATCTTGTTAGTATGGCATGGTTCCTTGGCTTGTATTAGTAGCCGCGATAGTCATGCTTGGTTCTTCGTTTGGTGTCTCGTTTTGGTAAATTAGATCTTTGTAACCTTTGAACTTCTCAATCATTTCAGAAGGTAGGCGTAGCTTAGCAACACCATTGGTAGCAAAAGCCTTGATTATACCCTGTCGATACTGTGGGTTAAGTACTTTCAAATCGTCCACATTCATACCTAATACGTTGGCAATCTTGGCAAGTGTAACGTCCTTCTCTATAATAATCGTGTCGCAGCAGTTAGGCAGACCCGTTGACAGAGGTGTGATGTTGTAATCAGCATAGTAGTTCATCACATAATTTGCTGCGATGAAAGCAGGAACATAACCGCGTGTCTCCTTTGGTAAATGCTGATAGACAGCCCAGAAGTCAGCACCACCACCAGCCTTAGTGATAGCACTGCTAACACGTCCCGGTCCACAGTTATAGGCAGCAAGTGCCAATGTCCAGTCGCCAAATCGTTTGTAAAGGTCGCTCAGCATACGTGCTGCAGCGTAGGAAGACTTCTCTGGGTCGCGACGTTCATCAATATAACTGTCAATTTGAAGGTCATATTGTTTACCGGTTGTTGCCATGAATTGCCATAGTCCTGCTGCTCCCACACGTGAGGTAGCATTAGGGTTTAAGCCCGACTCTATCACAGGAAGATACTTCAGCTCTAATGGTAAACCATAGAAACGCAGTGCTTCTTCAAAGATAGGGTTGTAATAACGTGCACGTCCTAAGAGGTAAGAAGTTGATTGGCGTCCTGCCTTTGTGTAGCGATCGATATATTTCTTAACTTCCTCATTACAGGTCATTGTCATCACATTCGATAGATTGCGCATCTTACGATCGATGACTTCCATACCGTTTTCTGGCTCTGTTGCGTTCGAAGAGGGTGTATTTTCGAACCCTGTTTGTATGCCACTATTATAGAACTTATCATCTACATAGTCTACATCAACATATCCTGCCATCGTCTCTGATGCATCAGGAATCATCACGTTCACAGCTTTACCACGATTATCAACGACAGTTTGTTGTTGTGCATAGATTCCATAGGTTGCTCCCATTGTAATAAGGAAGGAAACAATATATCTCTTTCTACTCATTATTTCTTAGTTAGTTAGCGCAAATACAGTGCGCTGCTGCTTAGAATGTCAGACTACATCCAATACCTATTGCCGATGAACGGAAAGGGTTGTTAGGTGTAGCGATACTCTTATTTGATATGACCGTTGGTGCAATATGCAGTGAGAGGTCATCTGATATGTCAAAGTCGGATAAGGAAGCGTCTACGTAAGCATCAATAACTGACAAGGCATAAACCGCAATAGTTGTAAAGATACTTAGGTCACGCCATCTGCGGTAGCGATCCTTGCGCTGTTTGAAGATGTTCTTATAACGCTCTTCATTGGCAGAGGTGATGGTAGCTCCAAGGTGTAGGAAGTTATTATAACTCTGCGTTGTTGGGTCATTATCCATGATGTCCATATAAGCCTGCGCATAATCATGGTACATCTGGTTGTTCCATGTCATAGCATAAACGCAGCCTACAAAGCCTCCGTAGAAGATTGGTAGTTTCCAGTACTTACGGTTGTAGACCTGTCCAGCACCGGGGATGACGAGCGCAAGCCATAAAGCACGCTTAGGATTAGGGCGCCACTTAGACCAGTCGCGTCCCTGTTTCTTCACCATGCCGACACTATCCTTTCGCAGAACAGAAGTGAGTTTTCCCTCATCATCTGGTGTGAGGATTGCCTTCTCTTCTATATATTTATCCTGCGAACTCGGTATCTCAACGACCGTAGAGTCGCCTGGATACATAACCTTTAACGTGTCATGGGGCAGATCTTGTGCCTGCATGACCGTAACACTGGTGAGCATTCCGGCTATCAACAGTCCTTTGAGGATTCTATTCTTCATCTTCATCACTACCCGTTATCTTACTTAAGTTGCTGGCTTGAAGGTTTCGTTACTTATTCTTTGCTTTGTAGTCAGCCACTTGTTAAGGCTTCCTAATGCTTGTGAATAGTTCTTCTAAACCAGAACACTTGCTTATCTTATACCTAACTAATACCTTAATCTTTCCGTATGGGAAGTATTACTTCATCTTATCCATCACTTCCATGATGTGAAGTAATTCCTCTTCTGATGCGAACGGAATACTAATCTTACCCTTTCCATCAGCGTTACAACTCATCTGTACCTTTGTGTCAAAGAATGCTGAGAGGCGCTGTTTGAGAATATTAAACTCCTCTGGAAGGCGAGTTCGAGCAGAAATCTTCTTCTTTGCACTCTGGATATCTTCTCCGTTATTGAGTTGCTGACACAGTTCTTCAACCTTGCGAACACTATATCCGTTCTTTAAAATCTCACGATAGAGTTTCAATTGCAGTGAAGGACTATCCAAAGAAAGCAATGCACGAGCATGTCCCATGTCTATTTCTTTCTTTTGCAGCCCCATCTGTACCAATGCAGGAAGCTTCAGCAAACGAAGGTAGTTAGCAATAGCAGCACGGCTTTTACCCACACGCTCTGCTACACGTTCTTGAGTCATTCCGCTCTTTTCAAGCAGATGTTCGTAAGCCAAAGCAATCTCAATCGCATTCAAGTCCTCACGCTGGATGTTCTCAACCAGCGCCAACTCCATTACATTCTCGTCCTTAATCGTACGGATATAGGCTGGAACAGCTTTCAAGCCTGCCAACTGGCTGGCACGCCAACGGCGTTCACCAGCAATAATCTGGAAACGGTTATCGTCAACCTGACGTAAGGTTATTGGCTGAACGAGTCCTAACTCACGGATACTATTCGCCAATTCTTCCAAAGCAACAGGGTCGAATTCTCGACGAGGTTGGTTTGGATTGGCTTCAATCTGGTCTAAGGCAACCTCGTTGATAGTAGAACTTCCTTGTGTACTGACAGCTTCAGTAGAGATTAAGGCATCCAGACCGCGCCCGAGGGCATTGGTCTTTGCGTTTCGATTATATTTCTTTTGTACAGCCATAGTCTTTGTTTGGGAGTTAATGGAGTTAAGGAGTTTGGTGGAGTTAGCGGTTGTTTTGCCCGATATTACGATGCTCTTCGTTTCCAGTCCTTTGTTTCTTTATTTCCTGCAGCTAATATATCTCTGATAAAAACATTAGTTCTACAACTAAGAAACGATACATCCGTGAGTCTCAAAGCATACCTTTACACTCCGTATCTTTCCCTTTTTTATTTCTTATTCTTTTCAATGATTTCCTTTGCAAGGCTAAGATGATTCTTTGCACCCGTTGAGTCAGCGTCGTAGAGAATAACTGGTAAACCATGACTCGGACTCTCAGAGAGTTTCACGTTACGCTGGATAACAGCCTTGAATACTAACTCTTGGAAGTGGCGCTTCACCTCATCGTAAATCTGACGGGCAAGACGCAGACGACTGTCGTACATCGTCAGCAGGAAGCCCTCTATCTCCAACTTCGGATTTAGCTTACTCTTGATAATCTTAATGGTGTTCAACAACTTGCTGATACCCTCCAATGCAAAGTATTCACACTGCACAGGAATGATAACAGAGTCAGCTGCTGTCAATGCATTGACAGTAATCAAACCGAGTGACGGACTACAGTCTATAAGGATGTAATCGTAATCGTCACGGATTGGAGCAAGCAAACTGCTCATAACCTTCTCACGACCATTAAGCTTTAACATCTCTATTTCAGCTCCAACAAGGTCGATATGGCTCGGAACAATGTCCAATCCTTCTATGTCAGTTGTGTAGATAGCGTCTTTTATGTCGGCATGGTCAATGATACATTCGTAAAGCGAACAATCCACCTCTTTGATATCCACGCCCAAACCGCTGGAGGCATTCGCCTGCGGATCGGCATCAATCACCAGTACAGACTTCTCAAGCGTAGCTAAAGAAGCTGCCAAGTTGATGGTGGTAGTCGTCTTTCCGACGCCGCCTTTTTGGTTGGCAAGTGCGATAATCTTTCCCATTTTTCTATTTAATCCTATACATTTATTAGGCTACAAAGATACATATTTTATATGAGATTGCAGGGCTTTATAAACCTTTTTTCGTACTTTTGCACTGAAATCAAAGTGAAATTTATGAATTCTAAGAAACCACTCATACTTATATCTAACGATGATGGATACCACTCTAATGGTATTCGTACGCTCGTTTCATTCCTTACAGATTTTGCAGATGTTGTTGTCTGTGCTCCAGAAGCAGGACGTTCGGGTTTCTCATGTGCTTTCTCTGTGGTTGATTATCTGTTGTTAAAGAAGCGTCATAATATTCCTGATTGTGAGGTGTGGTCATGTACAGGTACGCCTGTTGACTGTGTGAAGTTGGCGTTAGACCAGATTCTTGTTGACCGAAAGCCTGACCTTATCTTGGGAGGTATCAATCATGGAGATAATTCCTCTGTGAATAATCATTACAGTGGTACGATGGGTATTGCGTATGAGGGTTGTATGAAATATATCCCTTCTGTCGCTTTTTCAAGTTGTGATTATGATCCTAATGCTGACCTTTCTTACCTACGTGATTACGTAAGACTTATTGTCAAGAAAGTTCTTGCTGATGGTCTGCCAAAAGGTGTCTGTTTAAATGTGAACTTCCCTAAGGTTGAGAAGTTTGCAGGACTGAAGGTTTGCCGTATGGGTTGGGGTAGTTGGACAAGAGAAGTTGAGGCTTGCAAGCATCCTCGTGGCTTTGATTATTATTGGATGACAGGGCATTATCGTAACGATGAGCCTGATGCAAGCGATAATGATCAGTGGGCATTGGCGCATGGATATGTAACTGTTACGCCATCGAAGATTGACGTGACAGATTATGAAGTGCTCAGCAAGATGAAATCGTGGGAGTCTCTTTAATTCTTTGATATTATGAAGTATTACCTGATAGTTGGTGAAGCATCTGGCGACTTACATGCCTCACGCCTTATGCAGTCGTTGATGCAGTATGATCCAGAGGCTGAGTTTCGCTTCTTTGGTGGTGACCTTATGGCGAAAGTGGGGGGTACACGTGTGAAGCATTATCGTGAACTTGCCTATATGGGTTTTGTTCCTGTATTGCTACACCTACCTACCATCTTTAAGAATATGAAGATGTGTAAGGAAGACATCATGCGTTGGAAGCCTGATGCGGTCATCCTCGTTGACTATCCAGGGTTTAATCTTAGTATTGCAAAGTTTGTAAAGAAGAATACCAATATTCCTGTCTATTACTATATCTCCCCAAAGATATGGGCGTGGAAGGAGTGGCGTATCAAAGCTATCAAGCGTGATGTAAAAGAAATGTTCTCTATTCTTCCGTTTGAAGTTCCTTTCTATGAGAAGAAACATAATTACAAAATACATTACGTCGGTAACCCTACTGCCGAGGAAGTTGATAATTTCCGTCATGTTTATTCAGAGTCAAAAGACGAGTTTTGTCAGCGTAACGGATTGTCTTCTAAGCCTATCATTGCTCTTCTTGCTGGTAGTCGTAAACAGGAGATAAAGGATAATTTGCCTTCAATGTTGGAGGCTGCACGTCATTTTGAAGATTATCAGATGGTGGTTGCTGCAGCACCTTCTATTGCTGAAAGCTATTATAAGAAGTATTTAGGTGATAGTGAAGCAAAGATGGTAAAGACACAGACTTACGAACTTCTGAGTCATGCTACAGTAGCACTTGTTACCAGTGGTACAGCAACGCTTGAGACAGCTTTGCTGAATGTTCCACAGGTTGTCTGCTACGAAACGCCAGTTCCAAAGTTGATTCGTTTTGCTTTTAAGCATATTATCAAAGTGCGTTTTATCTCTCTTGTCAATCTTATTGCTGATAAAGAGATTGTGCAAGAACTTCTTGCCGATCGCTTCTCAATCCGTAACATAGCCAATGAGTTATATCGTATTCTTCCTGGTCAGCCTTCGCGTGAACGTATGTTGGCGGATTACCAGCTTGTTCGTGACCGTTTAGGAAACAAGGTGGCACCAGATAATGCGGCGAGGATTATGGTCGAAAAACTATCGGGTAGGCAGGTTTATGAGCTGTCAAATGAACCTGAAAATGAGTTTGTAAGTGAGCAAACTTATGAATAAGTAGACTGATTGAAACCATGTGTATTAGTAAAGTTGTACATTTGTTTTAGTCAAATAAGCCTATCTATTTCGAATTATTTTCACGAACAAAAAGATTTCTTTTCATGAATAAAAATATTTATTGTCGTGTAAATAATTATTTCTTTTCATGTAAATAATTTGAGAGAAATAGGTAAATAAAAAAATAAGGAGAGCCGAAAGCTCTCCTTATTCCTTGTATTTTATAGCCTTATAAGCTAATTAATTCAATCACTTTATCCACAGCTGAACTGATGCCATCTGCATTCTTACCACCAGCCTGAGCGTAGTGTGGCTGACCGCCACCGCCACCCTGGATGAGTTTAGCAGCCTCGCGAATAATCTTACCAGCGTTCAGATCATAATCTTTCACCATGTCATCACTAAGCATGATTGATAAAAGAGGACGATTCTCGTATACAGAGCCGAGTACGCAAACAAGCTTCTCTGGCAATGCTTCACGTACCTTGAAGACGATGTCCTTGGCAGAAGCTGGGTCGATTGGCAGCACAGTTTTTACGACATGCACACCATTTACTGTCTCAGCATGCTCAACCATGTTCTTTGCAGCACGGCTAACAGCTTGGGCACGGAAACTCTCAAGCTCCTTCTTAATACTGTCGTTCTCTTCAACAAACTTTGTAAGAACTGCTTTGAGATCCTTCGCATTGTTGAACATTGATCTCAAATCACGCAAAGTATCTTCAAGAACGTAGATGGCGTTCTCACAAGTTTCACCTGTCATAGCCTCAATACGGCGTACACCAGCTGCTACACTACTCTCGCCGACAATCTTAAAGAAGCCGATACGACCTGTTGAGGTAGCATGAATACCACCACAGAACTCACAGCTTGGACCGAAGCGAACAACACGAACCTTGTCGCCATACTTCTCACCGAAGAGGGCTACGGCACCCATCTTCTTTGCCTCCTCCATTGGTGTATCACGATGCTCGTCCATTGGATAATCCTTACGAATCATCTCATTGACAAGCTTCTCAACCTGACGAAGTTCTTCATCAGTAATCTTCTGGAAGTGAGAAACATCGAAGCGGAGGGTGTCAGGACTTACGTATGAACCCTTTTGCTCAGCATGCTCACCGAGAACCTGCTTCAAAGCATAGTCGAGAAGGTGGGTTGCGGTGTGGTTGGCAGCTGAAGCGTCACGCTTCTCAGTGTCTACACAAGCCATGAAGTCAGCCTCAAGGTTCTTTGGTAATTCCTTAACAATGTGTACGCTCTGATTGTTCTCACGCTTGGTATCGATGACATTAATAGTTTCGTCCTCGCTAACAAGTACACCCTGGTCACCTACCTGACCACCCATCTCACCATAGAAAGGAGTATAGTCGAGTACAAGTTCATAGAAACTGTTCTTCTTCTGAGTCACCTTGCGGTAACGAAGGATGTGACACTCATATTCTGTGTAGTCGTAACCAACAAACTCCTGTTCGCCTTCACGCAGTACTTCCCAGTCACCATTCTCTACAGCGGCAGCATTGCGCGCACGTGCTTTCTGCTGTTCCATCTCCTCGTTGAACTGCTTCTCGTCAACGGTATATCCATTCTCTGCGCAGATAAGTTCGGTGAGGTCGAGTGGGAAACCGTAGGTATCGAAGAGGCGGAAAGCCTCCTTACCATCGAGTTGAGTCTGACCATGTGCCTTCAGTTCGTCCATTGCACCGTTAAGGAGCATGATACCCTTTTCCAATGTGCGAAGGAATGAGTCTTCCTCTTCCTTCATTACGCGACCAATCAGCTCACGCTGTGCGGTGAGCTCTGGGTATGCAGTACCCATCTCACGTACCAACACGTTGAGCAACTTATACATGAAAGCTTCCTTCTGACCAAGGAAAGTATAAGCGTAACGAACGGCACGGCGAAGGATTCGACGAATAACGTAACCTGCTTTAGCATTGCTTGGTAACTGACCGTCAGCAATAGAGAAGGCAACAGCACGAAGGTGATCGGCTACAACACGCATAGCAATGTCTACCTTCTGCTCTTCATTGATGCCTTCACCATTATCACCCTCAGGGAAGGTGTGGTTATACTTCTTGCCTGAAATCTTCTCAATCTCTGCAATAACTGGTGCAAAGATATCTGTATCGTAGTTAGAGTTCTTGCCCTGCATGAGACGAACGAGACGTTCAAAGCCCATGCCAGTATCGATAACATGCATCTTCAATGGGTCAAGACTGCCGTCAGCCTTACGATTAAACTGCATGAACACGATGTTCCAAATCTCAATAACCTGTGGATGATCCTTGTTTACAAGTTCCTCACCAGGCACCTTTGCCTTCTCTTCCTCTGAACGGAAGTCAATATGAATCTCTGAACACGGACCACAAGGACCTGTGTCACCCATCTCCCAGAAGTTGTCGTGCTTGTTTCCGTTGACGATATGATTCTTTGGGAAATGCTTCTCCCAGTAGCTTGCTGCCTCATCATCACGTGATATTCCCTCTGCCTTATCACCCTCAAAGACAGTTACGTAGAGGTCTTTTGGATCAAGGTGGAGTACGTCTACAAGGTATTCGTAGGCATAATCAATTGCTCCTTCTTTAAAATAGTCACCGAAACTCCAGTTACCTAACATCTCAAACATCGTGTGGTGGCTGAGAGCTGCATCACGACCAACCTCTTCCAAGTCATTGTGCTTACCACTAACACGCAGACATTTCTGTGAGTCAGTGCGGCGGCGAGGCTCTGGATCCTTTGTTCCGAGGATAATATCTTTCCACTGGTTCATACCAGCATTAGTGAACATCAGCGTAGGGTCGTCCTTAATAACCATAGGGGCAGACGGTACGATAACGTGTCCCTTCGACTCAAAGAATTTCAAGTAAGAGTCGCGGATTTCGTTTGCTGTCATCATCTTTATTTTATATTTAATTCAATTTTTCTACCTAAAAGTGTTGCAAAGATACTGACTTTTGAGTATTTTTGCAAACAATTAGGCTGCTGAATACGTAAAAACTTCTTTTAGAGGTGGACATAGTCTTCCTATTCAGACCTAAGATTGTGTAAATAATTGATATAAAAGTTACTAAGACATGGCAGAGAATCCGCGCAAACTGTATTATTCTATCAAGGAAGTGGCACAGCAGATTAACGTTACGGAGAGTCTGTTGCGATACTGGGAAACTGAGTTTCCACACCTTCGTCCTAAGACGACGGGTAATCGTGTACGCCAATATACGGAGAAGGATATTGAACAGATCAAGGTTATTTACAACCTTGTCAAGGTGCGTGGCTTTAAGATTGCTGCAGCTCGCAAGATGTTGCAAGAGAACAGAAGTGGTGCTGACAAGAGTCAGAAGGTAATGGAAACCCTCTTCTCTGTACGTGACCAGCTGAAAGAACTTAAGAAGCAGTTAGACGGATTGGTGTAGAATATCATTATATATTCCCTTTTATTTTTATACAAAAGAAGCATAAAAGGGCTATTTTAACTTTCCACGTAAATACAGAATCTTCACTTCCAGATGGGATTCTCTCTCCAGCCATCAGAAAAGCCAAGCATATATATAGGAACTTTGGGATGAAGAGAGAAAATTTTTATGATTTGTTCTTTTATAGTATTCTTAGGATTTAAGTTGTTAATGAGATAAAGCACGCATGAAACAACTCCAAAAGCGCGTTTCCTCTGATTATCTGTCATATCTTGATTAAGCCACTTTTCATGATAGCCCTTGATGTTAACAGGTTTCTTTGCAAACACTTTATACCACAATCGTGAGTGGTGGGCTATCATATTTCTTAATAGAGATATTGATTCCAGCCAACTTGAAAGTTCTTTTGATGAATTCAGTCCAAAATCCTTAGCGATTGCCGATTGCAAAGGAGATTGAGCCTTAAGGTTCTTATACATCTTTGAGAGCGTGCCAAATGAAGCTGTCTCTATAATCATCCATGCATCAGGATTATCTCCTTCAAACGATAATTCATCCCAGTGCTTACTCTCACGGATAAAATCACGTGCAAAAGGGTCTGTACTTCTTCCAAATTCATATTTTAATTTTAGAACAAATTCCTTATGATAATACTTATTTTCAAACAGGCTATTATCAAGGTACCATAATCCTGTGCCAGTCGATAATGAAAGGGTAGATATAATTCTGGTACGAAGCCCTATTTCTAAGGTCTCTATCGCATCAAATATTATTTGACGAAAAGATTTGTCTAATTCATATCTATCAATAACATCTTCGAAATATATGTCCTTTTTGAAATCTCCAGATTCCATATCTAACATGTCTATCCAAAAGTACTTCAAACGGAAATAATTTATACGATTAAGAAACTCCTTAGCTAATTGTTCATTAAGGAAATGCATTCCACGATTTTTTAAAGTGGAAAGTTGATCATCTAACGTTCGTGGTTTCTGGTTCTTCATAATAAAAAAATGACCCACCTGCAGTTCTAATGGGATGCAAGTGAGTTCTGTTATCTTTGTCACGAGCTTAGTCGTGATATTTTAATGAGTTCACACTACTTCAAGGTTTATTTATAGATTCAGTTACATCTTACTTTGCAAAGATAAATAAATTATCTCAATATGGCAAATTCTTAATTAAGAAAATTATAATAATCCATTTTTACTTTTAGTTGTTGTAAGACTTACATTGTTTCGTGTTACATACCAACACATAGCGTGTGTGTCCTCAGCACGATATGTGTTGAGTGTATAATGGGATAAAATAAGATATTTTATAATGGATGCTATAGTGATATACGTGTAATGCTACATATTAGACGCTCTTTAACAGAGTGTTTAAATAAAATACATTGTGATATTGTTGTTAATTGAGGATTTAAATTTGCTGTCATTTCTATCACTTACATTTCTTTTCTAATATGTTATGATCCAACTAATTATGCGAAGTGTTAAAAATGACAGCAACTGTTTTCAAACTTAATTCTGGTATATGAGTATTGCTTTTATGCCATCTCTCTCATCAAAGCGTCAATCGTATTTCTTACTCTACGCTCTGTTGTCAGCATGATAGTGTCTTCATCGGCACCCTCTGCACCCATATAAACGGATGGATTAGAGTAGGTCATGCGGCTTGTTTGTGGCTCACGGGCAGAGAAGTGGAAGGCAGGTACGGCTGTTTCTTGGCGTATGCGAGCAATGTTCTTTTCGTTCACACCACAACCCGCCATGATTTTTATACGACCATTTGCCAACTGGTTTAATCGCTGGAGTAGGGGAATACCCTTCTCGGCAGTGGGTTGCTGTCCCGATGTAAGTACTCTCTCAAAGCCGAGTGCAATGAGCTGTTCCAAGGCTTTCTCTGGTTCTCGGCAGCGGTCAAAGGCACGATGGAAGGTGACACTCATCCCTTTTGCGTGAGACATCAGATATTCATTAGCAGCCAAATCGATATCTCCTTTAGCCGTCAGGCAGCCAAAGACAACGCCATCTACACCTAACTCACGACAAAGATCAATATCCATAGCCATGCGCTGAAGTTCTTGTTCTGTATAAAGGAAGTCGCCTCCACGGTTGCGGATGATAACATGTAGGCGAGTATCAGTCAATACTTCTCTCGCCATCTTTATCTCACCATAAGAAGGAGTGGTACCACCTTCGGGAATACCCATGCAGAGTTCTACACGATTAGCCCCACCTTTCTGTGCTTCTATGCAGCTTTCAACACTGTTAGCACATATCTCTATCTCAAAATCAGTTCGGTTCATGTTGGATTATTTGAGGAGTTTAAGGAGTTAAGGAGTGAAAGGGAGTTAAGACAACACTATCTGGTAGTGTGATATATGACCGTTTATTGTCTGATATATTACAGTTATAAAAGTATTGTCTTAACTCTCTTTCTCTCCTTAACTCCTATCCCTCCTTAATTAAAGTTTACTACTTGTTTTAACGAGCTGCTCACCCAATCCGATTGTATATCCCTGAGAAAGGAAGACAATACGATTGAAGGTATCAGCGATAATGAAGATTGGCAGCTGTTCAGTATTGCGGAGTTTCATCTCTTTCACGATCTCTTGCTGGATGGTTCCATCCTTATCAATACCGAAGATGGTCTTTTCTGGCAAGTTAGGGAACTCACCCTTCTGTGCTTGGAACTTTTTAGCTTCTGCCTCATTCTTGAAGAGCAGAACGAAAGGACGACCCCATTTATCGAGTTTATCCTTCATCTTTTCAATATCATGCAAAGCATGGTTGGTTGGTTCCTGACCAATACCCAATACGCCGAGGACATAATATCCGCGTCCAGTCTGGCTTAGGATAGAAACGTTCTGACCGTCTTTCTCAAACAAGTCTTCGCTATTGAAGCTACCAATCACCTTCACACCTTCACTTTCTTGACGTACATCGAGTGGGAGAGTGGTTGTCTCGCCTGGTTTAATCTGGAAGAAACGGCTGTGTGCAAGTACACTACCATCTGCCATTCGCTGACCAGTCACGAGGATGTAGGTACCCTCATCGAGTGTTGCACCATTCTTAAAGGTGTTCGACCAAGTAGCACCGCCACCCATGTCAACCTGTCCTTCGTCGAAGTTCATCAGCCAAGTCTGTCCGTAAACAATCTTACTGATGCTGAAATGGCTATAATACTTAGGATCATCGAGGAAGCCATCAGGGGTGAATGTCAGTACTAATTTACCAGTCTTAGCAGTTTGCTGAGCTGCTGCATCAAAGTCAACATCTACCCATTTGCCATTCTGCTTATACTGAATCTTCCATGCCACAGGGTCCATACGAGCCTCAATACCCAAGCTACGTGCTACATCTACGAAGAAGATATCACGGCTACGGCTATCGGTAATACGGCTCTCCCATACACTTCTTGGTGTCTGTGGGATTCTCATTGCACGAGTGTCAGGATTCATTTTGATGTTCTTGCGAATCCACTCAACCAACAAAGCAGGATTCTTACGGAAACTTGCAGCCTCCTTTGCAAAGGCTTTCTCAAAGAATTGTTTGAACGGTGTGAGAATCATTTCACTCTCAACACGTGGAGAGAGTTGGCTACTCTTTGCCTTCATGTTATCCTCTAAGATATACATTGGCATGTCACGAAGGTCCTTGTCGCTCAAAGTACTGAGCAACTTTAGTGCACGATCCTGCTGATTAGCATACTTCTCAACAAATGCCTGAATAGTCTTCCAGTTACCACGTGCCTTTATAATATAAGGTGTGGCTGCTGGATAGCGATAATCCTTCATTGATTCTGCAGTAGGGAAGGTGGCAATGTAAGCATGACGGATAGAATCCTCATAAGTCAAACGACGTGTGTTCTCATCCCGCTGTGCCTTGGTAACGGCAGGTAATGTAGTATTTGAAGCAGGCGGAACGATGTCGAGGTCTGCCTCCTTTGGCATATTTTGCTCGTTATAGTCCAGTTTGATGGTGATTGACTTATCTTTTCCAAAGGTAGCTTTAGCAAAGCCAAACTGTCCATCCTTTGATGCCCAGACAATCATATCACCCTTACCAGCAGAGAGGAAGGTAGTTCCATCAGTACCAGTGTACTTAGACACAGCTGTATAGAACTCGGCATAATTATAAATCTTGAAGTCTACCTTTGCGTTGTCAACTGGCTTACCATCCTTGTCGACAATCTTAAAATCAATCTTAGATGTACTGCCATAGTTGTCGATGAGATTAATCTCGGTGAAGTTGTTTGTACGTAACATCACCTCCTCTGGACCCTCATAATCACCGAAAGCACGTGTGTGCATGAGCATAGCACGTGATGCTGGCTCGTTAAACCAAGCAAGGTTGAGTACTGGCTCTGGTTCACAAGCACCTAAGAAATACCATTTACCATCCGCCCAAGCTTCTACCCAAGCATGATTGTCGTCCGTATGTGCCCAGCGAGGAGTATATACCTGACGAGCTGGAATACCGATAGAACGAAGTGCAGCTACCGTAAAGGTGCTCTCTTCGCCACAGCGTCCACGACCAGTGCGGATAGACTGTAGTGGTGAAGAAGTACGGGCATCAGAAGGTTCATAGGTAACTCGTTCATGACACCAGTGGTTCACTTCAAGGATAGCATCCTTCATAGGGAGTCCTTTTACACGCTCACTCAGTTCACGATAGAAGATGGCACGTGAACTGTCAAGTGGTTCGTTGTTCACACGCATAGGCAGAACGAAATGTCTGAAAAGCAATTCAGGGACATCCTTTCCCCATGCCATCGACTTTCTTGTTTGCAAAGCGGTGCGTATGTTTTTAAGATGATAGGCTGTTGGATAGTCTGTTGCATCAGCAATAGGCATATAAGCGTACAAGAAACGTAAAGCTTCCTCCTCTTCAGGAGATACCCGAAGTCCCTTTGTGTTATAGAACTTCTTGCCAATAACCTTCATCTTGGCTTGGAATGCGTTTTCTACTTTCTGTCTGAAATTAGGGTCTGTAATAAAGTGCTGTGCATAACTTGAAAGGCTGACAGCAGCAAGAAACAGACTCAATAAGATTTTCTTCATAGATTTGTTTTTAGTTAATGCGACTTTCATCAGCCGCTAATTTGCGTATGCAATATTCGTAAAAAAAAACAATATACGCAAATGTTTTACATAGAAAATGCCTGAAAGCATGGTCAAAGTGATAGGATAGGATGCCTTCTTTTCATGTACAGCCTTTTATTCAAGGAAAAGTTTCGGACAAAAGAATGCTGAATGAAGGAGGTAAAGTAGGGTTATATTCTACTATTTAACCCTTTTCGATCTCACGATTTACCCTTATCCTCGAGTTCTTTTCATGAAAAGAATTTTTTTTGTTCATGACGATAAATGTTTTTGTTCATGACGATAATTCTTTTTCAGCATGAAAAGAAATTGATATCCTTTCCCTTTTAAGTAGAATTTATCAATATCAATGATGATTTTCACACATTATTACAACAACAATGGGAAATAAATAGTATCTTTGTAGAAAATAAGTTTTTAATAACCCTTTACCTTAATATTATTAAGAAAACAATGAGAAAGAAAATGTTTATAGCCTGTGGCTTGCTAAGTTGTGTGCTTACACTTCAGGCACAGACGAAAGATGGTGGTATTGATGCACAGATGTTGCAGCAGATTCAGAAGTCTGGATTGACTAAGTCTGACCGTGCTTTATCGAATGCAATCGCCACAAATTCTATTGATGACCTTGCTCGTAACTTCCGTAATTCTGGACCTGTAGATACCTACTTCAGCGTGGAGACACCGAAACAGAATATTCAAGATCAGAAGAGTTCTGGTCGTTGTTGGCTCTTTACAGGACTGAATGTGTTGCGTGCTAACTTTGCTCGTCGCCATAAGGATACATTAAGAGTAGAGTATTCTCATGTTTTCCTCTCTTTCTATGACCAGTTGGAGAAGGCTAACTTGATGTTGCAGGGTGTGATAGATAATGCTGGTAAGTCATTAGATGACCCACGTGTGCAGTTCTTTTTTAAGAATCCTATCAGTGATGGTGGTACATTCTGCGGTGTATCTGACTTGGTTGAGAAGTATGGAGTAGTACCAATGGAAGCCATGCAAGAAACCTATTCAGCTGAAAACACCTCCCGTATGGCAAGGATTGTGTCATCAAAACTACGTGAGTATGGTCTGGAACTGCGTAAGATGGTAGCTGACAAGAAGTCGAAGGCAGCTATCAAGGCACGTAAGACAGAGATGTTGGGTAATATCTATCATATACTCTCACTTTCTTTGGGTGAGCCAGTGAAGACGTTCACCTTTGCTTTCAAGGATAAGAATGGTAAGCAGATTGGTAAGGCTAAGACCTATACACCACAGGAATTCTATAAGGAGACGGTGGGAGGTCCACTCAATGGAACTTTCATTATGGCAATGAACGACCCTCGTCGTCCTTACTATAAGACTTACGAGATAGAATATGACCGTCATACCTACGATGGTCATAACTGGAAGTATGTGAACCTTCCAATGGAAGATATTGCGAAGATGGCTATAGCTTCACTGAAAGACTCAACAAAGATGTACACCAGTTATGATGTTGGTAAGCAGCTCGACCGCAAGCGTGGTTATCTTGACTTGGACAACTATGACTATGCAACACTTTTCGGAACAACCTTCCCAATGAACAAGGCAGAGCGTATTGCAACCTTTGACAGTGGTTCTACGCATGCGATGACACTTACAGCAGTAGACTTAGATGAGAATGGTCAGCCAAAGAAATGGAAGGTGGAGAACTCTTGGAGTGCCTCTTATGGTCAGAATGGTTACTTGATTATGAGTAATCCTTGGTTCAATGAATACACCTTCCGCCTGGTTGTTGATAATAAGTACGTACCAGAGAATATCATGAAGGCTGCTCAGCAGAAGCCAATTATGGTTGTTCCTGAGGACCCATTGTTCCAAGAGGATATGTAAAGACCTCCCCCGACCCCTCCAAAGGAGGGGAGGGCAGGATAGGATTAGAGAGAAATGAGGATGTGTTAATAGGCACATTCTCATTTTCTTTTATTACCTTAATCTCCGAAAATCATGAAAAATACTTATCTTTGTAGGATAGGATGAAATCACCTTGTGCATTCATGGCGTTTTGTTTTCGTCCTTATAAGAATATAAAACAAATTTATTACGATATGAGAAGACAAATTACTCTGCTATGTATGATGGCTTTCCTGTCTTCGTTACATGTGACAGCACAGTCATTCAGAAAAGATATTGATGCGAAGCCAGAACTATCTGCAAGTAATGGGGTTGCCTATCCTACGCCTTCAGGAAAACTTACGGCACCTCCTGCTGGCTATGTCCCAGTCTATATCTCTCACTATGGACGGCATGGGTCGCGTTATCTTTTATCAGGGCAAGACTATACTCGACCGCTGCAGGTACTTGAGCGAGCTGATTCGGTTGGTGTCCTCAGTGAGAAGGGTAGGGAAACAATGGGTAAGATACGTCGTATGTATGTTGAGTCATACAAGCGTTGGGGCGAGTTGACACCATTGGGTACTGAGCAGCATAAGCAGATTGCACGACGAATGTTTAAACGTTTCCCATCTGTATTTCGTGATTCTGTGTGGGTGGATGCCAAGTCAACGGTGGTTATCCGTTGTATTCTATCCATGGAGAATGCCCTACAGGAACTCTTACGACAGAATCCTCATTTGCGAATTCGTCATGATGCGAGTGAACATGATATGTATTACATGAACTTTTCAGACAAGAAACTTGCTCAACAAAGGGAGAGTGAGGAGGTCAAAGAAACTATGAAGGATTGGGAGAAACGCAATATGAATTATCAGCCATTGATGTCCCGCCTTTTTAAAAATGCTGATTATGTTGACAAGAATGTCAATGCAGAGCAGCTGACAACCGACCTCTTTAGCCTTGCTGGTTTCGTGCAGAACTCAGAGATACGTCATTCGTTATCGCTATATGATATTTTTACGCCAGATGAACGTTATCGTCTTTGGCAGCGAACCAATGTTTGGTGGTATCTACACTTTGCAGGTGCACCTCAGAGTGGTGCTAAACAGCCTTTCTCTCAGCGTAATCTCTTGCGTAATATTATCACTGAAGCAGATTCTTGTCTTGCGCTTCCACATCCAGGAGCTACACTTCGCTTCGGACATGAAACAATGGTTATGCCGTTGGCTTGTCTGCTCGATTTAAATGGTAGTTACGTACAAGTGTTTCAGGTAGATAGTCTTGAAGCAAAGGGTTGGATAGGTTCACGTATCTTCCCGATGGCAGCTAATATTCAGCTTGTGTTCTATAAGAACCCTAAGAACCCAAAGGCAGACGTTCTTGTAAAGGCACTGCTCAATGAGGAAGAAGCGACGCTACCATTGCCTCCGACCTCTAAACCTTATTATTATAAGTGGAGTGATTTCAGACGTTTCTTCTTAAATCTGATTAATAATTATCGTGATTAGTAATCTATTAGTTAGGGTTCTTCCGAATTATGAAGTGATAGTTTAAACCTATTATATAATAAATCACACAGCGAGGCTCTAAGTTTCTTGCTGAAACTTAGAGCCTCGCTGTGTGATATTTCTTAAGATTCTATGCGTAAGATGCATACCTTATCACTCTAAACCTCTTTAAGTTTGTCCAATTTTTTCACATATCGATTTTGTAAAGACCACCAAATGGCTTTTAATTAACGCCCAATTGGCTTGCAAAAGATGCCCTTTTGAGGTCTTGTTAACGCCCTTTTGGAACCTTATTAAGCACCTTTTAAAATCTCTTTTTACAACTAATTGATAACAAGTGACTTACGAAGGTGGGGAAATAACTCGCTTTTAAGGTATTTCTCTACCTTTTTCTCGAATATTTTGTCAATATATTTCTTAATCTTGCAGTGTTGAACCTCACACAGAAGCATGGGGTTGACGGAGGTTTTATTTAGCGTTTATAACCTTTATTCTGTTTCAGTTTTTCGTTGAGGTCTAATGCACGTGATGGGATAGGGAAAACGATAGTATGACGGTCGGCTTCTGTTGCGGGTGCAGTACGAAGGTCGTAGGACTGATGGAAACGATTGAAGCGGATGAGGTCATTACGACGCCAGCCCTCCCACATTAGTTCCATCAAGCGTTCAGCAAGAATGTTATCTAATGTAGCAGTTCTATTTCCCATGCCACTACGGCTGCGAACGAGGTTCAGTTCAGTATTACCATTCTCTCCGTTGCGTACAGCAGCTTCAGCCTTCATTAGCAATACATCGGCATAACGGAAGAGAACAATGTCGTTGTCTGGGCTTTTACCATCGTTAAAGGCGTTGCGGTCCACCTCATATTTAGCCATTCTTGCTCCTGCCGTCTTGATATATGGGCTGTTAGTGAGATTTAACTCTACATCAAGTGGCATATAAACAAGTGGTTTGCCATTTTCTAAATATATGATATTTCCATCTACTCGAACAGTGTCAGAGTAGAGGTTATAAGTATATCGCTTGTCAACATTACTGGTACCATAGCCGAAAGTCTTCACTGTTGAAATAGTTGCACAGGCTCCATTCTCAGAGCCTGTACCGAAGGCACCGCCATGTGAGTAGTGACGAGAGCGGAAGAGATACTGGAATTGGCTCTTGTAAAGGTGTTTGTCGAGTGGGATAGTAAAGATATTCTCTGGTGAATTCTCGTTGTTAACAGAGAAGTTGCTGAGATAATCGGCTGCTAAGGTAAAGCCATCAGCAGTCACCTTATCACAGTAATATTTGCAGGCTTGCCATATATTCATCTGCTGACCATTGATGGTAAAGTAGGTTTGCTTACCATTAGGTTGTTGATTATCTGTCCAATCAGCATCAGAATAAACCTCACCATTTAGCATCAACTTAGCAAGAAGGAAGTTGGCTACAGAACGTGTTACACGTCCATAGTTCTTGCCAAGAAGGTTACTATGACCTGTAGGAAGCAGTGGGGTGACTTCTTGTAGTTCTTTTACAATAAACCGATATACCTCAGGGCGACTTGCTTGATCTGCGTTTTCAGTACTTTCGCCAGCCGTCGTTACTAATGGTATATTTCCAAACATATCCATAAGGTAATAGTAGTATAAGGCACGGATAGCCCTAACCTCAGCCCTATAAGCCTTGTACTGCTCATCTGTAAGCAGTTGTTTATGTTTGTCGATAGTTGTAAGTGCATCATTACAGAATACAATTACTTTATAGAGATATTTCCATGTATCGTAGAGCGGTTTACTGTCTTCTGCCCAGTTATGAGTATATAAATCAGCCCAAAAGCCTCCATCATACCAGTCTCCACCACGTACAGGTATGATTGCTTCATCGGTTGTGAACGTATTATAATCATATACACCACGATAAGTACCTTGTAATCCCTCACTGTCTTTATCACTTCCTATGTAGTTATACAAAGTAGCGACAGCATTGACATATACATCTCTATCTGTCGTGTAGGTATGTTGTTCATCGAGGCTGTCTTTGCTATTCTCGTCCAGACAACCTGTCAATGTGAGGATAGTTAGAAAAAAGAGTGGGCGAAGTAAGTATTTCATACTTGACAGTTGTTTATGTTGTGTTAAATTGCTTAGAACTTAATACTCACACCGATAGAGTAAGTGCGATAAGGAGGATAGGTACGTTTGTCATCAATACCTAAAGTGTTATCTACTACATAACTATTGATAATCGGTGTTAAGCCACTATAACTTGTTATTGTTGCGAGATTATTAATGCTAAAAGACACACGTAGTGAACTGATATATTTGTTTTTAATAGGCGTATTCCAACCTATCGTAAGATAATCAAAGTTTAGATAATCACCTTTTTCCAACCAATAATCCGTCACATTCTGGTCAACAATATTCCGTGCTGGAGCTTCTGCAAGGACATTATAGTCTGGGAAGTTTGACATGTTCAGGAAAGAAAGAGTTGTTCCGTTAAATATCTTATGTCCGAAAGCACCATTCATCTGTAAGGAAATGTCGAATGCTTTGTATCTGAAACTTATGTTAGAACCTAAGGTCATCTTAGGTGTTGCTTGTCCTGCGATATATCGGTCACCATGGTCGCTGAGGTCGATAACATTGTCATTGTTCAAATCAGCAATGTCGTATTTGTTGTGTCCATGTCCGTTGTCAACGATTCCTTTGCAGTGAGGAAGATAGAAAACACCTAAAGGTTGACCTACAATCTGATAGATAATATCATTATATCCACCATGGAAACCTGCGCCATTCATACCACCGATAGGAGTTATTTCTGACGCCGTCATCTGTCTTCCATTATGTTTACCATTGAGAGAAAGGAGTTTATTCTTTTGCCATGCCATATTGACATTGACATTGAGTTCCATGTCTTTCTTTGATATAGGAACGACGCCAATACCCAACTCAAAACCACTGTTAGACATAGAACCGATATTTGCCAATAGCTTGTCGAAGGCGAAAGTTGGCACAGGTACGTCATATTCGTAAAGCATATCGGTAGTCTTGGAATAGTAATACTCTGCTGTAAGGAGCAGACGATTGTTGAACAACCCAAGGTCTGTACCAATATTAAAGGTGCTGCGCGTCTCCCAACGTAGGTCAGGGTTACTATTGCGTAAGGTGCCCATAGTGACTGTTGGCGTACCATTGTACGAGATTAAACCTACTGGGATATATTGCCTTAAGGTCAAATAAGAACTGATTCCACCAAGGTTTCCAGATCGACCATAACCAGTTCGAAGGTTCAGAAGACTAATGCTTTTATTGTTGCGTAGGAAACTTTCTTTCTTCATATCCCAGGTTGCTGAGATAGAAGGGAAGATACCCCACGTATGGTCTTTGCCAACCATTGACGAACCATCTGCACGTGTTGTCAGATTAAGTGTGTATCGGTCGAGCAGTGTGTAGGTAAGTGTACCCATAAAAGAGGCAAGACTTGGGTCGGCATAACTACTACCAGTTCCTCCATAAGGACGGTCAGAAGCAGCCCCAAGATTGTCATAACCAAAGTAATTGTTGGTTAATCCCTTTACTTGTGTCCAAAAAGCTGCTATCTTTTTCTTCTGATATTCAGCAAGAATGGTGGCAGATAATTTGTTAATCCCCCAACGATATTTCCACTCAAGAGAGATGTTACCTAATATATCTTCGGTCTTTCGTTCTCCTCTATATGCTAATCCTTGCGCCCATACCCATGTTGGAGCAAATCGTCCGTTCTCCGTTGAGGTGTAAGAGTAGGAACCTAAGGCTGCTAAATGAAGGTTATGTGTTAACTGTAAGGACAACTGCAGATGTGAATTGAACGTAAGATTCTTTTCATCGTTACGCTCAAACAGCAATGGTTCTGTCGGTCCTATCTGTGATGCATTGCCATTCCTCTGCCAGCCGTTTCCTGTTTTGTGGAATGGGAGTGTTGGATTCATTGCAGCAGTAGAGTAGGAAAGTGCTTGGATATCAAATATCTTTTCATCTTGTTGAGATGAACCGAAGGCACCAAAGTCAATCTTTAGTCTCTCGTCAAAGGCAAGCTGTGAGATGTCTAACTTAGCCACGAAGTTATTGTAATCCTTGTTTTTAATAACCGTTTGACCGCGCACATAGCCCAATGAGGCACGATAGTTAGACTTCTCACTGCCTCCACTAAAAGCCACGTGGTGTGAGTTTACGAAACCTGTTCGTACTATTTCTTTTTGAAAGTTAGTATCATAGCCCTTATCAACATAGTCTAATCCCAATGCTTTTGCAGCACTAACATACTCCGTAGCATTGAGCATTCGAAGTCGTTTGTATACAACGTCGAATCCAGCAGTTCCGTCATAGTAGATCTGGAACTTACTACCATTGCCACGCTTTGTCTTTACTTCGATAACACCCGATGCTCCTCGTGAACCATACTTAGACGTTTCAGAAGCATTCTTGAGGATTGTAAAGCTTTCGATATCAGCAGGATAAATGGTGGATAGGGTAGATAAATCAGAAGAAACACCATCTATAAGGACCAGAGGGTCATTACCACCAGTAAGCGATGTCGTGCCACGAACACGCACACTGGTCAACATTGCCATACGATCCTGCCCATTCGTAACGACATTTACACCAACGGCTTGTCCGGAAAGGGCATTAATGGCTGAGTTTACCAAACCTTTATTCATCTGTTTCTTACCTATCTTTGCCATTGAACCGACGATAGGTAGGGTATCACTCTTGAGGAATAACGGCTGCTTTTGCTTTTTAGTAATGGCTTTATGTCTTCTTTGCGCATTTGCAATATTTGTAGAGCCAATTAGTAAAAGGCAGCAAACAAGTGAATGGGTTAGGAAGTGTTGTCTGGCCATATAGGGATACAATAAATGTTATTTATACTGTTTATCTAAGCAAATATACATATTTTTCGTGACATAAGTCGATGATTACAGGTTTTTTTGCTAATTTTGTTGTGTTATCCTTTTATATACTCTTGTGTGAGTTAAGGATTTTAAAGAAAGAAACCTAAATTATTATCAATATGGATAAGCTTTTTCTAACGGCTTTGTTGATGGGTATGTCTGTGTCTGGAGTTCATGCACAGAAACCCACTATTGAGCCTACTTTTACCGAATGGCATGACCTTCAGGTGAATGCTGTCAATCGTTTTGCAACGCATACAGACTTCTTTGCGTTTGCACCATTTGAAAATCTGCGTGGAACAAAGTTTGATATGAAGAAGTCGGCTAATTACCTTTCACTTGATGGGGACTGGAAATTTAATTGGGTTGAGAATGCTGATCAACGTCCAACAGATTTCTTCCGTACCGATTTCGATGACTCGCAGTGGAAGACATTCCCTGTTCCTGGTATCTGGGAGGTGAATGGTTATGGCGACCCTGTTTATGTTAACATTGGTTTTGCATGGCGTGGTAATTTCAAAAACAACCCTCCAGAGGTTCCTATTAAGGAAAACCACGTAGGCTCTTACCGTCGTACTATCCGCATACCAGACAACTGGGACGGCAAACAAGTTATTGCTCATTTCGGTTCGGTGACATCTTGTGTATATCTGTGGGTGAATGGTAAGTTCGTTGGCTACAGTGAAGACTCTAAGATTGGACCAGAATTTGACGTAACGAAGTATCTCAAGAAGGGCGATAACCAAATTGCTTTCCAAGTATTCCGTTGGTCAGATGGCAGTTATTGTGAGGATCAGGACTTCTGGCGTCTCAGTGGTGTTGCTCGTGAAAGTTATCTCTATGCCCGTGATGCAAAGCAGCATTTGAAAGACATTCGTGTAACTCCTGACCTCGTAAATGATTACAAGGACGGTACGCTTAGCGTCAATCTCCAGTTGGCAGGTGGCACAAAAGCTTTCTTAGTCTTGGAGGATGCAGACAATAACCTTGCTGCCAAGGATGTTGTTACACCTGATAAGGCAGGACAGGCAAAGGCTTTTATGATACTCAGAAACCCAGAGAAGTGGACGGCTGAGACCCCTTACCTCTATAATCTCTATGTTCATGTGGAGGATGCTAAGACGGGCAAGGCTATCGAGACAATCCCTCTCAAAGTTGGTTTCCGCAAGGTTGAAATCAAAAACTCGCAGGTCTTGGTTAATGGTCAGCCTGTTCTCTTCAAGGGAGCTAACCGTCATGAGATGGATCCAGATGGTGGTTACGTTGTGACACGTGAACGTATGATTCAGGATATCAAACTGATGAAGCGTTTGAATGTCAACGCAGTGCGTACTTGTCACTATCCTGACGATCCTATTTGGTATGACCTATGCGACGAGTATGGACTCTACGTCGTTGCTGAGGCTAACCAAGAGAGCCACGGCTTCGGCTATAATAAGGAAGCAGTATCGGGTAGTCCGCTCTTTGCTAAGCAGATTATGGAGCGTAATCAGCATAATGTCGGAACGAAGTTCAATCATCCAAGTGTCATTTTCTGGAGTCTTGGTAACGAGACTTGCTATAGCAAGAACTTCGATGATGCATACGATTGGATTAAGTCGCAGGACCAGAGCCGTCCTGTACAGTATGAGCGTGCTGAGCTGAATGGCTATGCTACGGATATTTTCTGTCCAATGTACTATTCTCCAAAAGCTTGTGAGGATTATTCAAAGAACGCTCAATACACTCGTCCACTTATCCAATGCGAGTATAACCATACGATGGGTAACTCTGGTGGTAACTTGAAGGAGTACTGGGACCTTGTTCGTAAGTATCCTAAGTTCCAAGGTGGATTTGATTGGGACTTTGTAGATCAAGGCTTACACCGCAATCCTAAGTTTGATGCTTCTCGTAGGTTGGAAGACTATGAGCGTGCAGCTGATGCGGTTGATGTGAAGACGGAATACACATATGGTGGTGACTATAATAAGACTGACCCATCAGACAACAACTTCAACTGCAATGGTATGATTGGTCCTGACCGTCAGTTGAATCCACATGCTTATGAGGTTGCCTATGAATATCAGAATATCTGGGCTCGACCAATTGACCTCAAGCAAGGCAAGATAGCTGTTCACAACGAATACTTCTTCCGTGATCTAAGTAATTATCGTATGGAATGGAGCCTTGTTAATGAGGGTAAGGTTGTTGAAAAGGGTGCGATTGAAGAACTGAATGTTGCACCACAGCAGACGGTTGAATATACTTTGCCAATAGTTGGTAAGGAGTTTGACGGTGAAGTACTCTTGAATATCGACTTTAAGTTGAAGACTGCTGAGCCATTGATGGCAGCTGGACAGACTGTGGCAGAAATGCAGATGGAGGTACAGCCTTGGCAGCCAATGCCAAAGATGGAGCCTGTTGTAAAGAATAAGGTGAAGGTAACTGACAATGTGAAAGAAGGAGTTGTACGCTTTGCAGGCAACAACTTCGACCTTGTTTTCGATCGCAAGACAGGTTTCCTCAGTAGTTATCAGGTTGATGGTCGTAACTTCTTGGGTGAAGGAGGTAGCTTGAAGCCTAACTTCTGGCGTGCTATGACAGACAATGATATGGGTACTAACTTCCAGAATCGCCTGTCTGTATGGAAGATTCCTACCATGACACTGAAGTCATTAGAGGTTGATAAAAAGATGAATCGCCTCACAGCAGAATATGATTTACCACAGGTAGGTGGGCAGTTGTGCCTTGTTTACCATGTTGCAGCTGATGGTGCGCTCCATGTTAGTATGGATATGGAAATGAAGGAAGGTAGCAAGGCTCCTCAGCTTCCACGTTTCGGAATGTTGATGCAGTTGCCTTATAATATGGACAAGTCGGTGTTCTATGGTCGTGGACCTATTGAGAACTATGTTGACCGTAAGCTTTCACAGCGCATCGGATGCTATGAGCAGACTGCCGACAAGCAGTTCTTCCCTTACATTCGTCCACAGGAGACAGGCACGAAGAGCGACGTTCGCTGGTGGCAGCAGACTGACAACAGCGGTCGTGGATTCCGAGTATTGTTTGATGAGGCTGCTTTCTCTGCCAGCGCATTGCACTATAACATCTCTGACCTTGATGAGGGAAGTGAGAAGCATCAGCGTCATAGCTATCAGGTACCATTATCTAAGTACACTAACCTCACGTTGGATGCCGCAATGATGGGTGTGGGTGGTATTGATAGTTGGGGTTCAGAACCTCTGAAGAAGTATCAGTTGCCAGCTGAAAACCGAGCTATGCACTTCTGGATTGTGCCAGTATTCTAAGCTGATAGACATCTTTTATAAAATAGAAAACGCCTTTGCAGAACTCCTGCAAAGGCGTTTTTTGTTTAATATCCGTACAGTCAGCATACCTATCAATGGCAGTGTCTAAATTTTTTTCATGAAAATAAATATTTTTCTTCACGTAAATAAATATTTTTCTTCATGAAAATAATTCTTTCTTGTCGTGAAAATAATTCGTTTTTAGGCTTCTATCAGCCTTTTATTTTAGTAGTTTCATCTTCTTAATCATCGTTTCGTAGACCTCTGTAGACACTTGTCTACCACGTAGAGAACGCACACGTGGCATACTGCGGAAGTATTCATCTTGTGACTGATACCATGCATAATGTGCTATTTCACGAGCGCGAGCAAGGGAAATTGCCAATTTCCCAGCAGCAGAAGGATTGACGGAAGAGAAAAAATACTTGCCATCTTTCATCTTTAATGCTAATATGAGATAATCTTTGGGCTGTTGTGCGCTGCGTGCTTGTAGGTTGCGTGTGCGTGCAGAGATAGTGATATTCCTGCCGAATCGCTGATTGATGTCGTTCATCATGCTGCGAAATAGAGTGCCGTGAGCTGATGAATCCCTCTGTCCAGTATAAGCAATGAAGTAGTGAATCATCTCATGGATAAGCA
>ERZ773265.155-NODE-155-length-44749-cov-16.334139_pt1 | contig 44749 bp, 44 predicted proteins | sample MGYA00580512_ERZ773265 | MGnify/ENA primary metagenome ERZ773265 (study PRJEB29015, sample SAMEA2738169) | human oral metagenome | biome: human oral; feature: human-associated habitat; material: saliva | place: China | collected 2183 ... | reverse complement strand
CCAAATCTAACCCCCGCGACACGCCGAGCCAGACACACATTTTGACCCTTAACCCCGCTTCGAGATCCTCGCGCAGTACTTTCACGCGCTTTCCGGTTTTATACGCAGGCAACTTGCCCTGAGCAATCCACAACCGCAAAGTCGAATATGCGCCAAAGCCTTCGGCTACGGCCTCTTGCAGAGTGAGGTAATGTATCCTTTCGGACTGAGGGGAATACGTTCCCATGGAAAACTCCTATGACGAAGTATCCGGAGGGATTTTCCCGGCTTGTTATTTGGGCGGCCTGAAGTGCCGTGCGCAACTCGCTAGCGGGCGTACCCGCCATTGCTTTACGGGAGCGCTGACTCCCTACCCATTCCCTTCCGCTGCCCGGTCTGCCGTTCCGGGGCATTACGCGGATTCACTTCGTCGGAGGATCTACCGGCTGCTGGCCGTTCGGTGTGCTACACCGTGGAGATTAATCCACCCTCGGGGTTATCCCCTCCCTAGAAGCTCGCGTGACGCTTTTAAGGAGCTAAACGCGATCATAGCACACCTTGTCAAATGTTGCGCAACTCTAGACGAGTCCAAACCTGTTAGTAAACGTTAGTCATGTCCGTAATGTGGTTGAGTTCAGGTTTAATGTTTAATCATTTCTGAACGAGGCAGTGGCCGGGTCGCGCGAGGGCGTGGCCCGGCTTTGCTGTTGTCGTTCGTCTGGCATGCGGAAAATGAGGTCCTGATGACGATGCGTCTTAACGGCTTGCGTTAATAACGTGTTCCGACATATTGTTGAGTCATGATCCAGTCATTCGGGGATCGTCAGACTGAGCGGCTGTTTGCGAGGGAGCCTGTTCCTTCCCTCGACTCGCGCATCGCTCGCGTTGCGCTGCGCAAGTTGCGGCAGATTGACGCCGCGTGTCGTCTCGAGGATCTTCGGGTTCCTCCGGGCAACCGGCTCGAGCATCTGCGCGGTGATAGAGCAGGACAGTACAGTATCCGAATCAATGATCAGTGGCGTATCTGCTTCAGGTGGGGCGACGCTGGTCCAGAAGGGGTTGAGATCGTTGACTACCACTAAAATTGCTCCGATTCACCCGGGTGAAGTCCTCATGGAGGACTTCATCGAGGGTTTTGGAATTACGCAGCATAAGCTTGCCGTCGCTATCGATGTTCCGCCCCGTCGTATCAATGAGATCGTCCATGGGAAGCGCGGGATCACGGCGGATACTGCCATGCGGCTGTCCCGCTACTTTGGCACGACCCCGGGGTTCTGGATGAACCTGCAGATGCGCTATGAGCTCGATCGTGCCGAAGATGTGCTGGGGGACACGTTGAGCGGAATCGTTCCGCTCACGATGGTCGAAGTCGCCTAAAAGGTCTCAATCTGACGAGGCAGTGGCCGGGTCGCGCATTGAGCGCGGCCCGGCCTTTTTGTGTGCACTGGCCTTGGGTTATGCGGGGCCCCTGGCGGCGTCGGCGGCCCTTAGGCGCCGTCGGTGTCTTTAGCGGGCTTGGGGGAGCCTTGGCCCGAAGTGGTGCGCAAAACCTTAGAGCTGGTGGGGCGCTCTAGGCGCACCAAGAGGTCAATTTGCTTAGGTTCATAGCCCAGCGAGATGCTCACATCCTGCTGAAGGCGGCTGCGTAGCGTAGACACAGTCCAGTCAATCTCGCACTCTTGAGACACGCTGGCATCAGCCTGAATCTGCAGGTGGCTCAAGGTGCCGCTAACCCACACTGTGCAGCGCTCCACCCCGGGCACGCCCTGCGCCCGCTCAGATAGGGCCTGCGATAAAACTTCTGGATCCAAGGTGGTTAGCAAAAGCCCCTCAGAGTCACTCAGGCGCATAGGTGAGGCCGCTACCCGGCGCGGCACCTGCATGAGAAGCAGTGCCAGACCACCAATGATGGCAAGCACTGAGGCCAGCGCAAGTACTGGTAAAAGCCAGTTTGCTTGACTGGCGACGGCGCCCACCCGCCCCTGCTTGCTAGCCAGGTAGGGGGCGGCGTCGGGCCAAAAACGAGCCAAACCCAGGCCCGAAGCCAGCAGCCAAGCGGAGGCGGCCACCAAAACAAAGCCACAGATAGCCAGGACGCACCGGTTTAGCGGGGTGGAAACTGAACGCATAATCGTGCCTCCTTAGCTCGCGTGCTTGACGCGCACGCGGCTGCCTTTAATGCCCACCGGGGCGAGCATTTGTAGGGCCTGGTCAGTCTGCTTTTGGGCGGCCTGCTGCACGGGCTCTAGCTCATCTAGGACGCTGTGGACGACGACGTTAACCCGCGAGCGGCGGGCAGTGGCCGAAACGGAGTTAGCGCCGCCCAGCTGCTCAACCTGTAGCCTCACCAGTTTGGCCAGGTCACGGCGTCTAACTGCGGTCTGGCCAGGAATGTCATCGGGGAGAATTTCGACGCGCTCAGGCCGCCCGGGCCATAGCGCCGCAATAATCATGATTAGGCCACAGGCCGCCACAACCCCGGCGGCAATAAGCGCCGCAGTGGAGCTAAGCGAAGTGGATTTGATGGCTTCAAGTGCGTGTAGGGCGCGGCGCGGCCAGTAGCCGGTGATGAGCCGCTGGCCGGTCAGCCAAGCCCCCAGGCTTCCGCCGGCAAGCAGCAACAGGGCTAGAACCACGCTGGAGCCGCTGCGTGAGGGGCGGCGAATGAGTTTTGGAACTTTTCTCATTTCAGGTTCTTCCTGCCTGGGCCGTCGGGGTTAAGCCAAGAGATCTCAATATTGATCTTGCCGACGCTCAGCCCGGTCAGGTGCTCCACCCGGCTGCGTACATGTGCGCGCACGGCCTCGATTGTGGCCGCCAGTGGGGTGGGAAAAACCAGGCCTAGGTTCAGGTGTAAGACTGCTACCTGCCCGTAGAGCTCACATTGGGCTTCGGGGCGGGAGGAAAAGTTGCGGCGGGCGCCGATACCTAAAACCCCGCCGGCGTTGGAGCCAACATTGCCGGTCTCGTAGGCGGCTTCGGCGGCAATTTTGGCCACGACTTTAGCCGGAATGGTGGTGGTGCCGCGCTGGGCGGTGCCGCTCTGGGTGGTGCCGCTCTGGGTGGTGCCAGTGTCGGCGCGGCTGGCTTGGGCTTGGGTGGCGCGGCGCTGAGCGGCTGCAGGTGAGGCGAGGGGCGCCATCGTCACTTCCTTAGCCGCTCAAGGAAGCTGCGGACATCGACCCGGCCCTCCAGGTACAGGCCCACTCCTAACCCGACCAGGCCACACAGTGACACCAGCACAAAGTCAGCGAAGGAGCCAAAAGCCAAAATGGTTCCAAGGAATAGGCCTATTAGGAGGGACAGGTGCGTTGTCTTCATGAGATCTCCTCAGATCAAGGCGTAAATTACTTGAGGTTGTTAGTCTCAGATTCGTCGCCGGGCAGGTGCACGTCGGTGACGTGGATGTTGACCTCAACTACTTCCAGGCCGGTGCTGGTCTCGATCTGCTCAATGATGTTGTTGCGGATCGCCTCGGTGACCTCAATGATGGGAGCGCCATAATCAACCACCACGGTGACCTCAATGGAGGTTTGGGTTTCGCCCTTCTGGACGTTAATGCCGCCAGTGACGTTGGTCTGGGCGGTGGGGATGCGCTCGGTCATGGCGGTGAAGGCGCGGCGCATGGCGTTACCCATGCTGTAGACCCCGGGCACCTCGCGCGTGGCCATGCCGGCGATCTTGGCGATGACGTTCTCGTCGATGGTGGTTACCCCGTGGGAGGTGTGCAAAGGAGTGTTGGGGGTGCTGTCCGCTTCAGTGTTTTTGTTCTGCTCGGACTGCTTGCTGGTGTCGCTCATGGGAAGGCTCTTTCTTTGATCTGAGTAGGTGGCCGACGGCGCACGGTGTTGCTTGCCGTCAGGGTTGGCGTTGATTGCCGTCATGATTGCCGCGATAAACGCACTAAAAGGTGCGGTTGTCTAAGAATCCTTACCGCCTCAGTCTATAGGGCTTTCGTCTTAAAAAGGTGAAGTGGGGCAGTTTTAAAGGAGCTTTCTTTTCTGACTCGATATTGGCTCGCCTATATTGGATGTGTTCACGGCTTGCATAGGGAGGAAAAGTTCATGGATCCTCGTTTTTCGCGCGCATATGGCGCATTGGCTGGGTTAGCGCTGGGCGATGCGCTGGGTATGCCAACGCAAGCGATGTCTCCACAGCAGATTCAAACGGTTTACGGCCATGTCACGGGCCTGGTGGATGGGGATAAAAGCCAACCCTATGCGCCGGGTATGGCGGCCGGGTCGGTCACTGACGACACCGAGCAAGCATTATTGATCGCTTCCCTGCTGCTTAAAGGCCACGGCTCTGGGCTGAACTTAGATGCGGGCGAGTTCTCCCACGCCCTGCTGGCTTGGGAGGATTCCATGATTGAGCGTGGCTCACTGGATCTGCTGGGGCCCTCCACGAAGGCGGCACTTGAGCGTGTACGCGCAGGCGAGAACCCGTTGCGTGTGGGCGGTGAGGGCACCACTAATGGGGCGGCAATGCGGGTGACACCGATCGGGATTGCGGCGTCGACGTCGGACCGGCAGCTTTTCGCCGACGCCGTCTGGTCCTCATGTCAGGTCACGCACGCCACCCGTCAGGGCTTTCAGTCAGCGGCGCTGGTGGCGGCTGCTGTGTCGCTGGGGATCGACGCCGGCGCGGCGGATGTGACAGACCTGCTGTGGGAAGCTGTGGCTTTTGTGCGCTCACTACCTGAGCGCGGCGCCTGGAGCCCAGAGCCGGATGTTGTGGCAGCCACGCACCGGGCATTAAAACTGGCTGCCCAGCCGGCGTCGTCCCTAGAGTGGCTGGCCGAGCAGATCGGCACGTCTGTGGCCTCAGCGCAGGCAATCCCCATGGCTTTCGCGCTGCTGGCACGTGATCCCTCCCCGCGCGCCCTGCTGGAGGCCGCCAATTTGGGTGGTGACACTGACACAATTGGTGCGATTTCGGGCGCAATTTTGGGTGCAAGCTTGGGCGTTGAGGTTTTTGACGGTTACGGATTGGCCCAGGTGGAGCAGGTTTCGCAGCTTGATCTGCCTAGCGTCGCTACAGATTTGCTGGTTCTGCGCGATAGAGAAGGCGGCGGCTCTACCCCCGCAGCAGCTACGACGTCGCCCAAGCCAGAAAAACCCGCGCTTACCAAAACCCCAGCCGCGTCTCCACAAAAAGGCGCCCCGGCGGGCCGCGTGGTGCTGATGGGTCAGATCCTTGTAGACCTGGCTGTACGCGGCGAGGCGCTACCGGCCCCTGGTGGCGACGTATGGGCCAGCGATGAAGGAATGCACGTGGGTGGGGGCTTTAACGCGCTGGTGGCCGCGCGGCGTATGGGAGCCCAGGCCGTCTCGCTCAGCCCGATTGGCCAGGGTCCCTACTCTTTACTCATCCAGCAGGCCCTGCAGCGCGCGGAAATTACGGACGCCGGGCCCCGCATTGACGGTATCGATAACGGTTTTTGTATTGCGTTCACTGACCAATCCGGGGAGCGCACCTTTATCTCCACGCGGGGCGCTGAGACGAGGGCGCCAGCAAGCGCTTGGGCGGACTTCACCGCAACGATGCGCCCGGGGGATGTGCTTTACATTGACGGCTACCTTATGGACCACCCGGCTAACCGTCAGGCAGCGCAGGTGGCGCTGGAGGCTTTACCTGAGGGCGTGCAGGTCATTTTGGATGTCTCGCCTGTTATTGGCATCCCGCAGGGCCTACCTGCACGAGACGTAATTGTCTCGATGAACCATAGGGAAGCTCAGCAGATCATTAACCAAAGCGCAGAGCGCGCCTTGGAGCAGGGCCAGGGTCAGTGGTGCGGTCAGGCGCGCGAGGCCGGCTTGGTGGCCAGTTTGGTGGCCAGCTTGCTGGGGCGCCCCGTTGTGGTGCGTGCCGGAGCTAAGGGCGCCTATTTCGCCAGGCCAGCGGCGGTTTCGGCAGAGGATTCGGATGCAGCTTCGGCAGAGGTTTCGGCAGAGGCTTCAGCAGAGGGACCAGCTGCGGCTCCGGTGGCGGCCAGCGCGAATACTGGCGCAGATGTGACTTACATTCCGACGCCGCGCGTTGCGGCTATCGACACTAACGGTGCAGGTGACGCCCACTCCGGTGTGTTGGCGGCGGCTTTAGCGCAGGCAATCCCCCTAGAGCGAGCGCTTTTACTGGCTAACTGTGCAGGAGCTCTTTCCACGACCCTAGTGGGGCCAGCTGCCTGCCCGGCGCGCGAGCAGATTGAGGCCGCAGCTGACGCGCTCGCGGATTAGGCACTCTAGCACTTGTCAGTGTCTAGGGCGGCTGGCGTTGTCTTGGCTCGGATGGCTGCTGGCTTCGTCTATCGGGGCGGCTGGCGTTGCCTGAGCCCAGGCCGGCTGCTGGCTTCGCCTAGGCCTGGGCGGGTGGCCGGCGCAGAGGCGGGTCTAAGACGAAAGCGGTCGCATCAACTCCCGGGACTAGGCGGTAGAGGGCGGCCGGGCGCCCAGCCCCTTCGCGCACGCTGTCTCCAGTGGGCTCAATGAATGACGCCGTTTTTGTGGCTTTGCGGTGGAAGTTACGCGGATCTAGGGTAGAGCCCCAAATAGCCTCATAGGTGGTGCGCAGCTGGGTGATCGTAAACTGCGGCCCGCAAAAAGAGGTGGCCAGGGGCGAGTATTCAATCTTAGAGCGGGCGCGTTCGACGCCGTCGGCCAAAATAACGTCGTGGTCGAAAGCTAGGGGAGAGTCGGGACCAAGCAGGGTCTCGACGGGCTGCCACAGCGCCCCGGCGGCGTCGCCCCCCGCATGAGTAGGGGAGAAAGAAGGGGCTAAGAGCAGGTAGGCCACGGAAAGCACCGGGCCGCGCGGGTCACGCCCAAGGGGGCCGTAAGTGCGCAGCTGCTCAAGGTGACCGGGGGGAGTGACGCCGGTTTCCTCCTCAAGTTCGCGCGCGGCGGCCTGGTCCGTCTGCTCACCGCTGCGCAGAAAACCGCCAGGTAGGGCCAGGTGGCCACGGAAAGGTTCGATGCCTCGGCGCACCACGAGGGCGTGAAGCGTGTGGTCAATGACTGTCAGGGCGACGATATCGACGGCGACCGGGAAGGTGACAGGTTCAATCATGGCTCTAGCCTAACCTATTTGCGTCAAGTTGACATTAAAGCCTGAAGGGGTTTATCGTCATAGTGACACAAACAAATGGGAACTACCTAAGGAGTCATCATGGGAACCCTTCACAACCACCCCTTCTTCATCCGCTACCAGGGCGGCGCCGGCGACCACGTCGTTCAGATCAGTGCCGGACGCACCATCCGCTCTGGGGTTGGTCAATCCTTCTGGCTGCGCAAAGGCCGCTGCGCGCTGGCGGAAGTGCCCACCGCTAACCGCGCCCACAGCTTCCTGGTGCAGGTAGCCTCCAGCGACCAGCAAAACGTAAACGCCCAGGTGGCCGTCACCTACTGCATCGAGAACGCCGAGGCTGCCGCCGCGCACTACGATTTCGGCCTCTACCCGCGTGAAGCAAAGAAAGATGCGCAGGGACTGTGGCAAATCGACGAAACCGTCACCCGCATCGCCCACTCCGCCCTGGCCTCAACCATCGGCGCCATGGCCCTGTCTGAAGCCATCTCCGGCGCCCTGGAGCGAGTTAGCGGGCTCTTGACCCAGGCTTTCGCCGCAAACGAGCAGCTGCAGGCCACCGGCGTGGGCATTGTTGACGTGCGATTGCTGTCCCTGCGCCCTGACGAAGGGGTTGAATCATCCCTGCGCGCCCCGCTGCTTGAGCAGCTGCGTGCCGAGGCTGACCGCGCCCTCTACGAGCGCCGCGCCCTCGCCGTCGAACGTGAATCCCAAATCTCCGAAAACGAGATGCAATCCAAGCTTGATCTGGCCCGCAAGCGCGCCGACCTGGTTGACCAGGAAGGCCACAACGCCAGGCGTGAAGCTGAAGAGAAAGCCGCTGCTGACGCGATTGCCGTCGAGGCTGAATCGCGCCGCATCGTAGAAAAAGCCAAGGCCTTTGAGACCGACTGGAACACCGCCGGACGCGCCCGGACCGCTAATGACGCGGCCTACATCCAGGCTGTCGCCGAAGCTGGGCCTGAGGTGGCGCGCGCCCTGGCACTTAAGGAGCTGGCAGGTCACATGCCGTCCTTCGGCAACATCACCATCACCGCTGACGTGCTCAGCGATTTGGTGTCGGCCTTCACCGGCTCAGCCAAGGCAGGCAAGTAATGCGACGCCGCGCGGTGATTGTGCGCCGCCCCACCGAATATGACGAGCTCATGGACCGCTACTCTACGCGCGGCCAGGTTGAATTTGTACTGCGCTCACGCGGGCGCAGCCTTGAGGAGGTGGAGCGCGCGCACGAGTGCCACCTGGAGGCTCTGGCGCGGGTGCGGGCAGGAATCCCTGACGGCTGGGCTAGTGCTGACGTCGAACGAGACTCGCTGTCTCGCTTTCTGTTTGCGCCTGAGGACGTAATTGTTGTGGTTGGCCCTGACGGTCTGGTGGCTAACGTAGCCAAATATGTGGATGAGCAGGTAGTGGTGGGGGTTAACTCCGTGCCCCAAGCCAATGCGGGCGTGCTCGTGCGCTGCACGCCCGAGCAGGGGGTGGGGGCGCTGCATCGCCTGGAAGCAGGCTCTGACCTGCGCGTTGACCAGCTGACCATGGTGCGCGCGGCAGCCGACGACTCGCGCACACTCACCGCCCTCAATGAGGTATTTATTGGGCACCCAAGCCACCAAAGTGCCCGCTACGAGCTCACCTTGGGCTCCCGCGCAGAGCGCCAGTCCTCCTCCGGCGTCGTTGTTTCCACCGGGACCGGCGCCACCGGCTGGGGTGCCTCCCTAAAACGCGGGCGGCACATGGGGGATCTACCCGCGCCTACCTCGCACTCCCTGGCGTGGTTTGTGCGCGAAGCCTGGCCCTCGCCCCATACTGGCACCAACTGCACCGAAGGAATCCTAGGGGAGGGGGAGGAGCTGAGCCTGGTGGTGAGCAGCGAATCCCTGGTGCTCTTTGGTGACGGCATAGAATCCGACCGTCTCACCCTCACCTGGGGCCAAAGCGTGCAGGTCTCACGCGCCCCGCGCGCCCTGTCCCTAGTTGACCCGGCGGGGCTGCGGTAAGCGAAAACTTGTCGATGCAAAAAGGGCGGAAAGGCAAGCGGCAAGAATCCACATAGTTTCAACTGTAGGACGTCACTGTAGAACGCAGTGTTCGCTATAGCCGTAATATCAGTTATTTACTTGACTATATCAAAATGTATTACTGAGTAATATTGTTGAGTTAGATTGCCTACCGCGACGAGGTTTTCCTTAAGTATGCCTTGCCAAATGTGCGCGCTAAATAGTGTGCTTGCCTAAGGGATAGGGTGTAGGATTAAATATACGGTTACAACGGCTGTCGGTAACCACATTTATGATGGTGATAGGGGTGCTTGCGTCAAATGTCTTGTCGTAAAGAAAATGAGTGGACGAGAAAAACCACAGATGGATTAGCGATTTCCGAGTCACTGTTAAAGTCTGCTCATAGTGGGTATCCGCTAGATCTCCAATCTAGCCAGGGTGAGCAGATGTCAAGCGATACACGCCCAGATGCTAAGAAAAACGCCATGGTCACTAGGATACTTGAGGATAGTGACTACTTAGACACTCTAGAACCTCCTTATGATGATAATGTCGTTCAGCTAATTGAAAATATTTCTGGTTTTATTCAAAAGATTCGTTTTTGCGGAAAGACTACTCTGTCAGATACTGAGGCACTTGCAGTTTTAAAGCAAGAAGCTCCACAACTTTATAAACTCTATGCAAAGGTTCTTGGGCCTGATGTTGTAAATGAGGCTGAAGTAAATCGCGTACCTCGTGAGCTAGCAAGTGTGTTTCTTGAGAGGACTAAATGGCAACTGATGGTGAAGGTTGAGCGGAGTGAAATCTGGCTTAACCTTATTTTCCTTATCGTTTTTCTGCTGCTTTTTGTTTATGATGTATACGTTAAGGCATTCTGGTTGGCTGGTCTTAATGGCATTATTGTTGTGATCTTGCTTGTACGACTGTTTAAGAGCTTCAATTCTTTTAAGAAGCATAAGGAGCTATTTGCCAGAAAATTAGGAGGAAGCTACTAAAGCAGCAAGCCATGGAGGGCTGGGCTGAGGTACTGGGCTTGAGCGCGGCATAATTTAGGTCATGCGTAGTGTTGAGCTTTTTGCGGGCGGGGGTGGGCTTGCCCTTGGTGCCCATCTAGCAAAAATAAGCGACGTCTTTAATGCTGCGGCTCTGTTAATTGGCGCTTCACTGGAATAATTAAAAGTGATGGGGTGATTATGAAGAATCTGGATACATGGCTTTTGACGGGTATCCGCTCGATCTTCGACCTAACCGGGGAACGTAGCTATCGGGCGATGCGCGCTCAGATGCCGAGAAAAACTCGGCGCACTCCCAAGCAGTTGATGGCGGCGGGTGCTCGCACAATCCAGAAGGTCCCGATTCCGACGTTACCTACCAGGTAGCTCAGCAGGCCAAACCTAGCAACTGTATTAAGGGGTTGACACAGTTGAATGTCAGTCTTACTGTATTAGTGTATTAATACAGTAAGACAGGAGGGACGCATCGATGCGCATCGATGACACCCGCCCCATCTGGATCCAATTGGCTGAGATCTTCCGCGCCCGCATCACTGACGGCACGTGGAAACCCGGCCAAAAGATTCCTTCAGTCCGCGACCTCGCCATCGAGGCCTCCACCAACCCCAACACCGTTCAGCGTGCCCTCGCCGCCCTCGACGAGGAAGGCCTCACCGTCCCCAAACGGACCGCCGGCCGCTTCGTCGCCACTAACGACGTCGCCCTGCACGCCCTACGTAAAGCCAATGCTCAAGCCGCAGTAGACGCCTACATCAGCGCCTGCCGTGCACTTGGCGTGGAACGGGAACAGGCCCACAGCCTCATAGATGAGCGTTGGGACGCGGACACTTAAGTCCAGGAGAGACAAAAATGACCGCAAAACCTCCCTCCACCGCGCCGAGGGCCAGCTCACCTCAAGCGGGGCCCAACCCGGCGTCGACGGTGGGTGCCCAAGCCGCAAGTGCAGGCCGCAAACCCACAAGCGGTAGCGCTGCACCCGCAAGCCCCAGCACCGCAGCAGCAAGCCCCGGCCGCACACCCGCAAACTCTTTAGTCCATGTGGAAAATCTGACCAAGCGCTACCGCACCACCACAGCCCTGCGTGATTTCAGCCTGGATCTGCCCGCCGGACACATCGTGGGTTTAATGGGCCCAAACGGCTGCGGCAAAACCACACTGCTAAAAATCCTAGCCGGCGTCCTAGCCGACTACAGCGGCGTCGTCGCCATTGACGGCCACACCCCCGGGGTAGCAACCAAAAAGATCGTCTCCTACCTGCCCGACGCGGACTTCCTCAACCCCGCCTGGGACGCCAAGCAGGCCATCAGCGTCTACAGCCGTTTCTTTGCGGACTTTGACGCCGAAAAAGCCGCCTCCATGGTGGATTTCTTCAACCTGCCCACCAACCGCCCGCTCAGCGAAATGAGCAAGGGCATGGGGGAGAAGCTGCAGATCAGCCTGGTTATGTCACGCCGCGCCCGCGTGTTTTTGCTAGATGAACCCATCAGCGGCGTCGATCCGGCCACGCGCGACGTGATCCTGGAAGGTATCCTGCGCGAATTTGACCCCCAGTCGCTTCTGATCATCTCCACCCACCTGATCTCAGACATTGAACATTTCGTTGACTACGCCCTGTTCGTGAAGGAAGGCCGCATTCTGCTCCAGGGCGACGCCGATGACCTGCGTGCCGCCCACGCAGACAGCCTCGACGCCATTTTTCGAAAGGAGTACCGCTGATGTACAAGCAACTGCTGACATACGAAATCCGCGCCCAAGTTCGCAGCGACGCGCGCATCCTGGCCGCCCTGGTAGCGGTGGTGGCCGCATCGATCGGCGTGCGGGCCCTGGATATTCCTGGCCTGAGCGCCAGCACTGAGATACTGGCCTATGCGCTTTGTGTCGCGATGCCCGTGGTGATGGCGATTATGGGGCTGGTTGACTACTGGAAAACCCTCTACGGCCAGCGCGGCTACTTCACCATGAGCCTGCCTGCCAGTGGCGCACAGATTTTCTGGGCAAAAATTACCCGCATGGCCCTGGCCTGCCTGGCCGCTTTGCCTTTCATGGTGGGTGGGTTGGTGGCCATGGCCGCCACATCTGCCTGGACGCAGGGGCTTATCCTGTCGCAGTACACCGCCCCGATTCGCAGTGCGCTAGCGCCTTTTTCCACGCCAGTGCTGCTGGCTTTGGTGGTGGCCCAGCTGTTTTCCTGCTTCTGCTGGGCGGTGCAGTGCTGCGCGGTTATGAGTATTGGGGCTCAGGGGCGCTTTAACCACATGGGTTTCGCGGCGCCGCTTATCGGCTTTGTGGGGGTTTACCTGGTTGATCAGGTGCTTAGCGGGGTGGGCACGTTCTTCCTGCCGCTGTCTATGACCTTCTCTGGCCGCCTGAGCAGCGAAATTATGTGGTCCTCCTACCAGGCCACACTCGACACCGGCGCTGCCCCCACGGTCTTTGGGCTGGGTGCCTACGTGCTAATCCCGCTGTTTGCGCTGGTCATGGCGGTGTGGGCGACTCGCTCAATCGACCGGCACACCTGCCTGCGCTAACGCACTGCGCCAAGCTAAAGGCATTGTGGCAGGCTGCTGCGGCTAGGAGGCTGTGGCAAGGCCTGTGTTGGCTTGGGGGTGAGTGCCTCTAGGAACTTTTCGGGCAAACGGGGGCGACGACGTCGGCTACGTCTAGACACGACGGCGCCGCCCCCAGCTCGTGGAGACGGCGTCCTAGTGTGCCTGCTTTAGAGACCTAAACGCTTTAGAGCCCTAAACTCTCTAGCTCCTATTGCGGCTAATTGTTAGTTTGTCATCCGCGTCTAACCTAGACATGAGGCCTTGGCGCCTGATCCAGGCAACCAAGGCGATAACAACGGCGATACATACGTAGACCATGTGGTTGGTCGCAGAATCGTTGGCCAGCTGTGGGCCGACTTTTTCTATAAGGCGCAAAACCAAGCTAAACATGATGTACAAGCTGCAGCCGACAATAAGCAAGAAGCTAACAATCCTGTATATGCGCTTGGAGGCTTCATACAAAAATGAGTTGAAGGTGAAGTAGACAGCCCAAGCAACCACCATGGCCATAATTGCCCAAGCAATCTTGCCGGCTAGTGAAGAGGTTAGCCAGTCGATGTGGTCACCAACGAAGGCACCAGCTCCAATAACAATAACTAGGTAGTCAGGAGAGAACAGGATCCAGAGCGCAACTGACGTGTAATACCAGACGATAAAGCGCAGAAGCGCGAAGAATATAGTTACCTCGAAACAAATAAAAAATACCTCAAACACGTTTTTATCCTATCAGCACAGTTGGACTGACAATAAGCTTTAATAAAAGTTCTTATATTTTGACAAGAGACCACCCTGCAGGGCCTAGGAAGCCGCTTTGTCCTGCAAGGTTAGGTCAAGCTTAGCCATGGTGGACTGGCGCATGAACCAAGTGACTGCGGCGATAACTACGGCGATACCAATGTAAACCATCTGGCTGGTTGAAAGGTTATTGGCCGGCTTGGGGCCGATTCCCTCAACGAAGTCCGTAACCGGCACCAGCATGATGTACAGGCTGCACGCCAAGATCACCAGGGCGCTGACAATCTTGTACAGGCGGGTGGATTTACCATACAAAACCGAGTTGAGGATGAAATAGACAACCCCTACCAGCAGTGTCGCGTCAATCGTCCAGGCGTACTGCCCAAGCTTGGCCATGCCCTGCCAAGACACGTAATCAAGGGTGTAAACCCAGGTGACGCCCAAGAACAGCAAGTAGTCAGGCGAAAGCAGCAGCCACCACATGATGGCCTTGTAGCTTCCCATCCCAAAATAGAAGAAAGCAGCTAGCCCAACTAGCGCCAGGATGATAGGTAATGCAGCCCACATATTTGTATGCTATCAGTCCGGCTAGCCAGGTAGCTTGCTTTTCCACAGATCTGTTTTTGCTCATGGAACTGCTTTGCTCGCGTCTGCTTTGCCTGCAAAGTTGTGCCCGCCGTGATTGGCGGGGGCTGCTTGGCGGAAGTTACGTACAGTTTTTATAGGACGACGGCGGTGCCGGTTGCGATTGCGGCCAGCATGCCGTTGTCTGCCCCTGCCGTGAAGTAATCTACGTGCACGCCGACGACGGCGTTCGCGCCCATCGATTGGGCCCGGGTGCACATCTCGTTAACTGCGGTGCGTGAGGCGTTGGCGATTTCGTTTTCGTAGCTGCTTGCCCGGCCACCAAACATGTTGGACAGGCCAGCGGCAAAATCCTTAAACATGTTCACGCCCGCAATGGTCTCGCCAGAAACCATCCCGATGTATTGCTTAACCGGCATACCCTCAACGGTTGGGGTGGTAACTACCAGCATGATTCATTCCTTTGCTAGATAGAGTGTCTCGGCGCTTAGGCCGCTGTAGACCTTCAACCCTAGCAGCGTTCGCGGCGCCGTCGGGAAGAAAAACAGGGCCGCGCTAAACTGAGCCAAGCAGCCAAAGAAGGAGCGAATGTGGGCGCGCGGATGCGGAAAACCCTGCCGGAAGACATTGAGCAGATCATCGCCTCGGGCGATGTTGAGGCGGTGGCGCGGGCCGTCAAAAACTGCCAGGTGGGGGCATATTTGCGCACAGACGCATACAAGCCGCAGCTCATGCATTTTCCTGCCAGCCAGGAAATAACAGAGTTTTTCCTGCAGCGCGGCGAGGATATCAACAGCCTAGACCGCTACCAGTGCACCCCCATCCACTGGCGCGTACGCGCTGGTCACACCGAGCAGGTACCGTTCCTGATTTCGCGCGGCGGCGACATTAACGCTCGCGACTATGCAGATCGCACCGCACTGTTTGCAGCTGTGGAGCGCCTGGCCAGCGCCGACATAGAGCAGCTGATCAAATTGGGTGCAGATGTGCACGCCCAGGCGAACTCTGGGCTGTACGGCAACTACACGCTCACCGAATATGCGTTAGCTGGACGGCGTCTATTTGACGCACGCAAGCTGCTAGAAGTGATCCGAGTGCTGCTGGCACACGGGGCGCGCCCTGGCGGGAAGGAACAGGACTCGCTGCGAGGCATGGATGACCAGCGCTGCCGGCTAATCACCCATGGGCACAACGCAGACCCGGCAGTTTTTGAGGCAAACGTGGAGGCGCTAGCCCAGCTGTGCGAAATTTTCGGGGTTGAGCAGGCCGTGCCGCACCAAGCCCTGCAGGCGGGGCAGCGAGTCGAAATTAACTGCTCACTTAAGGTTGAAGACCAGTTCCGGCAGCTGTGGGAGCAGCTGGTGCCTAGCTCTGGGGTGGCGCCGTGCCTGCAAGGCGAGGTTGTCCGTATTGCGGGCCGCATTTCCCACGAGCTTTACGACAATGGCGGCCTCAACTGGGATCGCGGTTTTACTGCCCTGGCCAAGCGGTTTGGGCGGATTGTCACCTCTCAGGTGGCTTTAGCTGACGACGACGTCGCCCGGCTGGGTCAGGCCCTTGGCTGCCTGAAAACCCGTGCGGTTATCACTAACTACGCCGAAGCGATGCAGGCAAGTGACGTGCTCACGCAGCTAGCGGTTCGCTGGGTGGGGCTCAACCCAGTTTTAGTGGCTGCAAGCGCCTAGGCCAGGTGCTGCGGCGTCGTCGTTAATGAGCGCAGGCCTGGAACTAGGCGCAAAGCGGATGAGCCGCGCCAAACCGGGCAAAAATGTAGCTGGGTTGGGCTGACGCAGCACGGTTTTACAAGTCTCGGCTAGTTTTAAGGGTTGCGTGTCACACTTAGCCCATGGAACGGACCGAACCGCTGAAGCTTCTGTTTGTTATCAACAACCTCTACACCCGTGGCAATGGCCTATCCGCCTCTGCGCGGCGCACCATCACCCTGCTGCGCGAACGCGGCCATGATGTGCGAGTGCTCAGCTCCGGCAGCGCCGAGCAAGCCCAGGCCTGCGATTTCACCGCCCCGGAATTCGCCTTGCCTGCTAGGCGATTTCCGCTGGCTGACGCTATCATCTCAGCCCAGGGTTACGCCTTCGCTAAACCCAACCGTAAGGTGATTAAGCAGGCTGTGGCCTGGGCCGACGTCGTCCACCTGGAAGAACCCTTCGGCTTGCAGGCCCGCACCGCTCACGCCGCTAAACACGCAGGCAAACCAGTGCTGGCCACCTACCACATCCACCCCGAAAACATCACCGCCACCATTCATCTAGATGGTGTCTGGCCACTCAATGCGCTTTTGTTGGCATCTTGGCGACGGCGCATCTACGCTTTGGCGCAGGTGGTTCAGTGCCCTTCAGATTCTGTGCATCAGCGCCTGCAGCGCTGGGGGCTGGGGGACAAGCTAGTGACCATTTCCAACGGGGTGGGCCTGGCGCCGTCGAAACCAGCTGGAGGCGCAGAACCAGTGCCGGGCGCAAAAACTGAGTGCTGCGCACCAGACGGGCGGCAAACTGAAGCTAAGCAAACTCCCGGGGAAACGCAGCCAGAGGGTGAGCAGATTTACCGGCTGCTGGTGGTGGGGCGTTTCTCGCGCGAAAAAGACCAGGCCACCATCCTCAAAGCCATGCGCCACAGCCGCTACGCCTCCCAAATCCAGTTGGTTTTCGCGGGTCGCGGGCCCACAGAAAAATCCTTGCGACGCGCAGCTAGCCGCCTAGTGCACGACGGGGTGCTAAAACACGCCCCCAGCTTTAACTTTTTCGACGCCGCCGGGTTGGACGCTCAAGCTGAGCAAGCCGACCTCTACATTCACGCCGCATTCATCGAGGTGGAAGGTCTGTCCTGCCTGGAGGGGCTACGCCACGGGGTGGTGCCAGTAATCGCACACTCGCCGCTTACGGCCACAAGCCAATTCGCTCTAGATGCCCACAGTCGCTTCAAGGCCCGCGATCCTAAAGCCTTGGCGTGCGCCATCGACTACTGGCTTAGCGATAATGACCGCCGGCAAACTGAGGCACAAAAATACTTAAACATTGGTGCGCACTATGACATTAACGATTGTGTTAGTAGACTGGAGTTGGTTTACCGCAAACTGGCCTCTGGTAAAGCCAGTTAGCGAAGTGTGTTAAGCGGCCAAAACACTGTAGGTGCTGAGTACCGTGAAGAGTATTGAGCGCCGTGAAAGTGTGGCTATGATGAAGGAGCGTGCCCGTGGGGCAAGTAGAAACAACTCAACGCGAAGAATTAAGGGACTGGCTGGGGCGGTTATCCTATATTCTGCGCAGTAGCGACCATCTGCACCAAAAATTGGGGTATGTCAGAAAACAGTATAAGCAGCCTGACTATTGGCAGCCTTGGAAGTTAGCCCAATTTTTGGCTAACACCATTAAATACTCTGGGTTTGCATTATTGCTGCTTTTTGCTGTGGTTTTAATCCCACTATTTATAGCTGATAGCAAACAGTCTGGCGCCGCTAAATCACTTGTAAATGTTGCTGTTCTAATAATTTTAATCTTGCTTTATTACGGAGTATATAAGCTCACGTATTTTGTGACAGAGCGAGTATTGGTTAAAAAATTAAGCTCTGAAGCTCTAGAGCGACAAGAGCGGATGCGTATTCGCGGTAAAGAACGCTTGGTTCTGCCGATGGCGGTGGGGCACCTGGTGCCGTTCTTGCTGCTCTGGCTGATGATGGCGGGAGCCTCGACTAATGGGCCCACCGTGGCTAACGAAACTCTGATGCTGGCTATCTGGCTTTTTGTAAACCTGCTGGTTGGGGCGGTAGCTAGTGTGGTAACGTTGCTGTTGCACAACCACAAGGTTAGGACACATAACGCGGCTGAAACTGCTGACGCTGAAGCTAGAAACCTCCACAACCAGCGCGTTTATGACAGCGAAAAAGAGCTGGTGGATGAGATTAACACTCTAGTTGGAGAGTTTACAGACACCTACCTGGGTAATTTCCCTGCCGCTTACTTAAGGCCCGGAGTGGTTGACTATATGTGGCAGCTAGTTACCAACCACCGTGCCTCCACGCTCCAAGAAGCAATCAACGTTTATGAAGCTGACGCACGTCAGCAGCAGCTGGCCGATCAGCAGCGCGCGATCCTTGATCGCCAAAACCAGATCCTTGCGCAGCAACAGTATGCAAACACTGTGCTGGTAACAAACATGATCATGAACCACTAAAAAGGCTAGAAAAGCCTTAGTTAAGGTTCGTGTTGCGCACGGCGTTTAGATTCCGACGCCGCCGTTTAAGTCTTGTTTCAGGCCCGCGCCTGGAGCTTGAATGCCAGGTCTAACCGCTGGCAGGGGCTGGTTATGCCGCTCTGCCAGTGGTAGATTATGGCGTCAGTCACTGTGAAAGTGTTGATTATAGGAAAGGAATTTGGGCATGGGGGAGTCTGAGCAGCTAACTCAGCGCGAGGAGCTCAAAAACTGGTTGGGGCGCTTGTCCTATATCTTGCATCGTAGCGATGAGCTACACGAGAACCTCAATGGCATTCGCGGGCAATATCGTTACGCCGACCATTTGCAGATCTGGAAGCGACCCCAATTTTTTGCCAATACGGCCCGCTGTGTTTCGTGGGTGTTCCTGGTACTCCTTGTGGTACTTTTTATTGCGGTTGCCAATGGAAGTCTTCTGGCGGCTATGTATATGCTTTTCACAATCGGGCCATGGACTATTGGTTTCTACATTGGCCTGCAAAAGCTTTTCCATCATGCATTCAGGAGAATCTTGGTAGCTAAGCATGATGGCTCCACTAAGGGTGTCAAAGACTACTCGCGTTTGAAAGCTTGCGAAGAGGAACACTTTGTTTCGCTGGCAATTGTCTCGCACCTGGTGCCATTCTTGCTGTCCTGGACGCTGTTGGGTTTGTTAATTTTCCTCGGGTCCAAAAACCCCACGACGTCCATGTTGATTACGGTACTGTTGTTTTTATTTGGCAACCTGGTTTTAGGTGTGCTGATCAGTGTCATTATGCTCGTGGTGCATAATGCAAAAGTTAAGCGCCACAATGCCAGCGAAGATGCGGCCACTAACTCTCGCGAAGCCCATAATGAGCAGGTTCACGAGCTTGAAAAAGCGGTAGTAGATGAGATTAACTCCCTAGTAGGTGAATATCGGGATAACTACCAAGGTAAATTCCCGGCAGCCTATTTGCTGGCAAATGCTGTGGCCTACATGTGGCAGTTAGTTGATAACTATCGTGCCTCTACCCTGCAAGAAGTGATCAATGTTTATGAAGGCGATATGCACCGTCAACGCATTGAAAGCCAGAACCGAGCCATGCTTAACAACCAGCTACGCATGCTTAACAACCAAGAACGCATTATTGCTGAACAGCGATACACCCGCTGGGCAGTAACCAGTGAAATTGCGCGTAACCGACGCGCTTAGCTAAAAGACAACCGCAAGCTTAGTCTGCTGAGCTAGAGCGAAAGGTAAAATCACCCTATGCATCAACTAGATCCTGACGCAGCTAATCCAGTCTTGTTGCAGGCTTTTGCCTGGGACTTAAACGCTGATGCCAGCCACTGGAATCTGCTAGCTGACAACGCCCAGCTACTGGCAGACTCCGGGGTTACTGCAGCCTGGCTGCCGCCCGCCTATAAAGGACACACCGGCATAGAAGACGTCGGCTATGGGGTCTATGACCTCTATGACCTGGGCGAATTTGACCAAAAAGGCTCCATCCCCACCAAGTACGGCACCAAGGATGAGTACCTGGCCGCCGTCGACGCCCTGCACAGCGCCGGCATCTCAGTGGTGGCAGACATCGTACTTAACCACCGCATGGGCGCAGATGAGCTAGAGAACGTAAAAGCCATGCAGGTGGACCCCTATGACCGGCGTCGGATCATTGGCGGGCCTGAAGATATCCAGGTATGGACCCGTTTCACCTTCCCTGGGCGCAATGGCAAATACTCTGACTTCATCTGGGATCACACCTGTTTTAAGGCTGTGGACTGGGATGATGCACGCCAGCAAACCGGCCTGTGGCTCTTTGAAGGCAAGTCCTGGAGCCAGAACGTTGATGACGAGCTGGGTAACTACGACTACCTAATGGGCTGCGACGTGCACGTATCTGACCCTAAGGTGCATGAAGAGCTCGACACCTGGGGGCGCTGGTATGTGCAAACCACCGGCATTGACGGCCTGCGCCTAGATGCGCTTAAGCACGTGGGCGCTGACTTCTTCGCGCTATGGCTACCCAAGCTGCGCCAGCGGACCGGCAAGGCGCTGCCGGCGGTAGGGGAGTACTGGTCGCGGGATGTGAACGTGCTGCGTTCATACCTGGCTACTGTACCCTACATGAGTCTGTTTGATGTGCCTTTGCACTTTAAACTATTTTATGCATCATGCTCTAATGGTGAAGTGGATTTGGGTGCATTGTTTAATGACACTTTGGTAGCGGCGGATCCTGAGCGCGCGGTTACCTTCGTGGAAAACCATGACACTCAGCCGGGCCAGTCGCTAGAGTCGCCGGTGCAGGCTTGGTTTAAACCCTCCGCTTACGCGCTGATTTTGCTGCGTGAACAGGGGATGCCTTGCGTGTTCTGGGGTGACCTGTTTGGCACTCCCGAAACGGGGGACCTGGCTGCGGTTACTGAGCTGCCGGTTTTGATGAATATCCGCCACTTCTTGGCGTACGGCCCCCAGCACGACTACTTCGACGACGCCGACGTGGTGGGCTTTACCCGTGAGGGTGACGACTACCGCCCTGCTTCTGGCGTGGCCGTACTGTTCTCAGATCGCCGGGCCGGCACCAAGCGCATGTATGTAGGCCGGGCACACGCCGGCTCCTACTGGACATGCATGATTGGCGAGCAAGACACTGTCCAGGTGGATGAGGAAGGTTGGGCTACTTTCCCGGTCAGTGACGGGGGCCTGAGTGTTTATGTGCCCTCTGTGGCCCGTGAGCTGCTCGATTACGGCCAGGATAAGCTCACCCGCCCGCGTAATTAAGTGCCGACGGCGCAGTGCTGACGTCGCAGTGTTGACGACGCAGTGCGACGCCGCCTCTCGGTTAGGCTCGACGCCGCCCCTTCTGTTGTGGGCTTGACGGCGCAAGCTCCCGTTGGCTTTCGTGGCCAGCGGGAGCTAGCTAGCCCAGTAACTTAGATCCTGGCGAGCCCCGGAATCTAAAAAATCTGCAAGCAGCTCGTTAACCTGATCAAACTCGATCAAGAAGCCGTCATGGCCGTGAGCAGAGTGAATTAGGGCGTAGCTGGCGTTAGGGATCAGACTAGCCATGCGCTTGACCTGGGCGGGGAAGAAAAGACGGTCACTGTCTACCGCGATACACAGCGTTTTAGCGGTAACCTTGCGCAGCGCAGAACGCAGCCCGCCGCGTTCACGCCCCACATTGTGGCTGATCATGGTGCGACACAGGGCCACATAAGAGCCTGCATCAAAACGACGCACCAGCTTTTCGCCGTGATAATCCAGGTAAGACTCCACCGCCAGGCGTCCGCCAGTTAGCGGATCCTCAGCGTTTTGTGGCAGGCGCCCAAAACGCTCATCGAGCTCATTGGGACAACGGTAGGTGGTGTGGGCGATCTGACGGGCTAGTGCCAGCCCCGCTACCGGGCCGACGGCGTCGTCGTAATAATCCCCGCCATTCCAGTGCGGATCAAGCTGCACCGCACGAATCTGAGTGTGAGCCCAAGCTGCCTGCTCAGCGGTAGTTTGGGCACCTGAAGCAACCATCACCAGGCGTTCCACGCGCCTCGGATACATGGTGGCCCACTCGATAGCGCGGTGGCCTCCGAGCGAGGCCCCCACAACCGTGTTCCAACGCTCAATCCCCAACAGATCCGCCAGGCGAGCCTCTGCACGCACCTGATCGCGGGTGGAAATCACCGGGAAACGCGAGCCGTAAGGGGCGCCGTCCTGAGCAATAGAAGCCGGGCCGGTAGAGCCCTGACAGCCACCCAGCACGTTAATGGCAACCACAAAGTAGCGGTTAGTGTCGATAGCCAAATCCGGGCCCACCACCTGCGACCACCAACCGGCAGTAGGCTGACCAGGCTCAGTCTCGCCAATAACATGGGCGTCGCCGGTGAGGGCATGCTCAATCAAAATGGCATTGGAGCGGTCTTCGTTAAGCTCGCCCCAAGTCTCATAAGCGAGCGTAATTGCCGGCAAAATAGAGTCATTTTCGAGGCGCAAATCGCCCACATTAGCGAAGCTACGACAAGCACGTGGGTCGGTGATTTTCCAAGCGCCGGATACGGGGGCAGGCGGAAGCTGACGGTTGTGGTTCATGGGAATGCCTTCTAAATCTGGGCGCGCAGAGGCGCAAAATTACAGATGCGATAACGCTCGCCAAGGCACGCAGATGTGGCTCAGCGAGCGTTCGGCATTCGTCCCATGAGGGGTAGTAGAGGTAGGACGGCGAAACGAAGAGTAGGTAGCACAAAGCCAGGGCGCATCAGCGCCTGGGTTGAGCTAGCTACTTGCGTCACAGTTATCTCCAATTACGTCCAATACCGCGTTAATTGTCTTAAGCATAACGCGAGTACGTCAAGGATGTAAGCTCACAAAGTCTGGAGGATCACTCTAGCGGCTAGCTGGCGAGTCTGTGGAGGTGGTGCTAGCAGTGGCTGAGGCAGTCTTGCGTTTGAGCAAGATGGCAACTAATGCCGCCGTAGCAAGTAGTGCAGCACTGATGCGGACAATATTGGCCATGCTAAGGCCCTGGTTGACGCTACTTGAAGTTGCTGAGCTAGCTGCTACCGGGGTTAGTGTGGGCGCGGGTGTGAAATCTATTGAGGTAGGCGTCGCAGTTACTTTAGGAAAATACTTGGCTGCGGATTCATCTAACTCTACGGTTCCACGTACTATTCCGTAAGGCATGGTGGCCATCATGGTATAACTGACAGAGTTGTCGTATACAGTTCGTCTTCTGAAATAATCATCTTCACTTATATTATCCCTTGGTAAACCAAAAGTGACAATAGACCTAAGCGGTATTTTTACGTTCATTGTTTTTGTGTAAGGGGTAAACTCAGGGTAATACTTCTTTATGAATTTTGAATAGTAAGAATTTGGCTCTTCTAGATGTAGTGAATATAGATTATTGCCTAAAGGGGTTAATTTAAATATTGGAGACTCATTTGGTTTAAAAGTGGTGGTGATTGTGCAGGTGCTTGTGTTGTATGTGCTGCTGTGTGAATATTCGGCCAGATAGTCTCTGGCTCGCTGAATGCACTTATCTTTGAGGTCATTATTGATTTTAATTGAGAGAGTTGCTTTAGTGTAACCAGTAGGAAGTAAGGTGTAGGTAAAATCTGGGTATTCTAAATATTATATGGGTGCAGTATGTTTATATGCGGCCGTGGCGGGTGCTAAGACTGTGCCTAATCCTAGTAGTGCTAGTGTCATGAGTGCACTAAATAAGCGGCGCATGAGTATCCTCGTTGATTATAGAAAGTCGGCTGTAGCAGCAGTATAGCTGCTACAGCCGAGTGTTAGTTGACTGCGGTGATGTCACCAGTCAAAGAAGCTATTATCGTTGTCGTAACTGCTGTCGCTGCAACTATCGTAACTATTGTCATCGCTATAGTTGTAGTCGCCGCTGTCGCAGTCGTAACTATTGTCGTCGTTGCTACTGTCGCTGTCGTAGCTGGTATCGTCGTCGCTAATGTCGCTGTCGTAGCTGGTATCGTCGTCGCTAATGTCGTAGTAGTTGCTAACGTCATCACTGCCAGATAGCCAGTTCATGGGTGATGTATTAAATCTAGGCTGAGGTTTACCAACTGCAGCTTTTGGCTTTTGAGTCGCCGCGATCATGCCAAGCATACCTATTCCTGCTATGACTAAAATAATTACGGCAAGAGGTATAAACCTAGAATCCATATCTTGCTGTTCCTGGCTATAGCCGGAATTATCGTAAGACTGGCTACTATAACTATTATCGCTGGTCGAATCGTCGTAAGACGGATCTCCGTAGGTGTCATTGTTGGGGTCGTCGTAAGACTGATCGCTATCGTAATTGTTGTAATAGCGGTTGTAGTAATTAGAACTTCCTGAACGAGAGTTAGAACGTCCCCACCAAGAGTTACGTCGTGAAGAAGAACCAGAACCCCTGGAATTAGAGCCCCCAGAACTTGAACGACGCGAAGAAGAACCAGAACCGCTGGAACTTGAACGGCGCGAAGAAGAACCAGAGGAACTGCGTCCGCTTGAACCTCCGCTGCTGCCTCCACGACCTGCCGGAACCACATTGCGCCCCGTTGTGGATGTGCGGGAAGTTGACTGACTGCCGCTCACTGAAATACTTGAAATTGGGGTAATAGAACTGCGAGCAACGCTGGCACCAGCACTAGGAACACACAGGCATGCGGCTGCGATAGTGGCCAAAGTTAGCAAAGCATGTTTGCGAACTTGCGTATTTAATTTAGTGGTAGAAAGGGGTGGAAACATGCTCATGGCTATTCCTGAAGTAGTACTGATGTAGTTACAACTAGTTCCTAATCAGAATAACCGTTGCTCTAGAGGTAGTCATCGGGGAATTATCCCCGCCGCCGCGGTGATACTGCTTCAGACTTTAGACTGTTTCGGTTTCAGCTGCCTAAAGAGGGAATACAAAGATAACCCAGCTAAGGCAAAAAGTGCGATATTCAGGTTCTTGTCTTTTTTGTAGTCATCGTCATCAGAGTAGCTGCTGTAACTAGAGCCTACGTGGCCTGAGCTAGAGTGTCGTCGCCCAGAGTTGTGATGCGAAGAGCCTGATCTGGAGTGCCCTGAGCTGTGCCCACCACTGTGCCCACCACTGTGGCCGCCACCGTGGCCACGCGTGGGGACCCTGTTACGACCAATAGCTGTGGTCGTAACAGAAGATGACTGGCCGCCACCCACTAAGGTGCGTGAGCCAACAGCAGTGCGTGCAACGCTGGCGCCGGCGCTAGGAACACACAGGCATACAGCTGCAGCAGTGGCCAAAGCCAGCAAAGCGTGTTTGCGAAATTGCATATTTAAATTATCTGTAGATATTTTCGCTCGAAAAATTATGGCAAGGCTTCGCTCACGCCTTTAGCTACGGTACCCAATACTACTAAACCTACTAATACAGCTAATATGATTAAAGCCGTGCGCTTTGAAAATTCGATTCCTAGTCCCTCGCTGTCGTCATAGCGGTGGTAATTGTAGTAGTCGTCGTAGTCGTCATAGTAATAGTTGTTATAGTAATTGTTGCCGTAGCGGTTGTAGTAATTAGAACTGCCTGAGCGCGAGTTTGAATAACCCTGCGAGTTGGAATTACCTGAATAAGAATCAGAGTAACCCTGAGATCCTGAGTTGCTTGAGTAAGGATCGGAATAGCCGCGTGAGCTGGAGCTACCAGAGTTAGACCCTGAGTACCCCTGTGAATTTGAGTTGCCGGAGTAGCCTTGTGAACTGGAGTTACCCGAGTACCCCTGGGAACTGGAGCTGCCAGAGTTGGACCCTGAATATCCACGCGAGCTGGAGTTCCCAGAGTAATTGCGGGAGTTAGAGCCCCTAGAGCTGGAGTTTCCAGAGCGGGAGCTGCTAGAACGTGAACTAGAACGCCCAGAACTTGAACTACGGCGAGAAGATCCTGAACTGGAGCCCTTTGAACTGCGACGTGAAGAACTTCTAGAGCTAGAGTGTCCAGAACTTGAACTTCCAGAGCGCGAACTGCTAGAGCGGGAGCTGGAACGCCCAGAACTCGAACTGCGGCGCGAAGAAGAACTAGAGGAACTGTGACTGCTTGAACCTCCACTGCTGCCTCCACGGCGTGCCGGAGCCACGCTGCGGCCAATTGCTGTGGTTAAGCTAGAACTTGACTGGCTACTGCTTACTGAGCCGCTTGAAATTGAGCTGACAGCAGTGCGTACAACGCTGGCACCGGCGCTAGGAACACACAGGCACACGGCTGCAGCAGTGGCCAAAGCTAGCAAAGCATGCTTGCGAAGCGGCGTATTTAATTTAGCTGCAGATATGGGCAAAAATGTGCTCACGGCTGTTCCTGAGGTAGTAGTGATTTAGTTAGAGGCTGTACCTGGCCATATAGCCAGGCACAACCTAACCGTCAGTGGCTACACGCGCGGCGGGTAATTCGGATAACCAGGCGACGGCATAACCGCCTTGGCTGCCTTGTTTTTACGCGCAATAAGAACCGCGCACAACACTGCAGTAATTATCTCAATCGCAATAACAGCTATCAACACATACATGGCAATGTTGTCTTTAGTGGAAGAAGTAGACTGCGCCGCGTTAGCAGTGAGTGTTGGTGTAGCAGACTCAGTTGTAACACAGCCGCCTTTAGGGGGAGGCTCTGGGGAGTCACCCCCATACACGTGAAAGTGGGTAGCAGTGGTAGCGTCTAGTTTTACACTCCCCGAAGCCTCTACGTTCGGGGTAGAGATAGTCCAGTCATATTCGATGAAGGTGTCGTTAAGGATTGAGAGCGCATAGTCATAGGTTTTGGTGTCTAGACTAGAACCTTGCGGCAGGCTTAGCTTCACATATTTAGTGGTAAGCGTGTAGTCTGGGAAATACTTTTTAGCCGTTTCCAGATACTGCACATCTAGGCTCTTAAAAGACAAAGAGTACTTATCGTCACCCAACGGAGTTAACTTAATTGCTTGCGAGTCGCTGGGCAAAATTTCCCGGGTGATGGTGCAGAAAGTCTGGTCTTGCTCCTGGCCATACTCAACTTGGAAAAGACTCGTAGCGTTAGTCTTAGTGCAGTTTTCTTTGGTTACACCAGAGCCGATCACCTGCACACCTTCTAGGGTGTAACCGTCAGGGAACAGCTTGTAAACGTAGGCGACGGTTAGCTCTGTATCTGCTGCAGATGTGGCTGGCATCAAAGCTGCACATGTGCCTAATAAGCTAAGCGCCATTAGCGCATTGAGTATACGACGCATCATTGCTCATCCTCATTGAGTTACTGCAAACAACTGTGAATGCAGTATATTCTATTAACAGCACAGGGCTGGCGGGTATTAAGTCTCAAATACTCCGCCAGCCCTGCTAGAACACTTTACTTAGTGTTCCAACCATAATCCTTGGGATCATAGTTTTGCCAACCATTATTTTGGTTGTAGTTATTGTTTTGGCCGTAACCGTTTTGTGAGTAGCCGTTTTCATTGTAACTACCCGCGTTATAGCCATCTTGGCCGTAGTTACCTTGACTGTAACCACCCTGGCCATAGCCACTAGAGGCGTAACCGTTTTGACCATCGTAACTGCCGGCGTCGTAGTTACCGGTGCCGTAATTGCCGCCGCTATAGCTGCCCTGCCCGTAGCTACCAGCGCCATAGCCGCCCTGGTCGTATCCGCCCTGGCCGTAACCGGTTTGGTCGTATCCAGTTTGGCCATAACCGGTTTGGCCATAGTTACCTGCAGAGTAATTTCCGCCAGAGTAGTCTCCCGCCGAGTAGCCTCCGGGAGAGTAGCCTCCTGCAGAATATCCACCCGCGTTATAGGCGCCATCAGGCGAATAGCCATTAGGGTTGTAGTCGCTCGGTCCGTTGCCGTAAGGAGCGTATTGGTCCTGCTCGTAGGCGTTTTGGCGAGCACGCCAGATAAATACAAAGACGAAAATGAGCACCACTGCCAATAATGCAAACATGATCATGGCCGTGCGATCAGTCATGGTCGAGTTTGAGCTTCGGGAGCCGTGGTGATGGTAGTAGTGGTAACGCGTGCGATAGCCCGAACGATAGCCTGAACGCCTGCGAGAAGAGCGGCTTCTGCCGCCTCGGCCCCTACCGCCGCCACGACGGGCCTGAATGTTGGAACGCCCGGTTGAATTATCGACGCGTTCGCCTACCCCGGTAGAGAGCCCAGCCTCGCCAGTAGAGATCCCAGCCTCGCTCAACCCGTTAGCAACTAGCTGGCTAGAAACTAACTGGGTTGAGCTAACTGCGGCACTTGGAGCGTCAGTGAAACTGCGCGCGACAGCTGCATCTGCGCTTGGAACGCACAGACATGCAGCCGCAGCTACAGACAGTGCTAGCAGCGTGCGTTTACGTAGCGGCTTGCGGGTTTCAGCTGCAGCTGCGCGCGCATTCATATTCACTGTGAATCCTGGTTTTAGTTGTTCTGGTTGAAACTCGGGTACTGGCGAGTGGGAGCCAGACCCTCATCCTGTCCCAGACGGATAGTGGGGTAGTAGTCCTCAGCATCGCCAGAGTCACCAGCGTCTGCTGGTGCGGCGTCGTAATCCTGCGGCTGAGCAGGGGTTACCTGCGGGGGCAGGACGACGTCGTCGGCAGCTGAGCTGGAAGGAGCCGACTGGGCGGGGCTTACGGGCTGAGCCGGGCTGGCGGCAGCGTACTGGCCAGCAAAGGGGCTGCCGGCCGCAGCGGACTGGGCCGAGGGGGCCGCCGCGTATCCCGCTGACGGAGCTGACGGGCTCGGGGACTGATAGCCACCCTGAGGCGCATTGCCCTGAGGCACGTTGTTCTGGGGGGCGCCACCTTGAGCAGCACCGGGGCCACCCTGGTAACCGCCTTGCGGGTAGTTGGGAGCCCCTGCGGGAGCATTGCCACCGTAGTTAGGACCACCGGCAGGGCCGTTGGGAGCGCCATAGTTGGGGCCACCAGTACCCATGCCACCAGCGGGGGCGCCGGGGCCAGCAGGACCACCAAAGTTATTGGGACCATAGCCGGGGCCAGCAGGGCCACTGGGGCCAGTCGGGCCGCCAAATCCAGGGCCGTTAGGGCCAAAGCCGGTGCCGGGAGCGCCCGGGTAAGGGCCGAAGTTAGCCTGGTTGTTCTTCTTACCGTTCTTCTTGACCACCAGCACAGTGGCGATGACGCCGATAACCGCAATCACGGCTACAACAGCGGCAACGATGTAAAGCGTGGTGTTGTCGTCGTCGTCAGAGCTGGAGCTAGAGCTGCTGGAGGTCTGCGCAGTTGAGGTGGCGCTAGGCGCGGGGGTGGCACCCTTCTGATCGCTGGTAGGCGAGTCGCTGGGGGCGGGGGAAGCGGTGGAGTTGTTAGAACCGCCAGAGCCGCCGGAGTTGCCATTCAGATCGCCGATACCAAGGTCGCCGTTGCTGCTTGAGCCGCCGCCCCCGTTGGAGCCACCGCCACTAGAACCGTTGAAGTTGACGCTACCTGAAGCTTCAGGAGTAGAAGTGTCTGTATCCCAGCCGTAGATATCAGAGCTAGAGGCATTCATTTTTTCAGCTCCATCAGCAGTAACGCTTGAGCCCTTGGGAACCCCGAGCATGGTTCCCGCTAGCGTGATATCTAAGCCGCTTTTGCCTTTTACGATGGAGTTAAGAAGGTTTGAATAGCCCTTAAACTTAAAGTCGTAAGAGCTGGAAGTCTTATTGGTGACAGTGACCCCTAGAGGCGGCAAAGTAGAACTGTAGGTCTTGTAAATTAAGCACGTAGAGCCTGAGGATTTGGGCGAAAAGTATGCTTGGTAGTCGCCGCTAGCCTGGCAATCAGATTTACTCAATGACCCAGTGTCATCGTAGATCATTATGCCCTGGTTGATGCTTCCCTTCTTGTCCATTATGGTGATGGCAATGCCATCATAACTGTCTGCCGCAGTTGCTGCAGGGGCAAGTAAGCAGGCAAGTATGAGTGCCAATACTCCTGTTAATGCTGACAATCTTGCGCGCATCTGTGTGTCCTCTTCTGTATGCCGCAGGTGCGGCTAGTAAAGCTGGGCTCGGTCTTATAGATCTCTATATAGATCGGGCCCAGCTCTATCCTAGTGTCGTAGGGCTAAAAATATCTTGAGTTTTCTTGGGGGATAACTCCCCTTAGTGGTTTGCGCCGGTCCCGTTACCAGGCCCGTAAGGTGTCGACGGCGGCTGGTTTCCGGGGTTGTAAGGGGCCTGGTTGCTTGGCGCTGAGGGGGCCGACGGCGGCTGGTAAGGCTGCTGCTGGCCTGAGTAGGGCTGGGGCCTGTAACCGCCTGGATAACCGCCCTGGGGTGCGCCAAAACCCGCGCCCCGAGGGCCTGGGCCAGTGCTGGGAGCGCCTGGGCCGGTTGAACCAAAGCCTGCGCCAGGACCACCCGGACCGCCGGGGTAAGCCCCCGGGTAAGGGCCGGGATAAGTGGGGCCAGTAGGCTGCTTCTTCTTGTTTACAAGCACAATTACAGTGATTGCGCCGGCTGCGAGTACCACTACAGCAACGCCGATCCCAATGTACAAGCTAGTGTTGGAATCTGATTTGTTGCTAGCCAACGCGGTGGCGGTGGCACTAGGAGTAGCCGATTCGCTGGTGGGGCTGGGTGTGGCTGACTCAGTGGTGGGTGTGGGAGTGGGTGATTCGCTTTCAGAAGGATCACTATTCCCCGTGATGTATTGTGCTGCAGAAGCATCTAAGGTAGTGGTCCCTTTGACATAAATAGAGGTGCTTACATCATCCCACCTATAAATATCGTATTTATCATTACTATCGTTTGTTGCCTTTTCTACCCCGGATGAGAAGGTAGTACCTTTAGGCATACCAAGGCTGATGCTTGTGAAGTTTAGTGTGCGGCCAGAAAACAGACTTTCAGCTTCTGACTTGAGTGAGGAAAAAGACAGGGCAGTGAACCTAAAGGAATACTTGTTATCTCCCAGCGGAGTTAATTGAATCGATAGCGCCCCATAAAGTTTTTCTGGCTTATATTGATAACCAACCGTGCAAGTACCGTCGCTTTCATCATAAAGTGGCTGATATGTTGAGGACTTACAGTCCTCAGCGGTGGCGCCTGAAACAGAGATTCCCTCTAGGAATGTGCCGTCTGATTTCATGCCGGCTATATACTCTGCCTCCAGCTCTTCTGCGGCGGCAGTGGGTGCAATCGCGCCTGTGACGGCCAGTGTTAAGAGTGCCATTAATGCTGTCAGTTTGCGACGCATAATGTTCCCTCCTCGGATGATTGATTATTTAGAGCATAGCGCATGGGGCGCCTAACTTTTTACGCCTGTGGATAGTTTGGGTCTGATCCGTAAGGCGTCTGGCCTTGGCCAGGCTGATACGGTGGCTGAGGCGCTCCAGGAGTCAGTGGTGCTCTCATACCAGGCCTACTTGCGGCAGGATAGGGGTTGTAGCTGGGGGTTGCGCTCTGCTTCTTCTTAATAATTACGACGGCGGCAATTGCGATCGCTGCAATTACTACTGCTGCAATGGTGATACCTACATACAAGCCAGTGTTGGAACCTGAATCCTTAGCCGGGGCTGTGGCGCTAGTGCTCTGAGTGGGCATAGCTGAAGTGGCAGGGGTGGGGGTTGAAGATTCTGTTGTTGCGCTGGGAGTAGGCGTGGGTGAGGGGGTGCCAGCCGCTAAGTAGCCTGCCACAGAAGCATCGAGGGTGGTGGTGCCCGTTACTGACATTAACGGACTGTATTCGGTCCAGCGATAGGCGTCAGTATCGGTGTTGTCTAATTTTGTGGCATTACCTTTACCGTTGGTGATAACACTACCTACAGGTAAGGCTAAAGTAAGCCTGGTGATCTTGATGCTATCGCCTCGATACACATCGTGGGCAAGTGCCTCGTAGTCGCTGACAGAAAGAGTGCTGAACTCAAAGGAATAGCTGGTACCGCCATTTGAGGTTAGCTTAAGCGTAAAGGCTTTGTTGATCCTCTCGCCTTTAAAAGTCACTCCAATCAAACAAGCCTTGCCTTCAGGATCGTAAGTAGGCTTGTATTTCGTGGATTTGCAGCTTTCTTCAGTTACGCCTCTAACAGCAATGAATTCCGTGATAGTGCCGTCGCTAGAAAGCTGGGTCACATATGATCCCTCGTATTCCTGTGCGGTGGCGGTAGGTGCGATCATACCGGCGCCTGCCAGCATTAAAAGCGCCATTAAAGCTGTCAATTTACGACGCATGTTATTTCCTTCCCTGGTAGTGACTATTTTGTTGCCTAGATACCGATACTTAGCTACGTGGATAATTTGGGCCACTGCTGTATGGCGACCGCTCTCGACTTGTAGGAGCTTGCCCGTTATGGGGTGAGCTGGGATAGGGGTGTAGAGTATTAGGTCCACCAGGGGAAGAAAATTGAGGTTTAGCTGGCTTTTTGTGTCTCTTGGAAAGCAGAACAGTCGCCATGATCCCAATCGTGGCAACTAGGCCGCCCACAATCATGGCAAGCAAGAGACTGTTGTCGGCTTGCCTAGAGGTTTTCTTGACACTCAGTGCAGTAGGAACAGCTGAAACTGGGGGAGCCGACGAAGCCTTACCAGTGCGTTTAGTTAGGCCAGTGGTGGTCTCGCCGGTAGCAGACGGGGTGCTTTGTGGGCTTACGCCAGAGTTGATCGTAGGGGCGCCATCTGCTGAGGCGGCCAGTTCCATAGTCCCTGTTACGGTAGCTGCACCGGTGTCAGTGGTGCTCCCATTCCAAGTGTAGTAAGCATATTTATTATCTTTGCTTTCCACCGGAGAAAGTGTTTTAGTGACTACTTTTGCCCTTAGTGGGATAGCGAGTACAGTACTAGTAACGTTAAGATCGTTGACATTTATCTCAAGACCAGCCGCGATTTTAACGCGCATGGCAACTGAGTTTGGTATAAACATAAAATTGATATTATTTTTTGAACCGTTGGGGGTTCTTAACAGGGCTGCAAGGTATTCGTTCTCATCATAGTACTGATAGAACATGCATTCGCTTTTACTACCTGATTGGCTGAAATCAGCAGTGTAATCATCAATATCGTCGCAATTGGAGTCATTAATAGTGCCGTCAGTACTACTAAGAGATATTGCTTCGTAGGCAGTGCCGTCTTTTTCAAGAATATAGATAAGCTTGGCGGTGATGCTACCTGCGGCGACAGCACTAGGTGCGCATATGGCTCCAGCTATTAATGTGATAAAAGCTAGTGCGGTTACAAGTGCACGTTTCACTGCTTCTCCTTGAGTGTGTCGCTTAGGGGGAGCTGTCTTAACCGTATCAGGCTAGTAGTCAGGTTCCCTAGGTATGCCGGTTCCGGGGAGCTGGCTAGCCCGCTTGGGGGCTGGTTGCCTTTGTAGCCCTAGTTTTCTCTTTGAATGATTGCAGTCGGCCTGGTTATTGGCCACCCTGGTTCTGCTGCATAGCAGATGGTGAACTTGGGTGAGGCTGTGGCTCTGATGTTTGCGAGATTGAGTGGCTAGCTTGCTGTGGCTGTGGACCTGAATGGGGTTGTCCGTTATAAACCCTGGTAGAGGCTGCAAAGTAGACAGTGGGACTTGGCTCTCTGCGCTTTTGTACGAGCAGAACAGTGGTTACTACACTGGTCAGGGCTACTACCGAAACCACACCCAGTACCACGTAAAGCGCAGTATTGGAATCGCTGGACTTGTGGCTGACAGCTAGCACAGTAGTGTTATTGCCAGATGGATTATCGTTGCTTATCCCGCTGTCTTCTGGGGCAGGGGCAATAGATGGGCTGACGGTAGTGCTAGAAAACGGTATGGTTCCTTTCAACTCTGCAGTTGAATCAACAGCTGTGTTACCGTTCCAGGTGTAGTAGATGTTTTTGCTGCCTTTGGCTACTTTTGGAGATAGTGTTTCCCTGGTTACAGTAGCATTTAATGGTAGTGCGGCTACCGTATAAACCACATTTAGATCATTAGTTTTCTTTAATCCCAGAGCATATGCGACTTCGATTCGCATAGAAGCTGACAGGCTCATAAATGTGAACTCAAGCTTGTCGTCTACACGGTGTGTAGACCAGGCGTGGCCATTCTCATCTCTGTCATAGTGTTTACGGAAAACGCATTCGTTTTTGCCACCTGACTGATTAAATTCCGCAGTGTATGTTTTGGTGTTTTTACAGTTGGAAGAGTTTATAGTGTTATCTTTACTGTATACGGCAGTTACTTCCTCGCTACTGCCATCGTAGTTGAGGATGAACATTAATGTGGTTTCAATATTTCCGGAAGCCGTGGCGGTGGGAGTGACAAGAGCTGCGCCAACCAATGTGATAAAAGCTAGCGCTGTTGCTAGTGCGTGTTTCACGGCTTCCTCCTTGAATATGTTGCAAATACTAGGGGTGTTGGCCGGCCATTTTAATGGCTGGCCAACACTTTAGCCCTGGCAAGGGTCAGTTACGGTTTTGCGGGTAGTTTGGGTTAGCGCCATAAGGTGGCTGTCCCGGTCGCGGCTGATTCGCTTGAGGCTGCTGTGGGCCGGGATAGCCCTGTTGTTGGGCGCCTGGGTAACCCTGTGGCTGCTGTGGTCCCCGATAGCCTTGCTGAGCCTGTGGACCGGGGTAAGGAACGTTATAAGGCATAGTCGGAGAAACTGGTGGGTAGAACCCGGGGGCAGGGGCAGAGCTCTTACGCTTCTTTACCAGTACAACAGTAACTACAACACCAATTAAAGCAGCTGCAGCTGCAATGCCTAGCACTACATATAGCGTGGTATTGGAGTCGTTAGAGTTGTGTTTTGCGGCTAATGCGGTAGCGGTAGCGCTGGGGGTATCTGAAGGAGTAGCAGTGAAAACCGGGGCAGGTGTATTGGTGGAACTGCTAGTCGGGCTGCTAGTAGGATCGCTAGTCGGGCTGCTGGTGGCGCCAGAAAGTGGCAAAGTACCTTTTAAGCTTGCGCTTGAGTTAGTGGCATCAGAGCCTTCCCAAGTGTAGTAAACAAATTTGTCACTCTTATCTACAGTTGGCGACAGGCTCTGATCGGTAACGGTTGCGTTCAGGGGTACTGCCGCCCCGCTAGAAATAACGTTTAGGTCGCTATAGTAGATACCGAAAGCTTCTGAAATATCGCTGCGAATAAAAGCGGTAAGGTTTAAGAAGCTAAACTTAAGGGTGTCTCCACTTTGGTAAGCTAGCCAATTGCTGCCGTAGCTATCTTTTTCGTGATGTTTAGCGAAAATGCACTGATTTTTACCGTCCTTTTGGGTAAATTTTGAGATATAATCTTTAGTGTCTTTGCAATTTGAGGAATTGACAGTGTTCTCACTTCCGTAAACTGCGGCTAATTCATCGTTGCTGCCGTCAGCGTTGAGCGCAAATAGTAGTTTAACATCAACTTTTTCGGTGGCGGTGGCTGCCGGGGCTAACAGTGCCCCTGCCACTAGCGTGAGAAAAGCTAGTGCTATGGCAAGTAGACGTTTCATTGCTCTCTCCTTAAACAAGTAATTGCTAAAGCTTGTGGGTGGAATTCAAGTCAGTCTGGCTGTCCTTGCCAGGGTGGCTGATTGGCTCGGGCTTGCGCCTTTGAAGGGTTCGGCTGTGTAGAAGTCTGATTGTCTGTATAGCTTTGCAATTGGTTTGAATGGCTCTGATAGGTCTGTGGCTGCGCGCTAGAACTACTTTGATCACCATAGAGTGTAGCGGCAGGAAGTGGCATATATGAAGTAGAGTTTTTACTTATCTGAGCTAGCAAGAAAATCCCCGCAATTATGACTATGCAGACCACAGAGACAATTAATAAAAACCAGCGAAGCATATCGTTAAGGCTTTGAAAACCCTTTGGTGTAGCGGCAGTTTGCGGGCTGAAAGTGTTGATAGAACCGCTCGCAGTAGGGGTGGCGTCGGCTAGGTTGCTGTCGCTTGGTTCAGCCGAAGGGGTAGCTGTGAAAACAGGCGCGGGTGTATGGCTAGGCTTGCTAGTTGGCGTGCTGGTTACTTCAGGAAGCGGTAAAGTTCCCCTTACACTTGCTTTTTCATTAAAGGAATCATGTCCTTCCCAAGTGTAATAAATAAACTTTTCATCCCGGTCTTCAATAGGTGAAAGCGTTTGGGCGGTAACAGTTGCATTGGCTGGTACTGCTACTGTGGTAGAAGTAATGTTCAAATCGTAAGGACTGATGTTCAATATATCTGAAATGTCGTTTTCGATTTCAAAGAGTCTATTTTCGAATCTGAATTCCAGATGATCGTCTAGTCTGATTACTGACAAAGTTAAAATGTAGTAATATGGATTGTAATGCTTGCTAAAAATACACTGATTCTTGTTGTCTACTTGGCTAAACTTTGCCGCATATTCGTTGCTGTAGTTGCATTTGGTTGCGTTAACTGTGTTATTAGTGCTGGAGACTGTAATAAATTCATCAATAGAGCCATCAGAATTAAGTCTAAATAGTAGCGTAGTCTCAGCGTTTACGTCAGCCGTAGCGGCAGGAGCAAATAGGGCTCCAGTAGCCAAGGTAATAAAGGTCAATAAGATTGCTAGTGCGCGTTTCAATGCTTGCTCCTTTAATCGCTGGAGCCTGCAGGCGGCATTTGCCAGGCTGGCTCTTCTGCGGGGTAAGCGTGGGCGACGCCGTCGGTAGAAACTAGTCGAGTCTGGTTACCTTCCGGGGTGGCTAGTTCATGGGCCAGCGGGGCATTTTGATTAGGCTGCGAAAGCGTAGCCAAATCTCCCGAATCGGGCTGGCTGGGCATCCCATAACGCTGCGGATAAACCTCGTTAACCGGCTGTGCAGTAAGCGGCAGCCCACCTGGGACTGTAGGGGCCAGTGACGGCGTCGGGGCAATGTAGGGGCGGTAACCGAGTGCGGGGGCCGACGGCGCAGAGACCCCCGGCTGCGGGAAACCTGGCGCGCCGAGCACAGGGGCCGACGGCGCAGAGGGCATCTGCGGAAAAACAGGCGCCCCCAAGGGTTGAGCTAGCTTGGCGCGATTACGGCGTGTTTTTGCAACTGTCAGCGCTAATGCGATGCAAGACATCAGGGCTATACCAACCGCGACAATGGCGATAGTGAGCCAAATATTGTCGTCGCTGGCGGAATCGGCGGCGAAAGGGACAGCGCTCAGGGGAGTGGTCCCAGGGGCAGCGCTCAGGGGAGTGGCGGCTAAAGGGGTAGCAGCCATAGCCGGCGAGGCCACACTAAGAGTCAAGAATGGTGCGGTTAATGCCACAAACACGCCAGCATGCTTGAAGCGTGCAGCGATGTGGTGCATTTTTCCTCCTTGAAACTTAGTGGGCAGTGCCGGGCAGTGCCATTCTAATGCGGCTTATTAGGGTACGACGCCGCCCTAGCCGCTTGGGCTGGCCGGCACTGCGTCAGTTTTTAGGCCTCGCTGGCCTCAGTGCCCGCAGCTTCCTGCTTACGGCGCTTTAGCAGCAAAAAGCCCAGGCCAGCGGCACTGGCTACCACCAGGGCGCCAACCACCCACAGGGCGGTAACTATCCCGCTATTACCCTGCTTGGCGGCGGCCACCTGCGATTTTTCGGCGCCAGCTATAGTCGCGCGGTAGTCAGTAGCCTTGGCAGAGCTGGTGGCACTGGCAGAACCGGTGGCTGAGCCACTAGCCCCTGGCGTAGGAGCCGCACTAGTGGCGCCGGCAGTGGGCTTAGCGCCGTCGGGAGCTGCGCTTTGCGAGCCAGAACCGTCAGCGCTACCAGAACCTCCCTGCGAACCGCCAGCCAGCCAGCTTGAACCACCTGAAGTGCTAGTAGAGCTCGGGCTGCTTACGGTCGCGGTAAAGGTGTTTTGGTGAGTGGAATTGCGCCACTGCATGAAGTAGCCCTTGCCCTCGCCGCCAGACTGATTCACTTTGACGCCGTCGCTAGCGGAAGTAACCGTGGCATCATGCACGCTGACATTGCTGTTAATGGAGCTAACTTTAAGCGGTTTTAGGGCAACAAGCAGCGCGTCAACGCGGTTATGGCCGGTTAGCTTGTCACCGTTGAGCGAATAAAACTCATGCCCCGCCTGCGCGCCGTAGGTGGCCGTGCCCGAGCAGTAGTTATAACCCTCGTTTTCTTTAAAAACTAGGTTAATTTTTGCCTCAGTTTTCGGCATGGCGCTTTCTAGCGTGTCAGTGCAGCTTTGGGTGGTTAGCGTCTGGGTGTAATCGGCGATGCTAACCGTGTACATAATCTGCCCAGCTTTGGTAAATACCACCGACTCTTGCACTTTCGCCTCGCTAGGTGCAGCTAGTGCCGACGGCGCCAGAGTGCCGGCCCCTGTGGCCCCCGTGACCAGTAGCGCAGCAGCTACAAAACGAGTGAAAAAGCGTTTACATACGGCAGTATTCATACCTATCTCCTAATTAGCCGCCATAAGGCTGGTTGTTCCAGCCAGTGCGGGGCTGCTGGTTTGGCTCGCTATCCGCGTCATAAATCTGGGTAGCGGCAGGGTCATAATCCTGAGTTGGGGCCTGAACCGTCTCTTGCGAAGGCTGCGCGGTGGGCGCCTGCACGGTTTCTTGTAAGGCCTGCGAGGTGGGCGCCTGAACCGTGTCCTGTGAAGGGGACGGGGTAGTGGCCGCAGCGGTGTCCTGCGGATAGCGGTGAGTTGGGGCCAAGGTTGTTTCCTGGGCGTAACTGGGGAACACCGACTGCTCAGCGCTTTGCCCATAGGTTTGCGGAGCACCCTGGTTGTATCCCTGGGGTTGGCTGTAGCCTTGCGCGGCCGGTTGCCCGTAGCCCTGCTGTCCGTAGCCTTGGGGAGCGGCACTCTGCCCATAGCCTTGTGGTGCGCTGGGGGCGTAAGGGGCCGACGCCGCCGAAGGGGCATAGCCCGACGCCGCAGACTGCGCGTAGCCAGAGGCTGCCGACTGTGCGTAACCCGGGTTCGGAGCCTGAGCGGCGCTTGGAGCCGAGTATTGCGGGGTGCTCTGGCTGTAGCCCTGCCCGGCCTGCTGGCCATAGTTTTGAGGTGCCTGGCCGTAGCTCTGGGGTGCCTGCCCGTAGCCTTGCGTGGCCTGCTGCCCATAGCCTTGGGGAGCGGTGCTCTGCCCGTAGCCCTGGGGAGCGGTGCTCTGCCCGTAGCCTTGGGGTGCGCTGGGGGCGTAAGGGGCCGACGCCGCCGAGGGGGCATAGCCCGACGCTGCAGACTGCGGATAGTTAGAAGAGGCCGCACTGTGGGGATAGCCAGAGCTGGGCGCGGACTGTGCGGGAACCGAGGCTGCAGAAGCCGCAGACTGTGGATAAGCCGCCGACGTCGTCGAGCTGGCATAAGCAGCCGAAGCGGCACTAGTGCCCTGAGTGCCCTGGATCCCCTGAGTGCCCTGAAGCGGGCCGGAAGTATTAATCTGCCCGCTAGCCATCGTGGGCACATACCCACTGGTGTTGTTGGGATAAGACCCCGAAGACTTAGCGCCCTTACGGGGCTTACGCAAAACCATCACGATCAGCGCCAGCAGCGCCAACAGCACCACAATGCCTACCCCCAAGGCGGCATACAGGGCAGTGGTGTTAGAGCCGTCCTCACCCTCAGAGCTGGCCGCCGCCGCACTTTGCGTAGGGGCAGCAGTATCTAAAGGATTCGCATTAGAAGTGGGCGAACCACTAGCGGAAGGGTCGCTTGAAGGGCTCTGCGACGGGCTAGCAGTTTTATTGTCAGGCAGCAGAGAGAAAGGATCCTGCTTTTGGGTGCCATCATCCGAGGTCAAAGTAAATTCCATGGTCACTGCAGCAGAGGGGTTACGCCAGTAAGCCATGTGCAAATTACGCTTGTTAAAAACCTCGTATTGAAGCTTGACGTTGCCCGGGGCGCTAACCACCTTGCCTTCAACGCCCACAATCAGAGCCCTAAAAGTAGCTGAGGAGATCCCCAGGGGCTTAGCGGAAACATTGATGGTGGCCTGCGGGTCAACGGTGACAGTGGTCTTGCCGTTTTGCCGTGAGAACTGCGAAGAGGCCTTATAGCTGGTGAAAGTCTGCAAAATAGAGCAGGTGGCACCCTTATCTTTTTGTTCAAACTGGGTGGTAAGCGTCTTGTCTTTGGTGGTGCCCTTGAAGCTCTCACACTGAGCTTTAGTCAGGTTGTTGCTGGGGTCAACCACCATAATGTAGTCCTGCATCTTGTTGTTGTTTAGGACCACAAACATCTCAGCTATGTAGGGTTCGTCTGCTGCGCTTGCGGTGGGCCAAGCGGCTGTGGGCAGACCTAGGCCGGTAACCACCAAAGCTGTTACCGCCAGAATGTGTATAGCCTTGCGCCACATAATCGCCTCCAGGTATGAGTTTTCAACCAGTCTAAACGCTAATCGTTAGAGATGTCTGAAAACTAAGCCTTTGGACTAGGCTATGACCTGTGACTTAACGGTAGCTATGGGGATAAGTCTCCCTGAAAAAAACGACTACCGGTGTAGCCAACTTTCTGCAAAAATAGGACTAAACGCCTAAGCGCTCGAAGAGGAGTTGTAATGCTTTCAAACGACCAAATCACCCTGAGCCCCAACCCGCTGGTGCGCGCCTTGGGGAAGCTACCCGCCGAGTTCACCAAAGCGGACATCATCAGCTACATCGTCGACAACGATATTCACGCCCTAGAACTGCGCTACATTGGCGGCGACGGGCGCCTAAAGGTCCTAAACTTCGCCATCCAATCTGTAGCCCACCTAGATAGGATCCTAACCATGGGGGAGCGCGTGGACGGCTCCTCCCTGTTTAACTTTGTTGACGCCACCTCATCAGACCTATATGTGGTGCCCCAGCTGCGTAGTGCCTTCATGAACCCCTTCGCTACCGAGCCCACCATCGACTTTTTGTGCTACTTCTACGACGTCGCCGGCAACCCCCTGGTCAGCTCACCTCAGCACGTGCTGCGCCGCGCCCAAACCGCCCTCGAAGCAGCCACCGGCAACCGCCTGCAGGCCCTAGGTGAGCTGGAGTACTACCTGTTCTCCGACGTCGAGACCCTATTCCCGGTAGAAGAGCAGCGCGGTTACCACGAAGCTGCCCCCTTCTCTAAGTTCGCCGACGTGCGCACCGAAGCCCTCAAATACCTGACCCAAATGGGTTGCGCAGTTAAATACGCCCACGCCGAGGTGGGTAACTTTGTTGCCGACGGACGCCAAATGATCCAGCAAGAAATCGAATTCCTGCCGGTAGATGCCTGCGACGCCGCCGACCAAATGACCCTAGCCAAGTGGGTAGTGCGTGAAGTAGCCCACCGCCACGGCATTGAAGTGTCATACTCGCCCAAGATCGCCGTCGGCCAAGCCGGCTCAGGCATGCACTTCCACACCCGCCTGGTAGACCCGCAAGGCAACAACCTATTTAGCCAGGGCGCCGGCCTAACTGAGCTAGCTCGCAAGGTGATCGGTGGCTACCTGACCCTGGCCGCCTCCATCACCGCCTTTGGGAATACCGTGCCCACCTCCTTCCTGCGCCTAGTGCCCCACCAGGAAGCCCCCACCGCCATCTGCTGGGGTGACCGCAACCGTTCAGTGCTGGTGCGTGTGCCGCTGGGCTGGAACAACCTTGATGACCGCATGTTCCGCGACGCCAACCCCAATGAGCCCGCAGTTGGTCAGGTTCCCAATGACCTGCAAACCGTGGAAATGCGCTCACCTGACGGCTCAGCCGCCATCCACCTGCTACTAGCGGCAATTGTTGTGGCTGCGCGAGTGGGCCTAACTGAGTCGGGAATGCTTGAATATGCCAATGAGCGATATGTCTCAGGGGACGCTTCTAAGCTCGAAAACCTAGAGCAACTGCCCGCCTCCTGCTACGAATCCGCCCAGCGTCTACAGGCTCAGCGCGCCCTTTACGAGGCTGAAGGGGTCTTTCCGCCTAAGCTCATCGACGCCTGGGTGGCTTACCTAGAAGGCCTAGGAGACGAGAACTTGCGTGAAGATATCGCCACAGCACGGGTGCTAGTTGAAGATTTGGTGGAAACTTATTTCCACATCGGCTAAGTGGGTTGGGGCTTAAGTCTTATTAAGTCCCAGCAATAAAGCCAAAGCGGGGCGCTTCCAGACAAACGGGGGCGCCCCGTCGTCGTAATCACACCATTAAAATATGAGACAGCGTTTATAAAGTTGCAGTCACTCTGCTATGTTTACCTCCATTGCCGCTTTGGCAATTTAAGTAACTTTAACGGAGGTGAACATGTCCGCTTTAACTACTCCCGAGCTATCTGCAGCAGGGGAGGAGCCTGAAACTGCCGCGAGCGCATCACTAGGTGGTGACGCTAAGGTGTCTGAACACGACAATCCAGGAACTGACCTTAAGCGTGGCCTGTCCGCCCGCCACATGCAGATGATTGCTATCGGTGGCGCAATTGGAACCGGCCTGTTTGTGGCCTCCGGCGCAACCGTTTCTACCGCAGGCCCGGGCGGCGCCCTGGTGGCCTATTCGGTAATTGGTTTAATGGTGCTGTTGCTGATGCAGTCACTGGGCGAAATGACTGCGCACATGCCCGTTTCTGGTTCTTTCCAGACTTACGCCACGCGTTTTGTTAGCCCTTCCTTTGGTTTTGCCATGGGCTGGAACTACTGGTTTAACTGGGCTATTACGGTGGCCGCTGAGCTGGTAGCAGCCGGTATTGTGATGAGCTACTGGCTGCCTGATGTGCCCCACTGGGTGTGGGCGGCAGTGTTCTTGGCGCTGCTAACTGGTCTTAATGCGCTCTCTGCACGCGCCTATGGTGAGGGTGAATTCTGGTTTGCCACTATCAAGGTGATTACCGTGCTGGTGTTTTTGGTGGCCGGCGTGGCCATGATTCTGGGGATTATGGGTGGTAACTCGCCTGGCTTTAGTAACTGGACTAAGGGTGAGGCCCCCTTCCACGGCGGCTGGCTCTCGATTGTGTCAGTGTTTATGATCGCTGGTTTCTCTTTTCAGGGTACTGAGCTGGTTGGTGTGGCTGCGGGCGAGTCGCGTAACCCTCGCAGGGATGTACCCCGGGCTATCAAGAGCGTGTTCTGGCGGATCATGCTGTTCTATGTGGGCGCTATTGCGGTGATTGGTTTCCTGATTCCTTACACCGACCCCAACTTGCTGCGTAACGGTGAGACTGATGTGGCTTACTCGCCTTTCACCTTGGTGTTTGAGCGGGCTGGTGTGGCCGGCGCGGCTGCGGTGATGAATGCGGTTATTTTGACTGCGATTTTGTCTGCCGGTAACTCTGGCCTGTATGCCTCTACCCGTATGCTGCACTCGATGGCCCTTGATGGTCACGCCCCCAAGCTGTTCTCCCGGGTTAACCGGCGCGGCGTGCCGATCTACGCTATGGCGGTTACGGCTGCTGTGGGTGCGGTTGGTTTCGTGACCGCTATTGTGGGTGAGGGCGCTGCCTACACTTGGCTGCTTAACGTATCTGGTCTTTCAGGCTTCATTGTGTGGCTGGGTATTTCCTGGTGCCACCTGCGTTTCCGCAAGGCCTATGTGCTGCAGGGCAATGACTTGGCGAAACTGCCTTATAAGGCTCCGCTGTTCCCGTTTGGCCCGATCCTGGCTTTTGCTATGTGCCTGATTGTGCTGGTGGGTCAAAACTATGAGGCTCTGTTTAGGGGCCAGCTGTTCCAGATTGCTTCTAGCTACATTGGTTTGCCGGTGTTCTTGGCGATTTGGGGTATCCACAAGCTGGTTACCAAGGAGCCTAAGGTTGAGCTGGCTACCGCTGACGTCAGTGGCGTTGAGGTTGAGGTGGCTTGATAGCTTCCTGCTAGCTTTTTCCCGTCTGCGGTTTAGTCCGACGGCGTAGCGAGTGCCTGGTTGCGATTCTATGCAGCCAGGCACTCGTGTTTTTTGGCGCCCCGGGCGGCGCTTGGGCCTTCATGTTCGCGTCCTGCGTCTGCGTTCACGCTCTGCGCTTGGGCCTGCGCTCGCGGCCCAGGGACTATTCCCAGCGGGCGCAGCGCTCGCTGCGGGCAACTTCGATGGCGCTATTGCGGTCCCAGCCATTGCTGGCGCGAAATACCAGCTTACGCGAGCTGGAGCATTGCCAGGCCGTTAAAACCACATCTGAACTGGAGTTGTTTGCACTTGAGTTATCTGCGCTGGGAGTTTGGGGTGCCTCAGTGGGGGAGATTGTGGTCAAGTTGGGCAGGTTCAAGCCCGTGGAGGGCTCTGGGCTTGAGGACAGTGGTGTGGGTGTGGCGCTGCTTAGCGGCTTGCTGGTGGGTAGCGGCGCAGTGCTAGGTAGTGGCGTGATGGTCTGAGTTGGGCTGGGGGTGCTTTCAGGGCTCTGGGTTTGGGTGGTGGTAACGACGACGGCGCCCGTCTGGTTTTGCTCAGAGGCTCGGTGGGCGTAAAAAAGAATGCCCCCAACCATGGCAAAAATACCCAGCACCGCGAAAGTCACCAGCGACACGCGCCAGGCTGAGCCCCAGGGCGTATACAAGCTAGCGTGGGTGTTCCCAAGTGTGTTTAGCTTGCTTTCACGCAGAGAAGTGGCCTGGGGGGAGTTGTGGTGGGAGCTGGGGCGCTGGGGGTCAATCATTGGCTTACAGCTGTCGTCGGGGTCAGATGCTAAGGCAGATATTACCCTGACCTGTGGCTTAGGTTAAGAAATCACAATGTTGTGAATAGGTAACAGATTCTAATCCTGGGAGCTGGGCAACAAAAGTTATTCGTTTTCTTCGCGTTGGGCGAGAATACGTTCCACCTCTTCATCAGGCAGCGGATCACCATTGTCGTCAAGCAGGCCATTACGTTTCATGAACTGGTAACGCGAATCAATGAGACGAGGTAACGGAAACGGCAGAATATATACGAAGCCAATAAAAAGAAATAACAGTGCAATGGACGATAAAGGAAACCAAACGAATCCGGGGGCTCCCGCCCTATGCGAGAGCATGCCGATTCCACCTAAGGTAAACGTAATGCCCATACAGGGACACGTCATTGCCGCCATGTTTTTGGTCATACGCTCGCGTGAAATACTTCTCCCGAATTCTGCCACCCACGAATCAGTGTAGGTCTGCACCCACCATGTATAAATACCAAAAATGCCAAAAATCGTTATTACGATTTCTCCCCCCACACTATTCATACTTGTTACCTCCTACCCAAATAAAGCATCGCTTATATAAAAGGCTAGTGTTGCGTTAGAGATTGTGGCCATCGTGATTTCTCCCCAAATACGCTTTTGGCTAATACCGTTTTAACGGTTGATAGTCTGCTGCGCCCTCGCGCTATGAGGGCGCCTGCTCTGGGCAAGCTGGCAGCTTAGAAAAGGGGGCGCCCGCCATGC